>VYKQ01000111.1_pt1 | contig 32265 bp, 31 predicted proteins | sample 5114541 | NCBI WGS metagenome assembly VYKQ01 (sample SAMN12291801, study PRJNA351875) | freshwater metagenome | isolation source: freshwater lake | place: USA: Michigan, Baseline Lake | collected 2013-08-09
AAACTAATAAAACGAAGAGGCTATGGCTTTAGAAACTTTCGGAATTTTTGGGTTAGAAGTATGTTATCTTGGCATCTTGTCTGTTGATTTAGCATAAAGAGTAACGAAGAGCCGCTTTCACCTAATAGACAGTGGGTCGGCCTGTCCGAGGGCTTGAATTTCTGTCCGCCCGACAGTATTTGCCCGTGCGAGAATGTTTATAGCGGCGTTTTCATCTCTATCCAAGACACACCCACAAGAACAAACATGAGTTCTTACAGATAATGTTTTCTTGACAATATTACCACAACTAGAACATTGTTGGCTAGTGTATTGTGGATTTACCGCTACCACAAACTTCCCGTGTATTTTCCCAAAGTAGTTTAACCAATCGGTGAACATTGACCAACTCGCATCTGAAATAGATTTAGCAAGCTTAGGATTTTTCACCATATTAGATACCTTCAATTCCTCATAGACTACCAAATCGTTAGATTGGATTAACGCTTTTGCTATCTTTACGGCAAAATCTTTACGTTGTCTAGAAACTTTTAGATGAAGGCGAGCTACTTTAGATTTCTGTTTTAACCTTTTCTGACTTCCCTTTTTCTTTTTTGAGAGCTTACGTTGAGCCTTTTTTAGTCTTTTTTCCGACTTACGAAGAAACCGTGGGTTATCAATTTTATCCCCATTAGAGTCAGTTAAGAAATGGTTTAAACCTAAATCAATCCCTACTTCTTTTCCTGTAGATTCAAAGGGTTCTACTCTCTCAATGTCTAAGACAAATTGACAATAAAAGCCATCGGCTCGTTTAATAAGCCTGATTCTTTTGATAGTGGATTTATCGAGAATCTCACGGTTAAAAGTACCGATTAGCTTTAATTTCCCTATCCCTGTTTTATCCGTGATGTGGATAAACTTTTTGTCTTCTGTTAGTTTCCAACCAGAAGTTTTGTACTCTACAGATCTTGAAAATTTTTTGAATTTAGGATAGCCTTTTTTTGCCAAACCCTTCTTGCTCCGTCCGCTCGCCGAATTCGATTCGGCGCGGGCGGTGCGCTTCTTACAGTTATCGAAAAAAAATGCTTGTCACTACTCTCTAATAATTCGGGGATTCTTTGATTAGAAGCCAATCCTCTATCCATTACGCCAACTCCATTTACAGGAATTGCTTCTATCATTTTTCCTCCTTCTTTTGAGTCATGACCTTGACCAAAATGGATGAGTATTCCGACCACCTCTGTTGTGATACTATTAAGACCAGAGAATAGTTTTACTTGATGCCATCCCTGGGCGCGCATTCTCTATTCCTTTTTTGGCAACTAAACGCTTATTTAATTCGACAATGACTTTCTCAAACGGACTTGTTGCTCTAATTTTGCTTGCCTTAGAAAATGGGGATAAATTTACATTAATTCCTTGAAGTACCATTCTACTGCATAAGTCCCTCATACTGACGATGCTTTTATCTAAAGCAAAACCAATCCAACAGGACAAAAATGTAAAAGTATCTAAAGCGGGGTAGTCATTTTTAGGCAGTGGTTTGAGAAGCTCTTTTATGAGTTTTGAGAAATTCGTCATCAGGGCAAACTCCCTATTGTGAGGGTAATAAGTTGTCTAGATTCTATCTATAATAGCATTTTTTGTCTGACTTTTCTCAACGTTCAACACTTCTGCGTAGAAAGGTGTTTCAGAAAGAGCATCTGGAGTTTTTGAGAATAGCTTTTCAAAACATAGCCGAGAAATGGAAGGCGAAGATAATAGAGATTAACGGGGAATCAGACCATATCCATATCCTTCTGACTTACCCCCCTCACAAGCTGTTAAGTAGTCTAATCGCTAACTTAAAATCAACTTCTTGCCAGCTGATGTGGGATAACTTTTCAGACCACTTGGGAGAAGGGGAATTATGAATTATGAATTATGAAGTGGGAAGAATAAATAAAAATAATCTCCTGACTCCTGAATTCTAACCCAATGGTAGATGTTGGATTTTTCCAGGAGTTCTATTTTCGGACGTATATAAGCAAAAATTATATAATAACTCCAAAAGCTTGAGAATATTTAAATTAACATTCCGCAATATTTACAAATTCTTAAAAATTAATTGAGAGAGATTTTTATTTAACAACGATGTTATGATAGTTACAGCGATTTTACTGAATTTCACGATGGTTTGCTCTGTGCTTTTCTGGGCAGCAATGGTTGAAACCCTTGCCACACCTACAAGGTAATCCTAATTAAGACAGGTAAATTAGTCAATTTCACCGGCAACGATGATCTTTTTTTTGTGTAGTTTTATTGCAAAAAAAAAGTTTTTTTGACAAAAAGCACAAAGTATGATATGAACCGAACGTATTTCTGGCTGCCAGTAGTTATTGCAGAGTGGGAGTTGGGGAGAAGGGAAAAGAGAGAAGGGAGTGGGGGAATTATGAATTATGAATTGGGGAGGTGGGGAAGTGGGAAGTGTCGTGAAGTTAAGTCCAAAAGATCAACAGGATCTACAATGATAACAAGTCAGACCTCTAGGGAAAGGAAAATAATCATGAAGCCGAGAGAGCCAATTAAAGTCTTAATTGCCGAAGATCACGAGCTAACTTGTTTAGTACTCAAGACTTTAATTTCCCAGCAGCCGCATTGTCAGGTGGTGGGAATTGCTGTTAATGGTCAACAGGCTATCGCATTGGCGAAAATTTATCAACCAGATGTAATTATTTTAGATGTACGGATGCCTGTCTTAAATGGACAGAGCGCCGCTATTCAGATCAAACAATTCGACCCTTATGTCCGCATTATCGCCTATAGTTCCTTGGCAAATCTTCCAATGGAAAAAAATAATCAAACTACAGCCTTTGATCTATACTGCCCTAAAGATATATCTTCCCAAGATCTGATCAAAGCGATCGATGACTTGGGAAAATTAGCACAATCGGACAAATCTCAATTCCGTCGGGTCGGATAGTTAACTAAGTTTTTCTTCAGGAAAAGTTGCTTGAAACTCATCGAGTAATTCATCCAACTCCTCAAGAGCTTGATTAACATCTAATCTCAGACCCCCAATGTCGGGTTTATCGCGCAATTGCAGTAAATAATCCCGTTTATTGGCCATTTGTTGCACTTTATCGATCAAGCTGGTTTTATCCATAATTCACCCTCTGGTACTGACTGCGATTATATATCAGTCAGCCCATATCAGTGAACAGTGATCGGTGAACAGTGAACAGTCAGTGATCACTGGTAACTAGAGCTCCCGCAAAAATCAAAAATCTTCTCTTGGGTGAGCAGACAGTAAACTCCGAGACAGGAGGAGAAAAAAGACAAGAGACAGCTAACTGATAACTGATAACTGATAACTGACTTTCCTATGTCCCCTCTCAATTCTCACCGCACAGAAATAACTACCGTTGCCGATCCTATTTATCTAGAAATCTTTAAAAATCTCTATCAATTTATTGCCGAAGAAATGGGGATTACTCTCCAAAATACGGCAGCAAGTGTCAATATTAAAGAGCGCCTAGACTTCTCCTGTGCTATCTTTGATGAGGTAGGAAATTTAATCGCCAATGCTCCTCATATTCCCGTCCATTTAGGCTCTATGTCCGATAGTGTCAAAAGCTTAATTCAGGATAAAGGTGAGACGATTCGTCCAGGGAATGTTTATCTGGCTAATAATCCTTATAATGGCGGTACTCACCTGCCGGATGTTACAGTAATTAGTCCTATTTTTGACCGCCAAAATCAGGAAATATTATTTTATCTTGCCTCCCGGGGACATCAAGCTGATATCGGTGGAATTACCCCCGGTTCTATGCCTCCCCATTCTGTTCATATTAGCGAAGAAGGAATTTTATTCGATAATTTTTTGCTGGTAGCGGCGGGACAGTTTCGGGAACAAGAATTAATTAATCACTTAACTAATAGTCCTTTTCCCGCACGCAATATCGCCCAAAATATTGCCGATTTTCAAGCACAAATAGCCGCTAATGCCAAGGGGGAAAGAGAATTACATAATCTGGTTGATCGCTACGGATTAGCTATGGTTAAAGCCTATCAACAGTTTGTTCAAGATAATGCGGAATTAGCGGTTAGAAAAGCTATATCTGTCCTGAAAGATGGTGAATTTACTTATTATCTGGATAACGGTGCTGTCATCAAGGTCAGAATTAGCATAGATATTGATAATTGTCAAGCAACCATTGATTTTACTGGCACATCTGACCAGTTAAATAATAATTTTAATGCACCCCTAGCAGTGACAAGAGCGGCGGTTTTATACGTTTTTCGTACCCTTGTGGAGGAGGCAATCCCTTTAAATGCTGGCTGTTTCAAACCCCTCCATTTAATTATCCCGTCTGGCTGTTTTCTTAATCCCGTTTATCCGGCGGCCGTGGTAGCTGGAAACGTGGAAACTTCCCAGGCAATAGTTAATGCTTTATACGGTGCTTTAGGCATTCAAGCAGCCAGCCAAGGGACGATGAATAATTTCACTTTTGGCAATCAAGAATATCAATATTATGAGACTATTTGTGGCGGTTCCGGTGCGGGGGCAAATTTTGCGGGAACCGCTGCCGTGCAAACCCAGATGACTAATTCCCGTCTCACCGATCCAGAAGTATTAGAAATGCGCTATCCTGTGTTAGTAGAAAGTTTTAGCATTCGCCCCGATAGTGGCGGCAGGGGACAATATTCTGGAGGTGATGGTGTGATTAGAAGAATTAAATTTCAAGAGGCTATGACCGCCAATATTCTGTCGGGTAATCGCCTGATTCCCCCCTTTGGACTGGCGGGAGGACAAGCTGGTAAAATAGGACGTAATGCCGTGGAAAGAAACGATGGAACTATCGAAGAATTGCCCGGTACTGCGACTGTAGAAATGAACCTTGGTGATATTTTTATTATTGAAACCCCCGGCGGTGGTGGCTATGGAAATTGCTGAACGATAACTTTAATTAAGTACCTAAGCAAAATTAATTACACATATCTAACTACCTTTTGCCTATCCTAACCAAAAAGTTAATTTTGTCCTATTACTTATTAATTCATGACAATTATCTTAGCGATCGAAACCAGTTGCGATGAAACGGCTGTGGCTATTGTTAACAATAACCTGGTGTTGAGTAGTGTGGTTTCTTCTCAAATTGATCTCCATCGTCTCTATGGCGGTGTTGTGCCGGAAATGGCCTCCCGACAACACCTAGAAACCATTAATTTTTGTCTAGAAAAAGCTTGGCAAGAAACGGGGTTAAATTGGTCAGAAATTGATGGAATAGCCGCCACAGTTGCCCCCGGTTTAGTAGGTGCTTTAATGGTGGGAATGACGGCGGCTAAAACCCTGGCTATTGTCCACGATAAACCCTTTATCGGCATTCATCATCTCGAAGGTCATATCTATGCTTCCTATCTCGCTGAATCTGATCTTAAACCTCCTTTTTTATCTCTTTTAGTCTCTGGGGGTCATACCAGTTTAATCCATGTGCAGGCCTGCGGAAAATATCAACAATTAGGAACCACTAGAGATGATGCAGCCGGAGAAGCTTTTGATAAAGTGGCACGATTATTAAACTTAAGTTATCCGGGTGGTCCGATAATCGATCGCATGGCTAAAGATGGTAATCCGCAAGCTTTTCCCTTGCCTGAGGGTAAAATATCTTTACCAACCGGCGGTTTTCATGCCTACGATTCCAGTTTTAGTGGTTTAAAAACTGCTGTTTTGCGCTTAGTAGAGAAATTCGAGCCAGATAATTTACCTGTAGCTGATATAGCCGCTAGTTTTCAAGATACGGTAGCCAGAAGTTTAACCCGTCGGACAATCAATTGTGCCTTAGATTATGGCTTAAAAACTATTGCGATCGGGGGAGGAGTGGCGGCCAATAGTGCCTTAAGAAATCATCTGGAAACTGCCGCCAAAAATCATCATTTAACTGTCTATTTTCCGCCGCTTAAACTCTGTACCGATAACGCCGCTATGATTGCTCGCGCTGCTGTTGATCATTATGATCTTGGTCATTTTTCTGACCTTTCTATCGGTGTTCGTTCCCGTTTACCTTTAAGCGAAGTTATGCAATTATATAATATTAGCTTCTAACCGTCGGTCTTGAATCAGTGATCAGTGATCAGTGATCAGTTATCAGATGTGAGTTTTCAGTTCACTGTTTACTGTTTACTGTTTACTGATCACTGAAAAAAAGCTCCCCACTCTCCTATACCTTTTAAACAGGATTTAGTCTGACCTATAGTCGCACAAGTCCACCCTACAATTGATCAAATGTTTGGCTTTTTAAATCTCAATAAACCCCCCGATTGGACTTCTCACGATTGCGTGGCCAAAGTCCGAAAAATTCTTAAGACAAAACGAGTCGGTCATGGGGGAACTTTAGATCCTATGGCTACGGGAGTTTTACCGATCGCCGTCGGGGCTGCCACCCGATTACTGGCCTATTTACCCGAAAATAAGGCTTATCGGGCAAAAATCCAGTTAGGACTCAGCACCGATACCGATGATATTACGGGAAAAGCGATCGCTGCTTGTCCCTGTGCCGATTTAACTTTAGAGGCAGTTAAGCCCCATTTAGCGGAATTTATCGGCAATATTGCCCAGATTCCGCCGATGTATAGTGCTATTCACAAGGATGGTCGTCGTCTCTACGAATTGGCGCGCAAAGGGGAAATAATCGCAGTGGAGCCTCGTCAGGTCAAAATTGACCAAATTACGGTTTTAGACTGGTTAGAGGGCGAATTTCCGCAAATAGAGCTAGATATTCACTGTGGATCGGGGACTTATATTCGTTCCCTGGCCAGAGATTTGGGGAAGGTGTTAGCTGTGGGTGGCACTTTAGCCAGTCTAACTCGCACGGAAAGCTGTGGTTTTCAGTTGGCCGATAGTATTAATCTGGAAGCTTTAATGGCTAATTCCGAGGGTTTAATTTCGCCTCGCATTGCCTTGGCACATCTAGACTGGATTTCTTTCACACCAGAGAGAGTTATCGATTGGTTTCACGGCAGAAAAATTAATCTCACCGATACAAATGTTATACTCGGTTCTCTGGTTGCTGTGGAGTCTTTAGAAGCTGAATTTCTCGGCATTGGTGAGATAGTTGTTATAGAAGATGAATACTACCTACAGCCTAAAATAGTTATTCAGCAATAGGGTTAATAATAAACACTTTTTCTAGATATTAAGTATGCTTATCTGGACAAACTAAGCTTTTTTATACCAAATCCGTTTTTAATAGTATGATTAACTCCCAATCGATCTTTAAAAACCCAGTTATGGATTGTTTCCCCCCACTTCCCACTTCCCACTTCCCACTTCCCACTCTCCTATACCTTTTAAACAGGATTTAGTATTATTAACAGTATAAACCCACTGATTATGATTTTTTCTGGCCAGGATTTTTTTAGAAGCGACCAAAGATTTTAGACAAAGATTGAGCATAGAAACGGGACGATTTAAGCGATTGCTCAATTCTTGAACTGTGATTCCTTGGGGATAAACTTGCATAAGTTCAAAAATTTGTGCGCTAGTATTTAGTCCTTTTGTCGGACTAATAATCTTGATAGCCAAGGCTAGTAATCGGGAGAAACAACAGGCTATTAGACCATTGTTTGTCGCTGCTTTGTTCCGCTCGATCTAGCCTTTTTTTCGATAAGTTATTAGGGTTTAAAGTGCTAATAAAGTCTTGACGGAAACAGAGATTAATTTGTTCCCATAATCTCTTGAATAGCAGATAAAAGGCGATCAATCTCCCCATCAGTCCCGATAGAAATCCGCACATAATTCTGAATGCGAGGATGTTTAAAGTATCGCACTAATATCTGACGCTCTTTGAGTTGATTATATAACTCACTGGCACTAATCTGGGGGGGAGAAGCGAGGATAAAATTAGCTTCCGAGTCAAAAACAATAAATCCCAACTCGCGCAGAGAAGTAATTAAACGGCCGCGTGTTTGACGGACTTTTTGCCAAACTTCCTCAAAATAATTATGGTGTTTTAAAGCTGCTGTGGCTAAAGTTTGAGCGATGCGATCTAAATTATAGGAATCACGCACCTTATCCATCTGTTCGATAATGGCCCTGGAAGCAAAACCGAAACCGACTCTTAACCCCGCTAAACTATAACTTTTCGACATAGTGCGACTAATAATGACATTATCGTAACGGGAGAGAAAATCGAGATGATTGTCATCACTAAAATCCACATAAGCTTCATCAATTAATACCAATCCCGAGGCATTAGCACAGGTTGCTTCTAAATAGTTGCGATCAAGATGTTTACCGACGGGAGGATTAGGAGAAGCGAGAAAAATTAATTTCGCTTCTGGACAAATAATCGGTCCTTCCAATGCAAATTTATCATTAGTGGGAAATTCGATAATATTTGCCCCGTGTACCCGGGCAATTGTCTCGTAAAGGGAATAGGTTAAATCCAAAAAAGCGACGCTTTCGCAAGGGTTAACAAAAGTTCGCAGGGCGATATTAAGGATATCATCGGAGCCATTACCCGCGATTATCTGATCGGCTGTTATGCCGTATAATTCCGCCGCCGTTTGCCGTAACTCTTTGGAGATAGGATCGGGATAGAGTCGGACTTTCTCTAATTGCTCTGGCAGATTGGCAAAAATTTCCGCCGGTGGGGGATAGGGATTCTCATTGGTGTTAAGTTTGGTAAATCCCGCAGTTTGGGGCTGTTCTCCCGGAGTGTAGGCGGGGGTTTGACGAACACAATCGCGTGTAGGTAGCATGAACTCTCTGGGGCGGCAATTTCTAGCAAGCTTTTTATTATAGCTGATTATCAGGGGTTGAAATAGGTTCAACCCCTACCGGTAAAACTAATTAAGGTTCTACCCAACGGCCATCGGCTTTAATTAAATTAATCAACTCGCTTACACCTTCATTTTCGGGGACGCGTTTAATTTCCTCGCGACCGCGATAAAGGGAGATATAACCGGCCTGTTTCCCCACATAACCATAGTCTGCGTCGGCCATTTCTCCCGGTCCGTTGACAATACAACCCATAACGGCGATATCGAGTCCGGTGAGGTGTTGAGTCGCTGCGCGCACTTGCTGCAGGACATCTTCTAAATTAAAAAGAGTGCGACCACAGGAAGGACAGGCAACGTATTCGACCATAGTTTTCCGCAGTCCCAGGGCCTGGAGAATGCTGTAACAGACGGGAATTTCCTTTTCGGGAGCTTCCGTCAGAGAAACGCGAATCGTATCACCAATACCGTCCGCTAAGAGAGTGGCAATCCCGGCAGTGGATTTAATGCGTCCGTATTCCCCATCTCCTGCCTCAGTAACACCCAAATGCAGGGGATAATCCATACCTAACTCGTCCATGCGCTTAACCATGAGACGATAGGCGGCCACCATCACCGGCACGCGGGAAGCTTTCAGGGAAATGACCAGATTGCGAAAATCGAGGGATTCGCAGATGCGGATAAATTCTAAAGCCGACTGTACCATTCCTTCGGGGGTGTCGCCGTAGGTAAAGAGCATTCTTTCGGCTAGAGAACCGTGGTTAACGCCGATTCGCATCGCTTTACCTTGATCTCGCAGGGAAACCACTAAAGGTTTCAGGGTTTCGGCAATTTTTTCGCCAATTTCATCAAATTCTGCTTGACTATACTCGCCGCGGTCGGCTTTCGGTTTCTCGAAAACGTACAAACCGGGGTTAATTCGCACTTTATCGACGTGCTTGGCCACTTCTAGGGCGATTTTCATACCGTTGTGATGCACATCGGCTACTAACGGCACGGGTTGATAGGTGGCCAGCAGTTTTTCCCTAATTTTAGCCAAAGCGGTGGCGTGGGCCAGACTCGGCACGGTGACGCGGACAATTTCACAACCGACTTCATGGAGGCGACGGATACCGGCCACGGAACCATCTATATCAAGGGTATCCTCGTTAATCATCGACTGCACGACCACGGGATGACCACCACCGATGGTAACGCTACCTACCTTGACGGGACGGGTTTTGCGTCGGTGAATCGTGGTGTCGAATTCGGAGGCAGTTGCGGGAGGTTTGAGCGTCGATTCCAAGGTTTGCATAGGACTATCACCAACAATCACTCTCCCTATTCTCTCAAAGAACAGGAACAGATTCTAGCCACTCTAATAAAATTGGATTAAAACGGTCGGGACATTCATCCTGTAAACAATGACCGGCCTGTTCAAATTCTACATATTTAATCCTAGGATTAAGGGAGACAAAACCCTGGGCTAACTGGACGGGAACCATCCGATCTTGCTTTCCCCAACACAATAAAATCGGGATTTCTAAGCGTGGTAAAATTAACTTTGCTGGTGGACAATATTCGGGATGATTGACAGCTTGTGCTAGGGAAATAAAGGCCTCGGCTGCCCCCTCATCTAGGGTTGGGGCGGCGATAATTTGTACTAATTCCTCGCTGACTGCTTTCTTGTCTTCGTAGGCGATTCCTGCCCATTTTTTCAAGACTTGCGGACGACGCAGATAGTAAAAAATCGGTTTTAATAGCCAAGGAGAAGTGAAAAATTTTTCCATAGGAGTGACGATATTTAATAACCAATCGGCGATCATTTCCCGCCGACGGCTGACATCGGGTAAACTGAGCATAACTAATCCGGCTACCATTTCCGGATATTTACCCGCTAGGGCCATACTAACTAAAGAACCGATCGAATTTCCCACTAATACCACGGGTCTGTTAATAACAGTTTGCCAGAAATCGTGTATTTGTTCCACCCAGAGATTAACGGTATAGGGAACCTGTACTTTGCGCGAACCACCAAAACCTAATAAATCTACTGCGTAAACTCGATGATTTTGGCTGAGAATAGGAATATTATGGCGCCAATGTTCGATCGCCGCTCCAAATCCATGCAGTAAAATTAAAGGGGGATTATCGGCATCTTGGGGGTTTTTTGCCGGCATAAAACTATAACGAATTTGCCAACCGCGCCACACCCAATCCCGTTGATAACCGATGCGTTCTGTCCAAGCTGGTGAAGTTGTCACTTAAGTCAAACAATTAAGAGGTTTTCAGGAAATATTACTCTAGTTTTATTATACTGGTTTCCCCGTCCCTGACCCGCAGCCGAATAACATTTTTGTACTACTTTTTCCAAATATATTTAGAGCTTGCTGAATAAATCTAAAAACCTTGTTGGATAAGACTTTTAGACCTTTTTGAAATCCAAAAGTGCCTCGTCTGGGAGTGTTCAGGGGGAAAATTCCGGGACTTTTTCCCTGAAAATTAGGTAATTGAGCCCCTCAAAATCGGTAAAACCCCACACCCCACACCCCACACCCCACACCCTACCCCCACCGAAAAACTTTTTGCCGCAAACCCTATTTAAACCTAGGGTTGATCTAGCCTATGCTAAAAAGAGGGGGATTAAAATCAATCGCTCCTAGACTTTAATTGAAAATTTAGGATATTGCACCGATGGGCAATCTATTTGATGATGTCAGTCGCTTTCTTGAAACCCAACTGGAAGAATTTCTCAGAAGTCATCCCCAGTTAGAATTACAGGCGCTGGTGGAACAACTGCGCGAACAGGAGCGCGATACTGCTAAACTGATTAGCGCCCTAGAAAATGAGCGTCAACGTCTCGAACAGCAAATTTTGGCCACTGCCCAAGATATCCAAACTTGGCACGCTAGAATCGATAAGGCTAAGGCCGCTGGACGGCAGGACTTGGTTCAGGCTGCTAGTGAACGCGAGGCGGCCCTATTTCGTCAGGGTAATCAACTTTGGGGACGGATGGAAGGGGTGAAAAAACGTCTGAGTCAATCCCAAGAGTTACTGCAACAGGTCCAACAACGTCGTCAAGAAGTGCAAATTAAAGCCGAAAAATCCCCTAAAAATCAGTCCCGTGACTGGGAAACCACTTTTTGGGATCAACCCCAAGAATCGGACTATCAGCGCTCGAACTACGATAATCTCGATCTAAAATTTAAAGAATGGGAAATGGAAGAAGAATTGAAAAAATTAAAGCGAGAAATGGGACGATAATTTTTCAGTGAGCAGTGAACAGTAAACAGTAAACTGATAACTCACATCTGATAACTGATAACTGATAACTGATCACTGATAACTGAAATCCCTAAAACCCCATCCCCCATCCCCCATCCCCCAGAATTGTTCCTCTTAGAAAACGATGGCATCTCAAGCACAAAATCCTGAAAATCAACCCTCCTCTACCCTCGAAGAAATCCGGGCTGCTCGTTTAGAAAAAGTGGCAGGATTGCAAAAAGCTGGCTTAAATCCCTACGCTTACCAGTGGAAATCTACCGCTCACGCTCAACAATTACAAGAGCAGTACGCTGACTTAGCCCCGGGAGAAGAAATTAGCGTCGAAGTAGCCATTGCTGGTCGGATTATTGCCCGAAGAATTATGGGTAAACTAGCCTTTTTTAACCTGCAAGATGAAACGGGAGCGATTCAATTATACCTCGATAAAAAACGCATTAGTGAAACCATGGCCGCCGTGCCGAATGCCTTTAACACTGTGATTAAACTGACCGATACGGGCGATATTTTAGGAGCAAAAGGCACAATTAAACGCACAGAACGCGGCGAATTATCTATCTATGTAAACGAGTACGAAATTCTCACCAAATCCCTCTTACCTCTCCCGGATAAATGGCACGGTTTAACCGATGTAGAAAAACGTTATCGACAAAGATATGTGGATTTAATTGTTAATCCAGAAGTGCGACAAACTTTTCGCCGTCGCGCCCAAATTACCGCTGCCATTCGCAGATATTTAGACCAAGAAGGTTTTATTGAAATTGAAACTCCCGTGCTACAAAGTGAAGCGGGAGGAGCCGATGCTAGACCGTTTATCACCTATCATAATACGCTGGAGATGGAGTTATATCTCCGCATTGCCACCGAGTTACATCTAAAAAGATTAATAGTGGGTGGTTTTGAAAAAGTCTTCGAGTTAGGCAGAATTTTTCGCAATGAAGGGGTTTCTACTAAACACAACCCTGAGTTTACTTCCATCGAAATCTATCAGGCCTACGCCGATTATTATGACATGATGGAGTTAACCGAAAACATTATCGTTAAGGCCGCACAAGATGTTTTAGGTACGCTGAAAATCACCTATCAAGACACGGAAATTGACCTAACTCCTCCTTGGCGACGAGTGACCATGCACGAATTAGTCCAAGAAATAACCGGGGTTGACTTTAATAGTTTTGATGATTTCGATTCGGCTCGTATTGCCGCAGAAAATGCCGGCATTGGCGTTCCAGAGGACTGTAAAACCATCGGTAAGCTCCTAAATGAAGCTTTTGAACAAAAAGTCGAAGAAACCCTAATACAGCCCACTTTTGTGCTAGATTTTCCCGTGGAAATTTCGCCTTTAGCTAAACCCCATCGCTCAAAAACTGACCTCGTAGAAAGATTTGAATTATATGTGGTTGGACGGGAATTAGCTAATAGTTTTTCTGAGTTAACCGATCCCATCGATCAACGGCAAAGATTAGAAGCACAGGCACTCAAAAAAGCGGCTGGAGATTTGGAAGCGCAGGGAGTTGATGAGGACTTTTTAACCGCTTTAGAATACGGAATGCCCCCCACGGGAGGCCTAGGAATTGGCATCGATCGCCTGATCATGTTATTAACCGATTCTGCCAGTATTCGCGATGTGATTGCTTTCCCCTTATTAAAAAGTCAAAGTACAGCGATTAAATCTTTTGACTACGATCAGGAAAAAAAAATTCTGAAAGTGGAATTTAATCACGGTGGTATCTATCTTTATCATGATCTACCTTTGGCAGTATATAAAGATTTTCAGTCTGCACCATCGAAAGGACAGTTTTTTGTCGGACAAATTCGCGATAAATACAGTTTTGATAAGGAATTGTAAAAGTTAGGACTACTTCAGTTATCAGTTATCAGTTATCAGTCATAATTCATAATTCCTTTTTACCTTTGACTTCCTGCCAAGTGTTACCGACTCCCTGTAAAACCCCGCGAATTACTAACCCAATACCGCGACCGATAACTTGGATAAGAATATAGACTACTCCCTTACCCACCACCCGAAAAAAAGCGCGTAAACGCGGAGATAAAGAGTCTCTTAATTCTAAGGCGATCGAAACTAACCAGGGTATGCCTGTTAAACTGTTTAATTCTTCCTGTCGGGGGGAATAAATGGCTAGAGATTTGATTTGTCCCTCGCTATAGTGAAATAATTGATATTGACTTTCAAAGATATCTTTGGGTTCTTGCCAATATTTTTTCCGTCGGTATTTCCAAGATAATTCATTGCGGATTTTAGCTAATTTTCTGGCGATGAGAAATTCTGAACGGTAAAGTTTTTGTTTGACTCTTTCCGATTCCGAGAAGTTATTGAGAATAATTACTGTCACTGCATTGGCAATATTATGAATGAGATTTTGCAGCAGAATTTCGGCTCTGGCGATGGTTTCAGGAGCATTAGCCCGGTATTCTACTCCGTCAATAGTTAAACTATTTTCGTACAATAAATAGGAAAATAAGTCAAGAGTAAAAGGAATTTTATTGAGGATTTCTGTTTGAATTGCCTCTCTTTCTTCCAGAATAATTTCGTTAAGCCTACTTTTACTAATTTCGTCAGAAACCGAGGCATTAATTTCTAAAAATTTACGGGTAACTTTCTCCCAGATATCGTAAATAATCAGATTTAAGCGACTGGTTAATTCCCCGCTGCTAATCTGTAAATATCTCATTTCATCGACGTTTTTGCGAATTTCATCGAGACCTAAATACAATAGTTCCCGTTGCCGATTATCCTGTAAAACATCAATTTCAAAACTAATCTTTGTTCTATTAATTAAAGGCGATCGAATGACCGCTAAAGTCGATTCAAAAACTGCCGAAACACAGAGGGGACGCTCGCGGCTTAAAATTGGTAATTCCCGATCGATATTGTTAATTATTACCGAGGGTGTCACTGAAGCTGAATTGTAATAACTACCTTCGAGAGGAATTAGTTTTCTCACTAGCCATAGAGCCGCTAAAAGTTCTCGTTTTCTCCCCTGCCAGTAAAAGCGATCAAAGCCAGATAAAGACTGTTGATTGAGGTGGAGATCAATTAAATGTAATTCACTTTCGATGCGATTTAATCCCGTTTTTCCAGCAGTGATTAACCAATGGCTAGGGGCTAAACTTGGACGGGTAGCAATGGTGAGAGGGGAAGGGGCGACATCGTGGGTTTCATCCCGGGAAATTTGCCCTAAAATAGTGATAAATTGCTCTAGGTTTGTGCCTTTGGGAATATAACCGGCGATGCCTAATTCTCTGGCGATTAGTTGCTGTCTGGAATCGAGAGGAAAGGTTAATAAAACAATTTTACTTTCAGGATAGCGAGAGTGGAGAATTTCACAGTAAGACCAATCAAAAAGAGGATCGATAAGGATAATTTCGGGGGCCGGATTAAGAGTCAAAGCGAAAATTGTTTCTAAATCCCCTTCGGTGACGATAGTAATATTTTCTATCTGCGACAAGGCCTGCACCAGACCCAAGCGAAAAATCGGGTCATTATCGATGATAATTAGGGTGAGAGGGCGATCGATCACAAGAGTTGCCGTCTGTCAACGGAGACTATTCACAGGGGCAATTATACAGTTATCTGGCTCATTTGTTTTGTTTATAGCCATAAAAATCGATGCGATAATCGGTAATTTTTACCCCTGTCGATTCCTCGATCTGTTTAATTAATTCCGGGGGAAGTTCGATATGCACATCGATTATTTGTTGACTGTCCAGACAATTGACGTGACTGTGGGAATCGCTGATGTTACCGTAGAGTCTGCCGTCCCAGCGTTCCACAGATTCGATAATGCCCTGACCGGATAGGGCCTCTAGGTTTTGGTACACTGAGGTATGACCGATGTTCTTTCCTTGCAGATTGAGACGATCATAAATTTCTCGCGCTGATAGGTGTTCCCGCGCTTGCCATAGCAATTCTAAAATATAGCGACGCTGACGACTAACCCGCATTCCTAATGTTTGACACCTTTCGATCGCATCTTCTAAACAGCGGATCGGTTTTTGTTTTACCTCCACATTGTCCATTGTTGTTTCCCTTGACCTCCGCCCTAATACATACTCATTACCAGTTTAGCTTAGTCTTTCGATCGATGTCCACATTGTCCCAGTTTTTAGCCCATCTTCATCTGGCGTTGCTGATTTGAGATCTGAATCTTCTCTTGTGGGATTTTTAAAACCTAGACCCAAACTAATAGTAGGTTGATTCATGAATCAACCTACTATTAGGGGTTGGGGAGCAAGGGGGTAGGAGAGGGGATTAGGATGCCTGCCACGAATAAAGAAAATTGGTATAACTTTTGGACAGGATGCACAGTTGGCACTCATCCCTTGATTCAGCAACGCCAGAAACCATTTAACTTATGGTTCTTCGGTTTGTCTTATGCAATGGACGGAGGTTATAAGGAATGAAACCCTTATAGAGACAGACGTTGCTGCAATTTTTGTCAATTGTTTTTGATCTAGAGCGAACTAATCTAAGTAACGAAGAGCCTAACTTATTTATATGGATAAGCTTGAATTATTTCTATAAAAAATCCTCTTGAAAAATATTTTGGTCGTCTGTAGAATCGGGGGGTACATTAATTTATTTCCAGGGCCATGGCCACCAAATCGCCAAAATTATTCGAGTCATTGCGGTCATTGACCGCAATGACTGTCACTACTGTTAGCCTCACTCTGGCCGCTGCTTCTAGTGCTAGTGCCGCCACAGTGTTCGGTTTACAAGGTGCGTACGATCCCAGTAATTGGACATTTGCCAATAGTAATGCCGACGGGTTCGTCGATACCACCGGCGCTCCCGCTTCCATTAGCCTGACTGGGGGGGACAATGGTTCTTTCAGTTCTGGAACCACAGACTACACCACCACTGCAGCTGCGGCTGGGACGGTGACGTTTGATTGGAACTATTCGACTGCGAATGGTAGTGCTTTCTGGGATCCCTTCGGATATCTGCTCAACGGCAGCTTCACCCAAGTAACTGATAATGGGGGAGGTGTTGTCCAAAACGGGACATCGACGTTTAACGTCCTAGCTGGCGATAGCTTTGGTTTCCGTATTTTCACTCGCGACAACATTTTAGGGCGGGGCAGTGTGACGATTTCTAACTTTTCGGCCCCGATTCCCGAACCGTCAACTGTGCTGAGTTTGCTGGTGCTAGGAGGTTTAGGCGCTGGACTGAAGTACCTTAAGCGCAATTGATTTGACCTAACCCCCCAACCCCTTACCTACAGGTTACAGGTAAGGGTTTTTTTGTCAATACTCAAGACTATTTCTCGCTCCACATTACACAATTCTGGTTCTAAGTCAATAGCCTTTACAAAACTTAAAAAATTGTCACATAAAGAAATGTCACCATTAGGGGCTTTTTTTGGGCAAGAGGATCAATGTAGTCCCCTGATTGTCTTGGTTTTGCGTTGATTTGAGATTTAATGCTTAAACTAAGCCCACAGCATACCACGATCATACCATATTAGTAAATGTAGGCAACCCCGATTTACAGCCAAATTTTGGCAAATTCAGGAAAAACACTCTCCTTGTAACTTACTTGTTACATTTAACTAATCGCCCCAAATATTTAAATATTTTAATTGTTTATCTTAACTTTATAATTTTTACTTATGCGTGAAGGCTGATTAACTAGGGTTGGGCAAAAAAGCTTGTAAGCTCTATTTAAGGTCAGTCGAATCGGTTAGTATCGGGAGACAGATGTGACTTGTATAGCTTCCCAGTTTTTGAGATTTGAAGACTTTTTAGCAGCATTTTGAATTATCAGCCATAGAAATCTTCGTCAAGAATTTGTTCTAAGGAAAAAGGGCAGTCTAAGGGATATGCTTCCTCTGGAGGAATCGCAATGCCAAAGTCAGCCAATTTACTTTCCTTGATGGCAATTTTACGACCTTTAGGATAGGTTTTATCGATGGCGATTGCTACATGAGATTTCAAAGAAGGGGTGTTTTCTAGTAAGGCGATAACTCGTTCCCTATGTTCGACAATGGAGCTATACCAGCTAGATTTCATGCTTTCAGGAGCGGAGGATTGTACTTGTAATTTCAGTAAATGAGCCAGCAAAATCATTAAATTTCCTTCCAAGGCATTTTTATCTGATTTACCCAATTCTTTCAACTCCTCAACTAAATGAGATACATCTAATGCCTGAAAATCTCCTTGTTCCAACTGACCTATTGTTGTTATCAGCCATAATTGAAAATCTTGTTCATAGAGTTCTGATTTAGTTATCATAATTGCTTCGATAATAGTTAATCTAGACTGAATTATACTCTATTTTGCAGATTTCGGATGTTTCTAGCGGTAAATGTTAAGTAGCTGGTTATAATTAAATTAAAAATGGATTTTAGGTTCGATCCCCCCTGCCCCCCTTGATAAGGGGGGTATCTGATAATTTTTAACGCCTACCTACTTAAGTTTTATTACAGGATTTAACATTTGCACCTATTCACTATTCCCTTATCCTTAGGATAAGCTGTTAATTAAGCATTTAACAGGTAAGAGGCACTCTTGCAACAGTAAAGAGATAGGCGGTTAAAATACATCTTAGCTTAAGGACTAGAGAATATTATGAGACTAGAAAGAGAAGATTTTGATTGGGCGGTACAACAAAACCTAATTACTGCCAGCCAAGCTGAAAATTTATGGACGGCTTTTTTATCCCGTTATCCCCAAGAAGATGAAGTTAATCACCCTCGTTTTAATTTTGCCAATGTGTCCTATTATTTTGGGGCATTAATTGTTATTTCCGCCCTAGGGTGGTTTATGAACGAAGCTTGGGAGAGTTTCGGCGGTGCGGGCCTATTTTTTATCGCCCTGTTTTATGCAATTTGTTTTATTTTTACGGGAAAAAATCTCTATTTTCAGCAAAATCTCAAAATCCCCGGCGGCCTTTTATTTACCATGGCAGTGGCAATGACTCCCTTAGCAATCTATGGTTTACAACGCTGGACAGGATACTGGCAAGCGGTCGATCCTGGCATCTATCGAGATTTCCATATATGGATTAAAGGTAGTTGGTTTTTAATGGAATTAGGCACGATTATCGCAGGATTAATAACCTTGAGATTTGTTAAATTTCCTTTTTTAACTGCACCGATCGCTTTTAGTCTGTGGTATATGTCAATGGACTTAACTCCTTTACTATTTGGAGAGAACGAATACACATGGAGACTGCGAATGTGGGTATCCTTTTGGTTTGGAATTGCCTGTTTAATAACTGCCTATTTAATTGATGTACGTCAGCGTCGCAGTCGGGGAGATTTTGCTTTTTGGCTATACCTATTCGGATTAATTATGTTTTGGTTTAGTCTATCTCTCCTCATCGATGATAATGAAGCACAACGATTTTTGTACTGTCTAATTAACTTGGGATTGATGTTATTATCCGTCCTGCTAAAAAGAAGATTATTTGTGGTTTTCGGAGGTATCGGAGTATTTGCCTATCTTTCCTATCTCTCCTATCGTCTCTTTGCCGATTCAATTTTCTTTCCCTTTGCTCTAACCGTCTTGGGACTTGGTATTATCTATATGGGAGTTTTGTATCAGCGTCATTACCCAACCCTGGCTAGATTTATTGAAAGTTATATCCCTCTCGAATGGCGCAATTTATTACCCAAAGATAGATAATTAGGAGAAATGGGGATATGGGGACATGGGGATATGGGGAGATTCAACTAAAAAAAACCAAAACCCCAACACCCCAACACCCAACACCATCTTTTTTACTTTTATGAAAATACTTATCGTTGACGATGAAAAAGAATTAACCGAACCCTTAGAACAAATTCTTGCTCAAGAAGGCTATGACGTTGATATTGCTAATAATGGTCGGACGGGGTTAGAATTGGCCCAACAGAATAATTATGACCTCTTAATTCTCGATTGGATGTTACCCCAGCAATCCGGATTACAAATCTGTCAATATTTACGCAATCAAGGGGACACCACTCCCGTTTTATTTCTAACCGCTAAGGATACCATAGACGATCGAGTGGCGGGATTAGATGCCGGTGCTGATGATTATTTAGTCAAACCCTTTCAACTGCGAGAATTATTAGCGAGAGTCCGCGCTTTATTGCGTCGTTCTCCCAATTTTGAAGCTAGTAATAGCGGTAAATTAAAATCTGCTGATTTGGAACTCGATAGCGAAAATCAAGTGGCCTATCGTCACGGTCGCACGATTAGTTTATCAGTCAAAGAAGTACAATTGTTGACTTTATTTATGACCCATCCGGGTCAACTTCTCACCCATGAACAAATTTATCAGCATCTCTGGTCAGAAGGAGAGCAACCTAATAGTAACGTGGTTCCTGCCCTGATGCGCTTACTGCGTCGTAAAATCGAAGCGGACGGAGAAACACCTCTAATTAATACTGTCTATGGGAAGGGCTACCGTTTCGGGGAAAATTAGGGAATGCTGAAAGATAATGAGAATACCAACTGATTACTGATTACTGATATATGTTATCCTGCCTACAAATTGAAAATTTTACCCTCATCGATCGCTTAGAATTAACTTTCGGCAGCGGATTAAATGTACTGACCGGTGAGACGGGGGCAGGAAAATCGATTATATTAGACGCGATCGATATTGTTCTCGGTGGCAAAGTCAATCATCGCGTCATCCGTCAGGGAAGCCAACAATCAACCCTAGAAGCGACTTTTTCTCTAACTCCAGAATTAATTGCTTGGCTAGAAAGTCAGGAAATTGACCTATTAGAGGATAATAGTCTAACAATCAGCCGGGAATTAGTGATTACTAATAATTCCTTGCGTTCTCGTTCTCGGATTAACGGAGTCGTCTCTAATCGCCAACAAATGGCGCAAATAAGAGATTTTTTGGTAGAAATCACCGCTCAAGGTCAAACAGTTCAGTTAATGGACGCTAATCGACAGAGAGAATTATTAGATCTCTACGGGGGTGAATCGCTGCTGCGGCAGCGGGAAAAAGTAGCGACAGCCTACCTTAACTGGCAAGAAAGCAAGAATATTTTAAATAATAGATTGCAATCGGAACAAAATCGCCTACAAAGATTAGATTTATTAGAATATCAACTAAAAGAACTAGAATCAGCCAATTTAACTGACGCTGACGAGTTGGAACAGTTGGAACAGGAAAGAAACCGACTCTCCCACGGTGTCGATTTGCAAAATTCCAGCTATCAAGTCTATCAACTACTCTACCAAAATGATCGCGATCAACCCGCCGTCGCTGATTTGTTAGGAAAAGCTGAAAATATCTTGACAAATATGATGGTTTATGATAGAAGTTTAGAGCCAATTTTAGAGATGGTGCGATCGGCATTAAATCAGGTGGTGGAAGCGGGACAGGAAATCAACGTCTATGGGGATAGTCTAGAAGCAGATCCCGAGAGATTGAACGAGATAGAAGAGAGAATTGTCCAACTTAAGCGCATTTGTCGCAAGTATGGCCCAAGTTTAGCCGAAGCGATCGATTATTATCAGAAATTACAGCAAGAATTAGCGGAGTTGACGGGAGAAGGACAATCGATTGAAGAATTAGAAAAAATTTGTCAGCAACAGGAAAAAATCTATCGAGAAACTAGCACCCAGTTGACCTTTTTGCGACAAGAAACCGCTAGTCAACTAGAAAAACAATTGGTACAGGAATTAAAACCTTTAGCCATGGAAAAGGTGATTTTTGTCTGTCGGATTGCCCCGGGTAATCCTAGCAGTCTGGGAGTCGATCAAGTGGTATTTTATTTTAGTCCCAATCCGGGGGAAAAAATCCAACCTTTATCCAGTACCGCTTCTGGAGGAGAAATGAGTCGTTTTCTCCTAGCGTTAAAGTCCTGTTTTTCCCAATCCCAATCGGCAGCGGCAACCCTAATTTTTGATGAAATTGATGCGGGAGTATCGGGAAAAGTTGCCCAGGCAATTGCCGATAAATTAGATCAATTAGGTCAACAATATCAAGTTTTGTGCGTTACTCATCAACCCTTAGTGGCTGCTTTAGCTGATCACCATTTTCGAGTTTATAAACAAATGATTGCCGAAGATAATCCCACTAATCTCTCGGAAATTCGCACGGTTGTCCGGGTTACTTCTCTCGATAATCGTCAGACGAGAAGGGAAGAATTGGCACAATTAACGGGAGGAAATTCGGCAGCAGATGCCCTCGCTTTTGCTGAGTCTTTATTGGAGAAAGCGGCTGCCAAAAAACAGTAAGATTTAACCTTGAAATTGACTGATTAACCAACGTCCCACCTGACTTTGATCTCTGGTGCGCGCCTGTTGTAAAGCTGACTCTAAAACCGCGAGTTTTAAATTAGGTAAAACCTTTGATATATCAATTCTTTTGCTACCTCGATCGATTATTTCAAAAGCAAATATTTGAGGATCATCTACCTTAACACTCCAGTATTCACTAACCCCTAATTCTTCATAGAGTAAGCGTTTATTGCCTAAGTCATCATTGAGGGTAGATTTTGAAATTTCAATGACTAAATCTGGTGGAGGATACTGATTTAAATCAATAATCGAAGTAGCACTTGGTATCAGATTCGCTTTCTCTCCTAGATAGTAAGATATATCTGGCTGCACTTCTCTAATTCCTCTTTTGCGATAAGAACAAGTAGGGAGTCCTTGAAAAGGAATTTCTTTGAGGATAGCGTAGAGACTCACCCCCAAAAAGACAACGTGATGATCTCTAGCGTGTTCAAATCCGATGGGAGTCATTTCTAATCGATAATAGCCATTGTAATAATAACTTTTTCCTTGATTTTCTGGGAAGTTGTTAATTGCTGCTAAGTATTCTTCCCAACTACCTTTAATCCATGAGTCAGTTATCCCCCTAGTTTCTAGCTGTTGCATAGTTATCCTATCCCGCTTTGAACTTTTTCTGTAATTATAGCAATTATTGATCAAATCAGAAACTAGGAAATGATAGAATAGATTAATTAAGTAAAAATTAGCCCAATTATGACCACAACTTATGATTATATAATTATCGGTGGTGGTATCACCGGTTCCGCCTTAAGCTATGAACTAGCTAACCTAGGCAGTCGAGTCCTCTTATTAGAAAAAGAAACCCATCTCCTCAACGCCACTTTCTACAGTTACGGGGGTTTAGCCTATTGGTCGGCCACCACAGAAATCCAGAGAAAATTATATCAAGAAGGTCGAGAAATTCAGCGCAATTTATCGCAGGAATTGGGCATAGATAACGAATACCGGGACATAGATCTAATTCTCACCGTCAACCCCGAAGATGATCCGGCCACTGTGGCCGAAAAATTTGCTATCTTTGCTATTACTCCCGAAATTCTCGATCCGCAAGCAGCGATCGCTTTAGAACCTCTATTAAATCCCGCAGCTATTTCGGGAGTTTTACGACTGCCCCACGGTCACATCAATGCCGAAAAAACTAATCTTGCCTATCAACAAGCTTTTCTGCGTCTGGGAGGCACGATTATTCGGGAAGCTGTCATCGAATTAATTGAAACTGCATCGAGAATTACCGGCGTAAAAACTCCTAAAAATAATTATTATGCCGGGGAAACTATCGTTTGTGCGGGGGGATTAACCCGGTCTTTACTGCAAAAATCTGGTATTACTGCTTCCGTCTATTTTACCCATGCCCAGGTGCTCAAAATTCCCCCCACTGAGATCAAATTAAACACCCTAGTTATGCCCGCAATTCCTGCTAGATTGGTATTAGAGCAAAAAATTACCCAACTAGAAAATCAGGGCATTTGGCAGAGAGAAACCCCAGAAATAATTACCAGTGTTTTAGAAACGGGGGCGGTACAATTCCGGGATCAAAGCCTTTATCTAGGGCAAATTAGCGCCATTATCACCGATCCTAGCGGGATTTTAAACCCTCTGGCGGGGGAAAAAGCAATACGCGCCGCCGTGGGGAGATTGCTGCCCTCTTTAGCCTCTCTCCCCGGAAGCTGTCATCATTGCCTAGTCGCCTTTGCCCCCTCGGGACGGCCTCTAGTGGGAGCGATCGCCGATAAAGTGGGATTGCAGGTATTTTCTGGCTTTACCAGTACACTTGTATCGGCTCCGCCCCTAGCCCGACGTTTCGCGCGTCATCTGCTGGGGGAAATTGACGAGATAATTAGGGTTTGCTGAAAAAGTTTTTCGTGGGGTGTGGGGTGTGGGGTGTGGGGTGTGGGGTGTAGGTTTTTACCCATTTTCATCTGGTAAATTACCTAATTTTCAGGGAAAAAGTCCCTGAATTTTCCCCCCGATCCCTCCCAGATATGGTACTTTTTGTCAATCAAAAAGTCTAAAAGTCTTACCCAACAAGGTTTTTAGATTTATTCAGCAAACCCTAATTACTAATTTACAAAAGTCAAGAGAGAAATTAACTGATGATTGCAATTAATTCTAATCGACTTTTTCCAACTGCCAAAGAATTTGGTTTCCCTCGCGTCTGACCCGGGAGATTACCCAATTTCGCCACGGCCAATGGTCGCCTCGACTGGTAACGGCCCCTGGATTAATATCCATTAAATCGGCCACTTCGGCGCTGGTAATCAAATAACCTCGATTGGCCACTTCATCGGCAATGCGTAGGGTTTCGATGAGATTTCTTAGCTGGTCAACTCTTTCTCCCCGGGGTAATTGGATTTCATCGCCAGCGCTATTAGGTGGTTCATTCATAGTTAGGGTCTGGTCAAAGTTTATTAACAATTAAAAATTGTCGGTTGAGGCAAACAATCAAGCTTTCCTCTCGTTATTCTATTGATTCTATCAATAATAGCTGTCATCAAAACAGTCCTATCTTCTCGAATTTTACCGTCACATCTTTACTAAAACCCTAAAAACCTCTTGACAAAAAACACAAAATATAGTAAGTAAATCAGGGAAAGTGATAACTGATCACTGATAACTGATCACTGATCACTGATCACTGATCACTGATAACTGATAGCTGCTATAAAATTGGACTAGCCTTTTTCCCCAGAAAAAAATTTCCCCATCCATGACCTTAATCCTCTACAACACCCTCAGTCGTCGCGAAGAACCCTTTACCCCCCTCATCCCCGGCATTGTCTCCATGTATTGCTGCGGCATTACCGTCTATGATTATTGCCATTTGGGTCATGCGCGTACCTGTGTGGTTTGGGATGTGGTGCGGCGTTATTTGGAGTATCTCGGTTATAAAGTGCGCTATATTCAGAATTTCACCGATATTGACGATAAAATTCTCAATCGGGCTAAAAATGAACATACCACCATGGCAGCCGTGGCCGAGAGATTTATCCAGGCCTACTTTGAAGATATGGCAAAATTAGGAGTCAGACCGGCGGACGCTTATCCCCGGGCCACTCATAGCCTCGACGGTATCAAGCGCCTAGTCTATGAATTAGAACAAAAAGGCTATGCTTACCCCAGCGATGGCGATGTTTACTATTCCGTCCGTCGTTTTTCCGATTATGGCAAACTATCAGGGCGAAAACTGGATGATTTGCAAGCGGGGGCCAGCGGCCGGGTAGAAACCGACGACCCGGAAGCAATCAAGAAACAAGACCCCTTTGATTTTGCCCTCTGGAAGGGGGCAAAACCGGGGGAACCTAGTTGGGATTCTCCCTGGGGCCAAGGTCGTCCGGGGTGGCATATTGAATGTTCGGCCATGGTCAAAGAACAATTGGGAGAAACTATCGATATTCATGTGGGGGGAAGTGATCTGATTTTTCCCCACCACGAAAACGAAATCGCCCAAAGTGAAGCGGCTACGGGTAAACCTCTGGCCCACTATTGGTTACATAATGGCATGGTCAAGGTGGCAGGGGAAAAAATGTCGAAATCCCTCGGTAATTTCATCACTATTCGCGAGTTATTGGCAAAATATGACCCCTTAGCCGTGAGATTATTAATTTTAGGAGCCCAATACCGCAAACCGATTGATTTTTCCGATGAGGGATTACAGGCGGCCACTAATGGCTGGCATACTTTACAAGAGGGTTTATCCTTTGGTTATAAGCATCTTCAGCAAGATAATCCTGGAATTACTGACCAAGAGCTAGAAAATCGCTTTCAAGAGGCGGTAAATCACGATTTTAACTTTGCCGGTGGTTTAGCGGTGTTATTTGAAATCGCTAAGGAATTACGCAAGGAGGGTAATAATTTAACCCATGCGGGTAAGACAGACAGCAATCTGGCCCAATTAGCGGTAAAATGGCATACTTTGGTGAAATTGTCTAGGGTTTTGGGTCTAGAAATTGCCGCCGACCAAGGAGAAACCCCGGTTTCTGAGGGAATTAGTGCAGCGGAAATCGAAAATCTGATCCAACAACGGACAGAGGCAAAAAAAGCGAAAAATTACGCCGAAAGCGATCGCATTCGCGCACAATTAAAAGCCCAAGGCATTAGTTTAATCGATCAACCCGGGGGAGTGACTAAATGGTTAAGAGAGGGAGACTAGAAATTCTTTGACCACTTCCTCCACCCTGCGATTGCTGCCATCCACCTGATAGTTTAATTTCTGCATAGCTGTGGAGGTAATTTTGCCGGTGAGTTTGGCTAAAACCTGTCGCAATTGCGGATATTTTCGCAAACTATCCCGGTTAAAAATCGGTACCGCTTCGTAGGGAGGAAAATAGCGTCGATCATCTTCTAGGATGACTAAATCTAGCACGGGAATTAAGCCATCGGTGGAATTTCCCGCCACTAAATCCACTTGTTTTTCCGCTAAAGCGCGGTACATTAACCCTAAATCCATCACTTTCGGGGGTTGGGCAAAAGTTAGGCCATAGGTCTTCGCTAATCCCTTGTAACCGTCTTCCCTTTCCAAAAATTCATAACCAAAACCCGCTTGCCAATTGGGAGTATATTTAGCCGCTTGCGAGAGAGTTTTAAGATTGTATTGACTGGCGGTTTCTCCCCGGATAACAATGGCGAAATTATTCTCAAATCCTAAACTGGGAAACACTTCTAGATTAAATTTTTCTGGATAAATCTCTTGCAGCTTTTCAGAGACTAATCGGGCATCGTTCAGGGGTTTTTCTCGCAAAATTCCCGTGAAAGCCGTGCCAGAATACTCCACATAACCGTCGATTTTACCCGCTTTCACCGCTTCATGACAGATCAGAGTACCACCGAGATTAAATTGACGTTCGACCCGTAAATTCGTCTCTTTTTCGATCTCCTGTGCCAAAATTTCCCCTAAAATCACCTGTTCGGTAAAATTTTTGGAACCGATCACCACTGTGCCGGGGGATGAATGGAAAATTTGAGTCAACAGGAAAGATAGCAAGGCTAACCCGATTAAACCTAATCCCCATTGCCATTTAGAGGGCTTTTGCGGGCGTTGCGAAGGGGAAAAGGTCTTTTCTAGCCAACCGAGACTCCAATCGGCCACAAGGGCTAAAAAAGCGGCAGGAATTGCCCCCGCCAAAATTAACTGATTGTTGACCGTGGCAATACCGCGAAAAATAAACACTCCCAAACCACCGCCACCGATGGCAGCTGCGATCGTGGCCACACCGATAGCAATCACCGTCGCAATTCTCACTCCTCCTAAAATCATCGCCCTGGCCAAGGGTAATTCGATATAGCGCAGGATTTGCCCGTCGGTCATACCTAGGGATAACCCGGCTAATTTTAATTCGGGATCAACTTTTGTGATGCCCAGATAGGTATTTAAAACAATTGGCAGTAAAGTATAGAGAGTTAGGGCAACAATAGCGGGGATTTTGCCGATTCCTCCCAAAAAAGGCACAGAAATTAAAAAGCCAAATAGGGCTAAACTGGGGATAGTCTGTAGGGTGTTAACGATCGCTATAATTGGTTGAGCGAGAATAGCTTGACGACTAATTAAAATACCTAGAGGAATCCCGATTAAGCTACCCATAGCCATGGCTATTCCCGTCAAGAAAAGATGTTCTCCGGTGCGAAAAGCGATTTCCCCCGCATAATCTAGCCAAAAACTATCCATAAACTTCTCTTAAAGCTGCCGCTTCATCCTATTGTATAGAATAAATAGTATCTATTAGTTCCAGTCTTGATTTAAAGATTCTATCATCATCTTGACATTATTTCCTCCCTAAAGACAAATGACTAACAAATTTAATCCTCGGGCTAAAACTGTTGCCGATTGGGCCTATATCGGTATTGATAAACATTTTCATAAAGTTCTTAAACACGAAGCTGGGGTTTTACTCGATCAGGATACGGAAGAATTACATCAAATTCGTGTGGGAATGCGCCGTCTTCGCAGTACCTTAACCGGTTTTGCCCCCGCTTTAACCATGCCGAAATCTGCCGATCAAAAACGGGTGGGTAATCTGGGCAGAATTTTAGGAGAATTGCGGGATTTAGATGTGTTAAAAGAGGCTTTTGTCGGTCATTATCAGCCAATTTTACCCCCGAAAGAACAGGATTTACTGAAGAAAGTTTTACAAGTTCTCGAACACCGAAGGGAGAAGGCTTTTGCTAAGGTAGAAAAGCTGTTGAAGTCCGATAAATTTCTCAATTTTAAGGCAGATTTTGCCCGTTGGTTGGATAATCCCACCTATCAACCGATTGGAAAATTAGATATTGCCACGGTTTTACCGGACTTATTATTACCCCAAGCGAGTCGATTTTTACTGCACGAAGGCTGGTTAGTTGGGGTAAATTTAGAGGAAAATCAAAAAGTAAGAGAGTTTTCTAGTCAAGAAATTGATGACTTATTGGAAAAAGAAGGATTATTACTGCACGATCTCCGGAAAGAAGCCAAGCGTTCCCGCTATAATATGGAGTTATTCACTCAGTTTTATGGCGACAAGTATCAAGAGTATCTAGAAGATATTAAAAACCTTCAAAGTATTCTCGGAGAAATGCAGGATTGTTGTGTTCTCTCGGATTTTCTTAGCCAAATTTTCCCCAATTGTCTTGCCAAGGAAATGCCCACCTTACTAGAAATTTTCCGAAATATCCGTCACCAAAAATGGCAAGAATGGCAACCGCTACAAAAGAAATTCCTTGACGCTGACACAAGAAAAAGTCTGCACCAGACAATTTTACAGCCTATTTTTTGGCAAAACAGTGTAGAATTAGAAGCTAATCCAGAATCCTGAGATTAGGAACCGATGAATTTTTTTCAAAAGTTAAACCACGCCATTAGTCAAAACCAGACTCTACTTGTCCTCGGTTTAGATGCTAACCCCGAAATGATGCCCTCCACCCCGGGAGAATTAATCGTTAATTTAGAACAGTGGCTCAAGTTTATTATCGATGAAACTGCCCCTTTTGTCTGTGCCTACAAACCAACTTTAGGCTTTTATCAAGCTTTGGGAGCAGCCGGGTTAGAATTATTACAGCGAATTTTAACGGCAATTCCCGATCATATCCCTGTAATTTTGGATGCTAAACACGGCGATATTAATACTAGCAGTATTTTAGCCGAGACTATCTTTAAAACTTGGCAGGTGGACGCGGTTACTCTCAATCCCTACTCCGGACAGGATCACGTTGCTCCTTTTTTAGTTTACCCCGAGCATGGCGCTTTTATCCTCTGTCATACTTCCAATCAAGGCGCGATTAATCTGCAAGAATTCCCCAGTCGCGACAATCCTTTTTATCTGCAAGTTGTCAAAGAAGCTTGTACTTGGGGAACTCCCGAACAAGTGTTTTTAGAAGTGGGAACCACTCAACCGGAGATTTTGAAAAAGATTCGCAATTTTGCCCCCGAAAGATTGATTTTATTACGCAGTATTTGGGAAGACAAAAGCAAATTCTCCGAGTTAATTACTGTGGGTTTAAATAGTCATGGCGAGGGTTTATTAATTCCTGTCCCCCAAGACTTTTTATCTCAACCCGATTTGGGGGCAAAAGTCAAGGATTTACGAGAGGAAGTCAACAGAATTAAACAAAATCAAAGGCAAGAATCGAGCAAAGATGATATTTGGACTGCTAACGTTTGTCTTTTAAAACAACATCCTCATCAGGATTTAATTCTACAATTATTTGATATTGGTTGCTTGATGTTTGGCGATTATGTGCAAGCATCGGGAGAAACTTTTTCCTATTATATTGATCTGAGAAAAATTATCTCTAATCCTAATATTTTTCAGCAGGTAATTGAAGCCTATGGAGAAATATTAAAAACCTTGACATTTGACCGCATTGCTGGTATCCCCTACGGTTCTTTACCCACAGCTACCGGTTTATCTTTATTATTAAATCATCCGATGATTTTCCCCCGCAAAGAAGTAAAAGCTCACGGCACAAGAAGATTAATTGAAGGTAATTTTCAAGTGGGGGAAACCGTGGTAGTGGTGGACGATATTTTAATTTCTGGCAAAAGTGCGATCGAGGGGGCAGCAAAGATTAAATCGGCGGGATTATTAGTTAATGATATCGTGGTTTTTATCGACCATGGTGGACTTGTCAAAGAGAAACTTCGTAGCCATGGTTATCAAGCTTATTCGGTTTTAACCCTGGCAGAAATTACCGATACTCTCTACGAAGCGGGAAGGCTGACAGAAGCACAATATAGCTGTTTTTTAAATCGCTCCCATTGATATTTGGCTATCAGCCTTGAATCAGTTATCGGTTATCAGTTACCAGTTATCGGTATTAAGTGTGCATTATTAAATGGCAGTTTTCTGCTGTCTTTTCACTGATTACTGTTTACTGATTACTGTTTACTGATCACTGTTTACTGATCACTGATTACTGATTACTGATCACTGAAAGTTGTTAAGAAGCTTGACTGCCTAAGACCTTTAGGGTATTCAGGAGCTTGATTTCTTCTTTTTCCTCAAAAATAGTTAAATCTTCGGGTTTACAACGCTTTATATGCAATTTAATCCCCTGCGCTCCTTCTGTTTTCAAATCTTCTTCGTAACCAGCTTGAGCGACTTCAGCCTCGTCTTTAGCGAGAAAAGGACCGAAATAATAAGTACATCTGGGATAGTCGGTTTTAATCTCGACCCAGTAGGCTAATCCGAACATTTCCAGTAAGCTAATCAAAAATTCTTTCATTTCGTTCCCCATCTAAATCTACTCTGGTGGTTTTGTCACGTTCGTTTACATTTCGCAAACTTCCTTCCTATTTTATTTATACTTTCTCCTTTTGGCTATTGGGAGTGTCGAAAAATACAGATTTTCAGTCGGGGGAATTTTGCCAGCGTTGACGGTAAACCTCATAAAGAGCCATAGCCGCCGCCACCGAAGCATTGAGACTGGGGGTTTTGCCTGCCAAGGGGATAGATACCAACTCATCGCAGGACTTTTGGGTCAACAGACTCAAACCCTCTCCCTCCGAACCTAGCACCAATCCGATCGCACCCGTTAAATTAATTGTGTGTAAGGATTTACCACTTTTTGCCGCCGTGCCGTAGAGCCAAAAACCCGCCGCTTTTAATTCCTCTAAAGCACGATTGAGATTGACCACCCTGGCCACAGGTAAATATTCCAAGGCCCCCGCCGCCACTTTCATCACCGTCGATGTCACCCCAGCGGCGCGACGTTGGGGAATAACTACCCCCTGACAACCCATGGCTTCGGCGGTGCGAATAATTGCCCCAAGGTTATGGGGATCCGTAATACCTTCAGCGATGACGATGACGGGGTGACGACTTTTGCCCTTAGCTTTCTCGATCAGATCGGCTAATTCTATATACTCATAGGGAGACATCTGGGCGGCAATCCCCTGATGATTGGCCTTATTGGTAATCTGATCGAGACGCAGATCATCCACCTCATCAATTACCGTGCCGTTGGCTTTGGCTTTTTCTAAGAGGGTATGATAACGGGGATCGTAACGGAGTCGATTGACCACCCAAATCCGATTCAGTTGGCGCTCCTCCTCCATGGCCGTTAAAACCACCCGGCGACCGTAGAGCAGATCATCAGCTTCTTGGTTTTCTGGAGTTACTGCCGGGGATTTAGCCAGAATTGGCCCGGTTTTCGGCCGCGAAGGCCGGCGAAAATTACTATTATCGGACTTGCCACGAAATGGTCGATCGCTCATCGAAAATTTTGGGTCTGAAACCCCGTCGTTCTACGACGGCTTTACTGTTAAATATTAGCGCATTTACACGATATATGCCAGAATGTTAAGATATGGAGAAAGCCTATTCTTACCGATGATTTTACCCCACACCAGAACAAGAGTCGCTATTGCGGCGCACTTTGGGCTGTGTAAGATTGGTTTACAACAAAGCTCTCCACGAACGAACACAAGCATGGTACGAAAGACAAGAAAGAGTAGGATATGCTCAAACTTCTTCAATGCTAACCGATTGGAAAAAGCAAGAAGAATTAGACTTTCTCAATGAA
>VYKQ01000046.1_pt1 | contig 32034 bp, 35 predicted proteins | sample 5114541 | NCBI WGS metagenome assembly VYKQ01 (sample SAMN12291801, study PRJNA351875) | freshwater metagenome | isolation source: freshwater lake | place: USA: Michigan, Baseline Lake | collected 2013-08-09
TCAGTGGAGACATTGAGAATCTAAGCTGTCTCGTTGAACAAGGAATTTCTAACAGCGATGGGTCAAGAATCCCCCGTCACAGCGTAGCTTGACGGTGGGAGTATGTCAATTAACTTAGCATTTTCCCGGCGATCGATGACTGCTCTGGAGAAATCAAAAATCTTCCGCTAGGTGAGGAGACAGGAGACTCCGAGACAGGAGACAGGAGATGGGGAGGTAAGGAGACAGGAGATAGGAGACAGGAAATGGGGAGGTAGGGAGATAGGAGATGGGGAGGTGGGGAGATGAGGAGAAAAAAGACAAGAGACAACTATCCTAGCCATAAAACCGAAAATTATCGCAAATTTATCTGAGTTTTAAGATATTTTGAGCCGATAGCACCTCGAGAACTTACTTTTGCAGGAGGTCTAATACCAAATCCGGTTATTAAAGACTGATTATTTATTCCTCCTTTTGCCTCTTGCATGAGTGCCTATCCTCATAAGTGGCCTATAATCAACGGATTTATTATAAGGGACATTTAGAAAAGCTATAGTAGGGAAAAGGCTATTTTTCCGGCGAGGTGACAATTTATGGCAGTCAAAAAAGAGTTTTCCAGTTTTCAGCAACTGTTGCAAACCACTAATCTCCCCGTGTTAGTGGATTTCTATGCCACTTGGTGCGGTCCTTGTCAAATGATGGCTCCGATTCTAGAACAAACGGGAATGTATTTCAAAAATCGCCTACAAATTGTCAAAATTGATACAGACAAATATCCCAATTTAGCCAGTAAGTACGGTATTCAAGCTTTACCGACTTTAGTAGTCTTTAAAAATGGTCAACCGATCGATCGAATCGAGGGAGTGGTGCAGGTTAACCAACTGGTTCAACATTTACAAACTCTGTTGTAAGATAATTTTGAACCAGAACTAGGAGTTAGTGTCATGGCAAAGGCGATTTGGAATGGTGCAGTGGTAGCGGAAAGCGATAACTGCGAAATTGTCGAGGGAAACTACTATTTTCCCCCCGATACCATCAAAGCTGAATATTTTCAATCCAGTAACACCCATACCATTTGTTCTTGGAAAGGAGAGGCTAGTTATTATACTCTTAGGGTAGATGGACAGGACAATAAAGATGCCGCTTGGTATTATCCCGATCCTAAACCAAAAGCCCAAAATATTAAAGGATATATCGCTTTTTGGCGAGGTGTGAAGGTTGAGAAATGATCGCCATCTACCCCGGCAGCTTCGATCCAGTTACACTCGGTCATTTAGATATTATCGAACGCAGTGTGCCACTATTCGAGCGAGTAATCGTGGCAGTTCTTTGCAATCCCCATAAAAACCCCTTATTTACCGTCGAAAAACGCATAGAACAGATCAGTTACTGTACAAAACACCTGAAAAACGTTGAGATAGACAGTTTTTCAGGATTGACGGTTGAATATGCCAGATTGAAAGGCGCTAAGGTGCTGTTGCGGGGGTTACGGGTCCTCTCAGACTTTGAAAAAGAACTGCAAATGGCCCATACCAATAAAACCCTCTGGGAAGGGATCGAAACGGTTTTTTTAGCCACCACCAAAGAATATAGTTTTTTAAGTAGTAGCGTGGTTAAAGAAATCGCTCAATTCGGTGGCTCCGTCACCCATCTAGTCCCAGAAAACGTTTCTAGAGATATTTACTCATACTACAGTTAACATACTAGAATACAGCAATGAGGACGATCTGAACCTATGGCGCGCCGAGAACCTAATGATCGCAGAAAAGCAGTACCTAACACTTCTAATAGTGGGGTTCCCAGTCCACCCGTCGATTTCGATATCTATCAGGATTTGGCGCGTCTGCAAGAGATGATTTTTGATAGTTTCCATATCCCCCTCACCCGTTGGACAATCATCGATGAGGGACAGATATCCGAACAGATCGATCTCATCTATGAAACCGTGCCACCGGCAGTACAGAAAGCTTTAGCAATTTTGCAGGAAGAACAGGAAATTATCACTAAAGCAGAAGAATACGCTCAACAAGTCCTTCGTTCCGCTCAACAAAGGGCTGCCCAAATTCTCGATGAGTCCGGTATTATTCAACAAGCAGAACGGCAAGCGGCCCAAATTCGTCAACGGGTTCAGCAGGAGTGTGAATCCTTGCAACAACAAACCCTCGATGAAATCGAACAGATGCGTCACAGCACCTTGCAGGAAGTGCAACAGTTACGACAAAAAACCCAAGCTGAATGTCATGAAATTCAAAAAGGCGCTGACGACTATGCCGAAGCAGTTTTAGAACATCTCGATCGAGAATTAGGGGAAATGTTACAAGTTATTCGCAACGGTCGTCAACAGGTAAGATCGAAACCAACATCGTCAAAAAATCTACCCGGAGAACGTCCTTAATCAGTGATCAGTGATCAGTGATCAGTTATCAGTTATCAGATGTAAGTTTTAAGTTAATTAGTTAGTTATCTTCATCTTTATCCCTGATTACTGTTTGCTTACCACTGAAAAGCAGCCAACCCCTAATATCTCACTGATAAATGATCACGGAATTTCATGAATAACCCCTCCTCGAATTCCCATCTATTCGGACGCTTTCTTAGCGGGTTATTCAGCTGGAAAATTTGGTTATTTGTCCAGATATTTCAAGGCAGTAAAAGCTTTTATCGATTCCTGTATCATTATTTATATCGTCGTCCTAAAATCGATCGCATTCTCGGTAGCGATGTCATCTATATTCCTGAGAAAAAACTTTATAGCATTCCCCTCGATGTGCTGAAAATGGAGCGGCAAATGGTTAATAGTGATCGCCAGCAGTTGACTTCTATTACTACTTGGAAAGTTAAAACGATTCATCCCACCATCACCGAAACCGAGATACAATTCCACGATATTACCGTCGATTTACAACAGGTACACCTGATTAAATCAGACCTTGATAACTACGATTATACTAATACTCGCCGCTTGGCTCCTCTGGTGAAAACCTTACTTTTTGAAATTAACCCCAAAATTGCCAGTTTAGTAGAAAAGAGAAATCAATTACATAGACTGCGAAATCTGGCCGCATCTTCCGAAATTTTTCATTCACAAACCCGATTGTACGATCGAGCAATTAATCAAGTACAGCTAATTATTGATCAAGCGGAAACTTTGAGACAAGAATGTTTGAAATTTATCCGAGAAACCCTGATCGAACGGGAATTAGTGCAATCCGATATCGATACCAATCTCGTTGATTTGCCCCTCGATTTTGCTAGTCAATATCAACTAATTCAAGAAAAATATCAACTCTGGAAAGAAGAAGTACAAGCTTATTTTGAATTAAAAGATTCTTCCCTACCTAAAAATTAACTATCACCGTCAGTTATCAGTATTCAGGAGATTATTTTTAGTTATTCTCCCTGCTCCTTTTTCCCAGTTCCCACTTTCCTATACTTTTGAAACAGGATTTAGTATTATGTCAAGTTTAACGGCAATTCGTGAACATATTTTTGCTTGGGGAAAACGCACCTATATCATGGGTGTTTTAAACGTTACTCCCGATAGTTTTAGTGATGGGGGAGAATTTGACAATGTTGAAAATGCCCTGCTACAGGCGATGAAAATGATCGAGGCCGGGGCTGATATAATCGATATCGGTGGTCAATCCAGCCGTCCGGGAGCCGAAGAAATTAGCCTAGAAGCAGAATTATCGCGAGTTATCCCCGTAATCACTGCTATTCGACAACAAAGTTCTATTCCTATCTCTCTCGATACTACCCGGGCGATCGTGGCAGCCCAAGGTATCGCCGCTGGGGCCGATTTGATCAATGATATTTCTGGGGGAACCTTCGATCGCCTATTATTGCCCACGGTGGCTAAATTGGCCGTTCCCATCATCCTCATGCACCTGCGGGGCAATCCGCAAACCATGCAATCTCTAACACATTATGACGATTTAGTCAAGGAAATTAAAGAATTTTTACAGGATCGCGTTAAGGAAGCTTTACATTGGGGTATTGCTAGGGAAAATATTATCATCGATCCAGGGATTGGTTTTGCCAAAACCGGGACACAAAATCTTGAGTTATTGCGAGAATTAGGGCAATTTCGGGATTTAGACTTACCTATTTTAATTGGATTGTCGAGAAAACGCTTTATTGGCGAGATTACAGGCAAAGATGACCCAAAAGAACGAGTTTTCGGAACGGCGGCGGCCTGTGCAATAGCGATCGCTAAGGGAGCCGATATCCTGCGCGTCCATGATGTGGATGCGATCGTAGATGTGAGGAAAGTGGTGGACGCAATCGAGCGAAGTTGAAAATTTTTGCTAGTCTTAGAATCATCCACACTTCGATCGAAATCAGCGATGAATAGCCAACTAACTAGCGATCATTGTATGTTACCCGTGATTCGATCTCCCCGGGATTATCAAGTTTTTCGCATTAGTGCTGGGGATACGAATCGTTTAGCGATCGTCTTCGATTCTACCGTAGCGGGGGATTCCTTGACCGTTTGTGTGGAAATTTTCGATCCCCACGGTCGCACCCCTACCCATCGTCATCATTTTGCCGTAGAAATGTTTTTTATCCTCAAAGGGGAAGGAATGGCTATCTGTGATGGTAAACCGATTCCCCTGGGTCCGGGGGATAGTTTATTAGTCCGTCCCACGGGTATTCACGAGATTAGAAATGTGGGGGACGGAAGACTTTATGCACTATGTTTTATGGTTCCCAATGAGGATTTTTCGGAATTAATTCGTAATGGCATCCCAGAGGAGTTAGACGCAGAAGATTTAGAGGTGTTGATGGGAACTATTAAAGGATAATCAAGCAATATCATCCCTTAAATTTTGGGCTTTTTTTCTAGAAAGAGGGCGATAAAAAAGGTAAAGGTTCCTCCCAGAAGTCCGAAGATTAGCCAATTTAATCTTGGATAGCCTTTATTGATAGCGATGACTGTAGCAATGCCACCGATGAGACAATGCCAGAAAAAAAGCAACAAGAATAAATCCAAGCTCAGGGAAATATCACCAATTAGTTTCATATTTTATCAGTAGATCGATAGAGTTAATTGTTTAGATAGCAAATCTCTATAATTTTACCAATGACCGAATCCCTCACACGATCTTATGTTTATTAACCTTTATAATTATTTCTCTTATTTTTTTGTCCAAGGCCATTTTGTTCCCATCTCGGTTAAAGCTGAAAAAACTAGATAGAGAATAAGAAGGGCAACACAAAAGAGAAAAGTCAATAAGTCGTTATTCATCGAGTTATCGCTGATAGATTAAAGGTCACTGATTCGCTACTATTCATTTTCCCACTACTTAGCAATTACTGCTTTTCTAGACTGTTTAAACAGGATTGATTATTGTTGCTGTTGTGCCAAATAGTTAAGCACTGTTTCCAGAGTCAAGTCTAAGCGTTCCGAGATTTGTTGCGGGGTTAAACCGAGGTCTTGCAGTAGAGGAATTGTTTTCAATTTTTGCAAGTTTATTCCCCGTTCAATTCCCTGTTCAATTCCCTGTTCAATTCCCTGTTCAATTCCCTGTTCAATTCCCCGTTCAATTCCCTGTTCAATTCCCCGTTCAATTCCATCTCCAAAAGCTTCTTGATAGAAACGAGTTTGTTTTAGGTCTTGCAGTTCCAACATAGCTTCAATTTCCTCTCGACTTTTTTGGGGTAATTTATAAATGATTATCGTTTCGATTAAATCAATGACATTTTTCTGTACTAAGCGATCGCTCACTTCTCTTTGAGCCTGTTTAATTAAAATCTTAGCAGAATTGATAGCTTGACTCTCACTTTCCGTAACCAATTTGATCATGGCGATCGCTAAGGAAGGAGTCTCGTCATTTGCCAATTCATCCAGATAGATTCTTTTAATCCTTGCCAAGGATAACAAATCTGCAAATTGCTGGGGATGTTCTCGCTCAATTTCTCGGCTAGGATAAATAACAACTATCTGCCAGGGTGACACAGGTTTATACTGTCTAAGATATAAGAAAAGTTCCGAAAATAATCGATAATATAGGTCTTCATCCTTTTGAAACTGCACTTCTACCAGATAAAAGGGCGAATTTTCTAGATGATCGAGCGGCAAAAATAAACCATCCAATCGAAAAGCTAGTTGTTTAACTTCTTGGGAAGTAAATCGATAATTGCTAACCATAGCATCCGTTCGCTCAATTAATTCAAAGAACGAATCGGGAAAATCGAGAAACATTCGATAAAATATGCTGTCAGTTTTCATGCTGCCACAAAATTGCCTGTAATTTCAGCTTAATCTGCCTATGATCATCCCATCATTTCTGCAACCCGGTGCTAAAGTTTCTCTGGTGGCCACCAGTGGAGCCGTCAAGGAATTAGCCGCCCTAGAAAAAGGCGTAGAAATCTGGCGATCAAGGGGTTATCAAGTGGAATTTAGCGAGAATTGGGCTAATCGTCTCGGTTATCTCGCTGGTAGCGACGAGCAACGTCGTCAAGCTTTAGCCCAAGCATGGCAAGATGCCGATTGTCAAGCAATTCTCTGCGCTAGGGGGGGTTACGGTAGCGCTCGCCTCTTAGAAAATTGGACATGGGCAAAAACTAACCCGAAATGGTTAATCGGTTTTTCCGACGTGACGGGGATTTTATGGAGTTTAGCGAAACAGGGCATTTGTAGCGTTCACGGGGCAGTTTTAACCACCTTAGCCCAAGAAAGTCCCCAATCAATCGATCGCCTCTTTTCTCTTCTGGAAGGTCGTCCTTTAGCCCCTCTTGTCGGTCAAGGTTGGGGTGGGGGCAAAGTGCGGGGACGCTTATTACCAGCTAATTTAACCGTAGCCACCCATCTCCTCGGAACCTCGGTTCAACCCACCCTAGAGGGGGTAATTTTAGCCCTAGAGGACGTAACCGAGGCCCCCTACCGGATCGATCGAATGTTAACTCAGTGGCGAATGCTGGGCATTTTCTCCCAAATTAAAGGCATTGCTCTCGGTCGTTTTAGCCGTTGTCTGGCAGCCCCCGACAGTGATAGTCAAACCGTAGAGGAAGTCTTAAAAGAGCGTTTGGGCGATTTAGGCATTGCGGTTATTGCTGAGTTACCTTTCGGTCATGATGGCGATAATGCCGCTTTACCGGTGGGAACAATGGTAGAACTGGACGGGGATCGGGGAATCTTAGAATTTTTCTATCCCCAATGATCCACTTTTTTGATAGTATCTTAGAGAAGTGTTAACAAATGTAACAAAAAATTAATTATAGATGAAAGTATTAGTTGTCGGTGCGACAGGAACCCTAGGGCGACAGATCGTGCGTCATGCCATCGATCAGGGACATCAAGTGCGTTGTTTGGTACGCAGTCAGAGAAAAGCGGCTTTTTTGAAGGAATGGGGCGCGGAATTAGTCGGGGGAACCCTACGGGATAAGAGTACCATTATTGCCGCTTTAGAGGGAATGGACGCGGTGATCGATGCCGCTACTGCCCGGGCGACGGACTCAGCCAGCATTAAACAGGTGGATTGGGATGGTAAAGTTAATCTGATTCAAGCGGCCAAAACTGCGGGAGTTGATCGCTTTATTTTCTTTTCGATTCTCAATGCCGAAAAATATCCCAACGTGCCTTTAATGGAGATAAAACGCTGTACCGAGAAATTTCTAGCAGAATCGGGTTTAAAATATACAATTCTGCGTCCCTGTGGCTTTATGCAGGGTTTAATCGGTCAATACGCCATCCCGATGTTAGATAATCAAACGGTCTGGATCACGGGGGAAAGTACGGCGATCGCCTATATGGACACCCAAGATATCGCTAAATTCGCCGTTCGCGCCCTAGAAGTCCCCGAAACCGTCGGTCAATCCTATCCTGTGGTGGGCAGCAAAGCTTGGAAAGCTGAAGAAATTATCGAAGTTTGCGAACGCTTATCGGGTAAAGAGGGGAAAATTTGGCGTTTACCCATGGGATTACTGCGTTTTATGCGGGGAATAAGCCGTTGTTTCCAATGGACTTATAATATATCTGACCGACTAGCTTTTGCGGAAGTTCTCGCTAGTGGTCAAGCTCTTGATGGCCCAATGGAAGAAGTTTATCAAGTATTTGGCCTTGATCCGAGTCAAACAACTACTTTAGAATCCTATTTACAAGAATACTTTAGCCGCATTCTCAAGAAGCTCAAGGAAATCGACTTCGAGAAACAAAAAGCTCAGAAGAAGAAGAAAACTCCTTTCAAAAAGAAAGCGTGATTCAGCAGTAGGAAAATTTGTCAATGCCCAAAATCGGCATTATTTACAACGATATTAAGCCTATCGCTTGTAAAACAGCCCATCAGATACAAGATCAGCTACTTTCCCTAGGTTGCCAGGTGTTTATGGCTACTGGCAGCGGTGGCCTGCTAGGCCATTCTAAACCCTCTCGTCCGGTTTGTTTTACCCCGATCGATCAGTTAGTCCCCCCCCACTTCGATCAGGATTTAAGTTTTGCGATCGTGTTGGGGGGCGATGGTACAGTCCTATCGGCGGCCCGGCAGTTGGCCACCCTCAATTTGCCCCTGTTAACGGTCAATACGGGACACATGGGCTTTTTGACCGAAATTTACCTAAATCAGCTTGAACCCGCCTTAGAACTGGTTCTAGAGGGGAATTACACCATCGAAAATCGCTCGATGATCACGGTGCGACTATTTCGCGAAGATACCCTCCTCTGGGAGGCACTTTCTCTCAATGAGGTGGTCGTCCACCGCGAACCCCTCACCAGTATGTGTCATTTTGAGATTCAAATTGGTGAACACGCGCCCGTCGATATCGCTGCCGATGGGGTGATTCTCTCCACTCCTACTGGTTCTACTGCCTATGCTCTCAGCGCCGGTGGCCCGGTAATAACTCCCGATGTGCCGGTATTACAATTAGCCCCCATTTGTCCCCATTCTTTAGCTTCCAGGTCCTTGGTATTTTCTGACAAGGAAACTGTGAATATTTTCCCAGCAACTGCTAATCGGATGGTGATGGTAGTGGACGGTAATGGCGGTTCTTATATCTTGCCAGAAGATCGAATTAATGTGCAGAAATCGCCCTACAATGTTCATTTTATTCGTCTGCAATCGACGGAATTCTTCCGCATCCTCCGGGAAAAATTAGGTTGGGGTTTACCTCATATTGCTAAACCAACTTCGGTGGAATTACCTTAATCAGTTATCAGTTATCAGTGATCAGTTATCAGATGTGAGCTTTCAGTTCACTGATTACTGGTTACTGTTTACTGATAGCTTAATTTATGCTCTCTTTTCGTGCCAAAATAGCTTTTTATTTAGAGGATGTCACCACGGCGATCGGACTGACGGTAAATCTGCTTATCTTGGCATTAATTTTACTATCTTTGGGGATTTATGTGGCTCAAACCTATCCCTTATCCGTCACTTGGCAAATGTGGTTACGTCAGCTTGATTGGGGAATTTTAAGCTTATTTTCCCTAGAGTATTTAATTCGGTTTTGGTGTGCGGAATCAAAAATAGGCTTTGTTTTTAATATTTTTTCCATTCTAGATTTATTGTCAATTTTGCCCCTATTTTTTGGTTTTTTTGATATTAGGTTTTTTAGAATTTTTCGCTGGTTTAGAATTTTGCGAGTGATTCGTTTTTTTGGTTCCGATCTTTCTATTTTTCGGATTAAAACTTCCGATCAGATAGTATTTACTCGCATATTACTAACTCTATTTTCGATTATTTTTGTCTATGCAGGTTTAATTTATCAGATCGAACACCCAATTAATCCCCAAGTTTATCGGACATTTTTTGATGCTTTTTACTTTGCTGTCGTGACTATGACTACCGTGGGATTTGGGGATGTAACTCCCCTTTCTGATGGGGGCAAAATGGTGGCAGTTTTAATGATTTTAACGGGAGTTTTGTTAATTCCCTGGCAAATTAGCGATCTGACTAAACAACTATTAAAATCTGGCACTCAAATTGATTATCCTTGTCCAGATTGTGGTTTACCCCGTCACGATATAGATGCCAATTTTTGTAAAAACTGTGGGGCAAAACTCTTAAAAAAACCTGATTGAGACTAATTCTGGCGAAATTCAGGAGCCGGTCGCCGGTCGTCAGGAGATTATTTTTATTTATTCTCCCCACTCCCCCACTTCCCCACTTCCAATCCGTCTAAATGTTAAGTTAAGTATCGAAGAGCGGCCGTTTCATCACCCAGTAGTAATATAATCACTGAGTTATCAACTTTGATCCTTGAGTATGACTGCATTCACCACAACCCCCACCCTTGCCAATTTGCCGGCCAGTGACAGCCGTAGCCGCGTCAGTGAATTTATGAAATCCCTACAGGATGAAATTTGTCAGGGATTAGAAGAAGTGGATGGACAAGCAAAATTTATCGAAGATAGTTGGCAACGGCCCGAAGGTGGCGGCGGACGTTCGCGAGTTTTGCGGGAAGGGGCAATTTTTGAACAAGCAGGGGTGAATTTTTCGGAAGTTTGGGGGAAAGAATTACCTCCTAGCATTGCCAAACAACGGCCCGAGGCTGCCGGTCATGAATTTTATGCCACGGGAACCTCGATGGTCTTGCATCCTCACAATCCTTATATTCCCACGGTTCACCTCAATTATCGCTATTTTGAAGCAGGTCCGGTTTGGTGGTTTGGCGGTGGCGCTGATTTAACTCCCTACTATGCTTTTGAAGAAGATGCTAGTCATTTTCACCGCACTTTTAAACAGGTTTGCGACCAACATCATCCCGAATATTATCCCGTTTTTAAACGCTGGTGTGATGAATATTTTTATCTCAATCATCGTCAGGAAGCCAGAGGCATCGGCGGGATTTTCTTTGATTACCAAGACGGTTTAGACCCTCTCTATCGTGGTCCTTTTGCCGAAAGTAATGCCGCTATCTATTCAGAAAAATTATCTCCCCAACAACCGCGCAGCTGGGAAGAAATTTTTAGTTTCATTAATGACTGTGGCCGGGCTTTTCTACCCGCTTACGTTCCCATTGTCCAGAAACGGCACTCGACGGAATACGGTGACAGAGAACGTCAGTTTCAACTCTATCGTCGCGGTCGTTATGTAGAATTTAATTTAGTTTATGATCGTGGCACAATTTTTGGGCTGCAAACTAACGGTCGTACCGAGTCGATTTTGATGTCTTTACCTCCTTTAGTCCGTTGGGAATACTGTTATCAACCTGCACCAAACACCCCAGAAGCAAAACTCTATGATGTCTTCCTAAAACCCCAAGATTGGGTTAATTGGCAAGCTTAAATCAGTTATCAGTTATCAGTTATCAGTTACCAGTTACCAGTTACCAGATTTGAGTTTTAAGTGAGCATTATGTATTAAGTGAGCAGTATTAAATAGCAGTTTCCTACTGTCTTTTTACTGTTTACTGTTCACTGATCACTGTTTACTGATCACTGATTACTGATCACTGATTACTGTTCACTGTTCACTGAAAATACTTTCCACACCCTTGTCAAGTAAATAAATCTAAAAATTTTGGCTAATTTTTGGACACCTCTCCATACTCGTCTGGAAACCACGGTGAAAAAGGGACAATTACTACCTAAAAATGCGTCTCTGTTAGTGGCATTGTCGGCAGGTCAGGATTCCCTCTGTTTAGGGCAATTATTGCTGGATTTGCGCTCTCGTTGGGGTTGGCAACTAGCGATCGCTCATTGTGATCACCGTTGGTCCTCCGACCGAGGATTAGTCACTCATGTGCGGGAAATCGCCGAAATTTGGCAATTACCTGTTTATATTACCACCGCACCCCCCATGGCGGAAACGGAAGCCAAGGCCCGACAATGGCGTTATCAAGCTTTACAAACAATAGCCCAAGAACAGGGTTTTAATTATCTTCTCACGGCACACACGAGGAGCGATCGAGCGGAAACTTTTCTTTATAATCTCATGCGCGGGGCGGGTAGTGATGGACTTTCTGCCTTAACTTGGTTGACAAGTTTAACCCCAGATATTTTTTTAGTCCGTCCCCTCTTAAATGTCACTCGCGGGGAAACTTTCGCTTTTTGTCAAAGTCGAGAATTACCGATCTGGTATGATCGAGCTAATGAGAATTTACGCTATGCTCGCAATCGCATCCGTCAGGAATTATTACCCTACCTGCAAACTAATTTAAATCCCCAAATCGAAAAACATCTCGCCCAAACTGCCGAAATTTTGGAAGCAGAAAGCGATTATTTAGATAGTATTGCCCAGGATATTTTTCGCCAGGTTATCGATCTAGATCAACAAAGACTCGATCGCTCCCCTTTACAAATTCTACCTCTAGCGATACAAAGACGAGTGATTCGTTTATTTTTGGCTCAATATTTACCCTCATCCCCTAATTTTGCCGAAGTTGAGTCAGTGGTTAATCTCATTACCGGTGTTAATCGCGATGCCACTTCCTCCTTAACCGGCAAAATTCGAGTAGAAGTACAACAAAATTGGCTATATATCAGTGATCAGTGATCAGTGATCAGTTATCAGTTATCAGTTATCAGATTACAGTTTTAAGTGGACAGTGTTAATAGTAATACAATTAAACTAAAAATAAAATTGGCGTAGAATAATGAGCGAAACTAAAGTAATTGATCGAGAAAGTTTACTGGTCAATCTCCGGCAACAACTGCGAGCCGGACAACAGGAATTAGCCGATTGGCAAGGGGGAAAAATGGCCATTTCTGCGGTGCCGGGGGCAGGAAAATCCCACAGTTTGGCCGTAGCTGCCGCTATGGTTATTGCTCGTGAGCAACTTCATGCTAAAAAACAGTTAATTATTGTCACCTATACGCGCTCGGCTGCCGCTAGTATTAAAGCTAAAATTAAACAACGCTTGCAAGATTTACAACTTTCGTCCCAAGGTTTCAGCGTCCAAACTCTGCACGGACTGGCCCTACAATTGGCCCGTCGTTACTCGGAATTATCGGGATTAGACCTCGAATCTTCTACCTTAGTTATTCCGACTCCTAGCCACAGAATTATTAGAAACTCGGTGGAAAAATGGCTAATTACTGACCCAATTCGTTATCAAAAGTTATTAGAAGGAGTGGAATTTGATGGGGAAGAAACAGAAAGATTACGCCGTCAATCGGTGTTGAGAACCGAAATTTTACCTAGTCTTGCCTATACGGCCATTCATGAGCTAAAAAGTTCGGGATTATCACCGCAGCAAGTCTGGGAATTAAGCCACTACACCGACGATAATTATCAAATTCTCGCTATTGCTAGTGGTTTGTACCAACAGTATGAAATCCTGATGCGTCAGAAAAACTATATAGATTATGATGACATGATTTTAGGAGCCTTGCGAGTATTAGATGAAGAAAAAATTCGCCGACAATGGCAAAAATCTGTCTTTGGAGTCTTTGAAGATGAGGCGCAGGATTCTAGTCCTCTCCAAGAAAAACTAATTACTATTTTAGCAAAAAATAATGACGGTGAAATACCTAATTTAATTCGCGTGGGCGATCCCAATCAAGCGATTAATTCTACCTTTACCCCTGCCGATCCTGTTTACTTTAATTGGTTTTGTGAAAGTTGTCAAAACGAAGGCAATTTATCCACTATGAACCAAGCAGGTCGCAGCAATACTAAAATTATTGAAGCTGCTAATTTAGTTTTACAATGGGTCGATCGAGATTGGAAACAGGGGAAAGATAATCATAAAGTTACCGAGGCTCCTTTTCGGGTTCAAGCGATTCTTCCCGTCGGTGCTGAAGATCCCCAACCTAATCCAGTTAAGGAGGGAAAAGGATTAGAAATTTATCAACCCGATGACATTTATCAAACAGTGGAATTAATTGAAAAACGTCTAGTTAAATTACTCCAAGAAAATCCTCAACATAATGCGGCTATCCTCGTTAGAGAAAATCGACAAGGACACTTTTTTGCTCAAAAATTTGCCCATTTTTATAAAAGTTATCAAATCAGACTTTTTGAAGCTAATGAGATCGATCGCTTTTCCCAAATTCCCGCCGAAATGCTGAAACTATTAGCTTTTGTCGAACGTCCCCACTCTCCCGATTATCTCAAGGGGGCTTTAGAAGTGCTACAATTTAGGGGTTTAATTACTGCCCAAGACTTAAATCCTTTAGTTACCTATCCCGAACAATTTCTTTATCCCACTCCCCTCGATCCTGAACTCAAATCTAACGAAAAAATCGCCCGTCGTTATTGCTGCAGTCTATTAAAAGCTAGATTAGAATTACCCCATTATCAACTCCTGTCTTTTTTCGCTATGACTCTCCAATATTCGGGGTCAGAATTAGCCACTTTGCAAAAATTAACCGCCCGTATTTATCAGGAAACTGCCGGTAATAGTTCTCTGAAAAATACAATTAATACTCTTAATGAAATTATCGCCTCTGAGCGCTTTGAAGGAGTGGAAGAAGATAACGACGATTGTTATACTCGTCCCGGACAACTGACGATTATTACTATGCACAAAGCCAAGGGTTTAGACTGGGATTATGTTTTTATTCCCTTTCTTCACGAAGATATTATACCTGGTAAACCTTGGGTTCCCAATGGGGCAAAATTTTTGGCAGATTTTACCCTCGCAGAAGTGGCCAGAGCGCAAATTCGAGCAGCAGTTCATCAACGCTATTTAAACCCCGACAGCATACCAATTATTCCCCCACCTTTAAGCGCTTGGTTAGAAGCTGGACAACTTAAAAAAGCTGAAGAATACCGACTTTTGTATGTAGCGATGACGCGAGCAAAAAGACTTTTATGGATGTCGAGTGAAAAAAAAGCTCCTTTTCGTTGGAACACTTTTCGCGGGGATGAAAGTAGTCAATTACAGGATAAAAATCCCTGTCCTGTCTTTCCTGTTTTAATCAATGCTTTCCCCGATTCTTTCTGTGTTTAAATGTTGGTGCAGCGTCCGCGGATAAAGAATTAGGAAGACAAACCACCAAAGGAGTATGGGAATAGATAGGAGTAGAGTTAACCAGAGACGCTGGGTTAAAAACCAACACCCAGCAATCAGGGTAATTCCTGTCAACAAAATAGACCAAGGTTGACACCAACGGGGTTTGTGGTCCCAAACGTTATCGGATTTCGAGTTAGACATTGGTTAAGGATCGGTAATTTAAGTAGTAGGACAAAATTAACTTCTTGGTTAGGATAGGCAAAAGGCAAGAGGTGGTTAGATATGTCTAATTAATTCTGTCTGGCTAGTTACTAACTCAATTTTAGAGCGATCGAGCTTAAAAAACACCTAGGAAGACCGAAAGAGTAAAAAATTACTCGATTTACTTATTTAAAAATAACTCCCTGCAATCATACCCGCTAATAAAATAAAACCGACCCAAACATTTTGACCGAACATTTGACCATAAACTGGTTTGGGTAAATCCGATTGACGTAACAGCCAGTATTGACGCAACCAAGCGGTCGCCGCTATAACCAACCCTAGCCAAAAAGAGGCTGATAATTGCAGTTTTTGCCCCTCCCAAGCCAATAAACCCACTGTTAGGGCAAAAAAGACCACCACGGCTTCCGGGGCGTATTTGCCGAAAAATATGGCACTAGAGTTAATACCAACCTTGAGATCATCCTCTCGATCGGACAGAGCATAAATTGTATCAAATGCCAATGTCCAAAAAATCACCGCTCCCCATAATATAAATGTATTACTATTTAACGACCCGGTGACGGCACTCCAACAGATTAAAACGGCAAAACCCCAAGCGAGAGAAAGAACCAATTGCGGTACAGGAAAAAAACGCTTGGCCAGAGGATAGCAGATAATCAAGGGAACGGCGGCTAAACATAGGCAAAAACTCAGGAAATTGAGATATAAAGCTAAAATTGCGGCAGAAAAGAAAGCAATCAGAGCGATAATCAGACCAACCTTGATCGATAAAGCTCTGGCCGCTAAAGGACGGTTACGGGTGCGATCGACTTGTGGATCGATATCCCGATCCCAAAGATCGTTAACCACACAGCCGGCGGCGCTAGTGGCCAAAGTTCCCAAAACGATCACCCCGATCAAGGGTAGCGGTGGCCCCCCGTCTGCCGCCAAAAATACCGCCCATAAAGCGGGAATCATCAAAATTAACCTACCGGCGGGTTTATCCCAGCGCAAGAGGCGAATAATCGTCATCCAAGTGGGTTCTAGATCGGGTTGGGATATAGTCATAATTTCTCGTCAAAAGTAGAAACTAGGAGTTAACGGTGTGTGGGGTGTAGGGTGTGGGGTGTGGGGTGTAGGGTGTGGGGTGTAGGGAGAACAAAGCTGCCTCTTGCCTTTTGACTTTTGCATGAGTGCCTTTTGCCTTTCCTAACCAAGAAGTTAATTTTGCACGACTACTTACTTAACCTGATTACCAGCCCCAACTATTGGGAGCGCCTTTAAACGGACCAACCACATCGGAGGTTATCCATCCCCCGTAAAAGTTGCCAGGCTGCGGTTGTACTAATTCACCGTCGGCATAACAAGCGGTCATTTTGGCAGGATAAAAAGCCAGATAATCCTTAATTGCCTGAAACTCTGGTGTTGGCTCCGGATAATACCAAGCGGCGTTAATTACCTGTTGATCCCCAACGGTGATATTGTAATATCCCGCTAGACCTTTCCACTCACAAAAAGACTTTTCTGCTGTCGCTTGCAGGTATTCCATTTTAATATCTTGGGGTGGTAGATAATAAACTGGGGGATGACTGGTTTCTAGAACTCGATAACTGCTTTTAGTATCGGCAATTATCACACCATTAAAGATAATTTTTAGGTGTTTAGGCGATAATTCTAGGCGCGGGGGACGCGGATAATCCCAGACGGATTCCTGTCCTGCTTTTGCTGGTATCGGTTGGGGACGAAACATAATTTTTCAAGTTTATAGTATTCAATTATCAGTTATCAGTTATCAGTTATCAGTTATCAGTTATCAGTTATCAGTTATCAGTTTTGAGTTTTAAGTGAGCATCATCAAATAGCAGTTTACTGCTCACTGTTTACTGCTCACTGTTTACTGCTCACTGCTCACTGCTCACTGTTTACTGAAAAGAGTTTTCTCAGGGTTTCCACTCGCTCTCGATTGACATTTAAATCCGATTCTCCTAACCGGGAGGCCGAGCGAACATCGATCGCATTTTTGCTAGGATTAAGAGAAAATTCCAGATCATCGACAAATCCCATCCATTGACTGCTAAATTCGGCGTAGAGATAGTTACTATCTTGGTTAATAATTTTAGTTCTCGGTTGGGAAGCGATAATTTTAGCTAATTGCTCGATCGCTTCTTTGCCGCTACCCTGATAACTAAGGGGTTCGATCGAATGAGCCTGATCCTGACTCTGACTACTAACACAATTAGGAGTGACCGGACAAGGGGCCAGTTTACCCTCCCTGACACCCAAATAATCGGGACGAGTACCTGCGAATAAACTGACGCTATCGGGAGCAATTAACCTAATTCCTAGCCAGATGAGCAGTATTCCTAGGAAAATAAACGGGGTTAGCCGGAAAGATTTTTTCACCGTGTCGGAAGTTTCAGTCATGCTAGTCTTACAGAATCACTTCAATTAACTTAACATTGATAGGTGTGACAATATCAGGAGATAGAATAAGATGTTTCTCGATGAATTACAACCCGTTGTTAAAGAACTGATTCAACAACCGATCGCTTTTTTCGGTGGTTTTGCCTCGGGATTACTGCGCTTGAAACTTTCGGACGATCCCCTCAAAAAATGGTTAGAACAGCAGGGATTAGTCAGTTTTAACGACAATAATCAGGATAACGGCAACAGTCCCCAGTCGATCTCGATCGATTAGGGATCAGGGGTTAGCTGTTGGGGATAAGGGTATTCTCCCATCCCCAACACCCCCCGTTTACCACTGCATCAGCTTAACTTTCGGCTGAAAGTAGATAAATTTCCTCGGCTACTCGTTTTAAGCGTCTTAATTGCGCTTCCATATCCTTTTTAGTCCATTTGGCGGCGAATTGCTGGAATCCCCACCCCACAACCGGATTAGGAATCGCAAACTCAAAACGATTGATTAGACAAGTGCCGCGATCATTGGGTTGACATTCCCAGCGATCGCAACCGCGAAAAAAGCCTTCAAATTGCCAGACAATTAACCCCGGTTCTCTCTCAATCACCGTACTTTTCAGCGTCGGCTGAATTAGGGGAATTTGAATCAAAAAACGACTTCTACCACCGATATCGGTCTTCCAATCGCCGATAGGTTCACAAACTAACACCGGATTCAACCAACGACGCATTAACTCTAAATCCGTGATACAACGCTCCACCGTCGTGGCACTAGCTTTAATCTGAATTGATTGTTCAAATACTTGACAAGATGACATTGATCTGCTTATAAATTGCTGGCTGGAATTAAATATAAGATGAACGTAGGTTGGGTTGAAGCATGAAACCCAACGCCTGCTCATGTTACGCTACCGCTAACCCATCCTACAAATAATTGTGCCTCCCTACTTAAATTGCTGGCTGAGAATTTCAGTAGTCGGACAAAAATAAAGTTAACTGTGCAGACAAGGCAACAGTAAGGGTTTCGGCCTTGATTACATTTCTTAACATAGTCTTGTTTATAGCGTTTCTCATCAAGATGAAGTATAACCTAATTTGCTATGGACGACCGGCGATCGACTCCCCAAAACGAAAACTTCGTACCTCACCATTAAGATAACTGCTCTCAAGCTCACTTTTTCACTAGCTTGAGCAACTCTCGAAAACGTTGGCGTAATCTCTCGATATTAACTGATAATAACATTGGTATCGATAACAAAGCGTTTAGTCATCTTCATTTAAGAGAGATTCTAAAATTTCAGGGGTTAATCCTTTCTCTTGTGCTTTTTGTCCAATAGTATCCATCGTTTTATATAATTTGTCCAGAGATTCTTTTCTAGATAAATTTGAAGATTGAACATAAAAAGCGATTTTTTTCTGCTATTTTTTGGCGTTCTTCTTCGGTTGCATTTCAATAATTTTGAGCAACGTTTAAGGGAACTTTGATTTTAATTTCTGTTTGATAGTTTGTCATAATTATATTTTCTTAGTTTAGTAGTAAAGAAATTTAGTTGAAATTAATAGCTTCCCTTCAGCCAGCGTTACAGTTTAGAAGTTTCAGTTACTCTAGCGCATTGTTAAACCGATTGTCAAGTTTAGTTACTCTCAATTTAAGATATGTAATTTACTTTGGTTGCGAAAAACCAGAGCCGCTAGTGTAAGTATTCTTCAGTGCCTGGACTAAATCTAGAGATGACGTTGGGGGAAGGCTAATGCAGGAACGGTAAATAAATTTGGCTGAGTTGTTTGCTATGATTAGGGGTAATTATTAACACTTCTTAAAGAGCGAGTGGGAAAATGAGGCAAGTCATTGTACATCGAGACGAAGATGGCTATTGGATTGTGGAGTGTCCAAGTCTCAAAGGCTGTGTTAGTCAGGGAAAAACGAAAGAAGAAGCCTTGATTAATATAAAAGAGGCGATTACCGGTTATATTGCGGCTTTAGCGGAAGACGGCCTGCCGATTCCAGCAATTATTAGAAACGCCGAAGTCTAACCATTATGAGCGGAATTAATCGCGAGATTTTTCTTGACGCTAAGCATATTTCTAAACATCTACCGAATACTCCACAATCACGGAGATTACTGTTACGAGGACGAGCTATTCATGTGTTTAAAGATGAAGATACAATGCTACGAGTTATTCAGGCTATCATGGAAAGGGGGGAATACACGGGCAATGTTCGAAACTATGAGCGCTATGGGCTATTCTTTGCCGAAGCGATTGGTTGTCGTATCAGCCCAGATGGTTTAAAGTCTTCTTTATTCTACGGCGAGGTTAAGATTAATGCAAACAACCAATATCACGCAATTCCTCGAACCCGACCTAGTGAAGGATAATTGGCGCTTCCTAGAAGTTTGGGTGGATTCTATGCAGTCGCCTCCCTATGTTTTAATCCTATTAATCGATGAGACGAGAGGGTGTTATGTCTTCGATCCTGCCGAACAGTATCGTCTCGTCAAGGCGTTTCAAGATTATGAAGAGGCTCAACTCTGGCTCTTGGAAGATGAATATGAACCGATTGAAGGACGATTATCTAGTGAGTAAAGCGCTTAGATTTGCTTAAACTTGTTGTTTGGAATGAAGTCAGAATATCCACTGACCAGCGCCGTTAGGGTAAGCGCCGAGATAGTTACGAATGGAGTCAGGTTTGGGTAATTGGCGCTAGGATGATCGGAGGATTTTCTTTCGGCGCTGGTAGAAAACAATTAGGAGGATTTATGATCCCGGTTAATGAGGCTCAACAAAAGTTGCAGGATTTGATTGATTCAGTGACTGTTTCCCACGAACCCATTATTATTGAGGGATGCGATGGTAATGCAGTTTTGCTATCTGAAGGGGATTGGAAATCGGTACAAGAAACGTTATATCTCCTCTCAATTCCGGGGATGCGAGAATCCATTCGGGAGGGACTGGCAACGCCGGTTGAAGAATGTGCTGAGGAGCTAGAATGGTAGGGTGGAAATTGGTTTACACCAAACAGGTGCAGAAAGACGCTAAGAAGCTTAATTCTAGTCATTTAAAAAATAAAGCGCAGATGTTGCTTGACATTCTTCAGGTCAATCCATTCCAAAATCACCCGCCTTAGGAAAAGTTAGTGGGAGATTTGAATGGTGTGTACTCTCGGCGAATAAGCATTCAGCATCGTCTTGTGTACGAAGTTATTCAATCTGAGGGTATAGTTAAAATCCTGCGGATGTGGACACATTATGAGTAGCGTTAAGACATCGTTACATCGTGGACTCCCGTTAGGGTAAGCACCGGAAAAAAAGCTATTTTTTGTCAGGAAAAGCTTTTCTTAAATTTGCTATCCGAAGTTCTAAAATCATTCATCGTCATCCGCCGCCAATTCAAAAATGAAACACATCAACCTCAAAAACATCATCTGAAGCGGCGAGGGTGATGCTTACGATAGGGAAAATTTTCACCTGTCTCCCCACACTTAGAAAGCTCTCCAATTGCTCGGATTAACAGTAAAACTAGGAAAACAAAGGAAAAAATACTCAACAGGATAAAACCAAGATGTAGAAAGGCTTCTCTGTACCTCATCCATACGGTAACAATTATAATCATACCCAAATCATCATGTATTGAATAGACATCTTCAAGAATAAGGCGGCCACACCACCCAAAGTGCCTTAAGTTCGGAAAATTTGATTTTTGGCACCATATATATGGTACCTTTCTTCTTTTTGAAGAACTCTAATGTAGTGATAACGTCTAACGAGTTTCACGGCAGACCTCTTAGGAGATAGTGACAAATTCCAAGATTTTTCATGAAACGTAAGATCAACAACTTCCATCATAAAAACCCAACAGTTTAAACTCTTCTTGGTGCGATTAAATCGCCTTCAAAATTAAATTCTTTAGGGATGAATGGCAAAGGAAGAAATGATAAAAAATCATTAATTTTCTGGAGACTGTTTGAGGCAGCCATTTCATAGAAATTACTACTGTTCCACAACAAGTAAACATAGCTAAAATGTTGCTTGAGAGATGAAATAAGCGTTTCATAGTCTACTTGAAACTCTTTCATATCTGAAAGTATTTTCGAGCGCTTCCATATTAACTCAGTGGTTGAAAAGTACAAGGATTTATATCTTTCGTCTTTTACTTGCTCTCGCTTTTCGTATTCTGATGCATCTATCTGATGTAATTTTTCAAGGCATATTAAAATGCCATCATCTTTCATTACCTTTTTCAAGTGAGCTATTTGTTCAAGCCGATCCTTGTCATAAAACTGAAATGTTACATTTTCATAAATTACGTCAAAACCATCCGCAAATACATTTGAATTAGGCAAAGTTCGTATAAGCTGCGGTGTTATGTCACAGAAATATCCTAAATAAAAATATGAAAAAGGATGCCGACAAAGCTCCTCAAAATTCTTCTTGTTAACAGTGTGTAAACCATTAGTCAATGTTATCACTTTCCCAGAAGCAAGTTCAGCCAAAGTTCTAGCACTTGTACCATCTTGAGAATCGGTCTCATAAAATGTGATAACCTGTTCATCAGGAAGGCAACGAGCCATGCGAAGCAATGCCATTCCAATACGACATTGCTCTTCAAATACAAATGGAATACTAGCGCAGTAATGTTTATAAAATGGTGCCATATTACGTTTGTAAACATTACAGTATTCTTTTAGATCATCTCCTTGAGAGAGAAATTCTTGATCTGGAAGTATATCTGTGCGCGGAACTTGTATCGCACCACTTGAAATATCAGCAAAGTGCTTGCTTAATTCCATGCAAGGACGATTTTCATATTTCTCTCGAAGTATTTTCTTTTTATTTCCCATGCCAAAGTTATTCTCTCAAAGATGTGCAATAATCAGTAATAAAACGCTACAACGGAATCGCCAAGAGTTTAGGTTTTCTCAACTCTTGCTGGATTCAGTACGATTTGATCCACGTAAAGGTTATGGCTAGGTTCAATTAAAAACTTGATTGCCTGAAAAACGTCAGAGCGGGAGACTGCTGGTTCATAAGCAAAATTTGCTTCACGGATATTACTTGGAATCAATGTGTGTGAATAAATTCCTTTTTCCCGCGTAGAAGCGTTGATACACTCTGCAAATCGGATAATGCCAGCTTTAGCAGCAGCATAAACAGGGAATAACTCATTGCCACCTTCTCTTGACAGTCCTGAAGTTGAGGAAATAAATATAATATGCTGATTTATATCTTCTAGAGCAGCACGCTCAACAAAAACATTAGTAAGATTGATGGCTCCAAGCAAAGTTGTTTCAATCTCAGATCTAAGTTCAACAGGCGAATAATCTCCGATTTTCTTTCTGCCGAAGAAACCTGATGCATTATTGATAAGAATATCAATCCTTCCAAAGATTAAAAGACACTGAGAAATTGCTTGTTCACAACTAGGGTAATCGCAAATATCTAAAGTTCCACTGCTAACCCGCTTCGGATCAGTATTTTCAAGTGATTTTGGCTTTTCGCCACTTCTACTAGCACAAAACACATTAGCGTTATCGTGATAGAAAGATTCTGCTAAAGAGGCTCCAAGCCCTCTAGCACTGCCAGAAATAAACACAACTTTATCTTTCATGATTGTTACCAAGTAAATTACAAAAAATAGAAAGATTCTGCTAAAGAGGCTCCAAGCCCTCTAGCACTGCCAGAAATAAACACAACTTTATCTTTCATGATTGTTACCAAGTAAATTACAAAAATTGGCATCTAGGCAATTGATGGTATGGCTATTTCCCAACCATTCCAATCCCCTGGGAAATAGCCATACTGATCGGTAATTGTATGTGCCCATCTTTGGAGCAAAATCTTTTCATTAAATTGTTTGTAACAAGCGTAAACCCAATCCTCATACTTCAATACAGAAGATATATTAAGTCTTCCGACTTGAAATTCATCAAGAGCAACTACCATAAGATTCAACGTAAATAGGGTTAACAATGTTGCCCACCTATGCACAATTGGCTTTTGTAGATCTGAATTTGGATATTCCTTTGCTAGATTGAGTTCACACAGCTTTCTCACCTGTTCATAGTTTATAATTCGACAGATTTCCGCATAAGGTTCAAGGGAAGGATCAAAAGTAACACCCTCGCTAGGGGCGCGTGTTGAAGTTGTTGAACCGCCAAGTCGAGTTTGACCAGAAAGTTTTCTCAGTTTAGGATTAGGTGCCCAATCAGATTCAAATGCATAAGAGAAGTAAAGAGTTTGACCTACGTATATAAAGTCCTTTTCCTGATACAACTCTATAAAACGATCAAGATTCTCGCGAATAGTTCGCACCGATGCTGTCTTGTTAAATAGAATGAACGAAAGATTACAAAAGATTTTATGATCTCTCAGCGCTAATATTGCTTCACGAGCCGTCGTTGCTGACTGTCCTTTATTCATTGCCTTGAGATCTTGAGCATCTAAAGATTCGATGCCTAGCAAAACTGAGTTAACTCCTGCATCTGCAAGTAATTGGTATTTATTGAAACGCTCCAACGTATCAGCGCGGCTATAAATCATAATTTCTACCCGTGGCAGTTCGTCACGTATTCGTGTTAACAAATTCTCAACCTGTGGATAATGAGAACGATCCGCTCCAATAAATTCAGAGTCGTAAAACCAGAATTTTGAGATTCCTGAACTCAGGTAATTGAGCATATCAGCCAGTACATCATCATTAGGTCGTCTTGTATAACGTTCAGAGTAGTTACGACCGTGATTTATGAAACAAAATTTGCAACCAAAATGGCAGCCACGAGTCGTTTCAATTGTTGCTTTGAACAAATTTCTTCTCTCCCCCATTGAATCGAGGTGTTGAAGTCCATAAGGGTAATGTCTTAGACCTGAAGTAAAACTAAAGCCAGTTACTGGCAAATCGAGTTCCTTTGCAAAGGCTTGTTCATCATGATGAATCACTTTAGTTCGCTCAGGGTATGGGCTTTGCCAATGCTCTAATTTACCTGTCTGTCCATAAAATACAATTTTGGCATCCGTGCCTTGCAATAAATGAATTGCCACTCTTTCTGCATATTTCCAATGCAGTCCAGTACCTCGAACGCCTATAACATAAGTTTCAGCCCCACTTTCTTTGAGAGCTTCAATGTTAGTAGAGCGATCTAGGTGAAAGTCAAAAACCTTAAAAGTAACACCAACATTATCTAAGTAGCCAGCAAGCGAAGAAATAACTGGTTCTTCACGCACATCAAGCAAATTATACTCTGAGAGATATGGAACTCTGACTAACACTATCATGGTATGTAACCTCATAAAAGATTGTAAACATGAAGAGAAAGAGGCGAGTCGTGGTGTTCAACATCAAGCCCAGATTTCTCAATTAATTTCGATTGTGTTTCATTTGTAGATAGATCAAAGATGCGATTGAGAGCTTTTTTCCCGAGCGTTTTGAAGTAATCACTATCAGCAGCACTATCTGACTTTTTCTGATACGCTATGAAATTACCATCTGAAGTATCAAAATTCAAATCTGGGGCAGGAACTAGCCTTGCCTCAGATGCAAAATTGTCAAGAGTTGTACGAGAGTGTAAGTGCTCTCGCGAAGTAAAGATAAACTCATCTTGTTTACCAGCGTCATTTGTGCTAGTTATCTTCACACACATGTCAACTATGTTTTTTTCGATATCCACCGCCTTTGTCGTAAATGGCCACAAACATTCTATTGACGTGCCCTGATTTTTAACTTCACGGCGATAAATTCCTAATCTTTCCCAGTCTCCGTGTATTTTTGCTTGCTCGTTTACCACAGTATCTTTGTGTATCTCTATAAAGAAGAATCCATCACTACATAATGCATTAGCGATTACGTAAAATAATTGTTTTACATAATCGTGGTCAACTAAGACGATAGAATATCGAGGAATGCAGATAACTTGAGCTTGAGTTACAGTTGAGAGTCCAGATATAGCATCAGAGCATATATAATTGCCAAAGAATCCGCGCTTCTTGGCAACATCCTCCATAGCTTTTGAACTGTCAATAGCTATAATTTTTCCGTCCCAGCCCATTTTTTTCAAAGTGGTTGAGTGGTAAGCTGGTCCAGCGAAAAGTTCTACAAAAGTAGAACTTGAATCAAGCTTCAAAACTTCCATCTTGGTCAATTCATACACGAAATCTCTATCATCAGCGATGATAGCATAAAGTTCTGCGTAGTCAGAGTATAGATTGTTTGAATCAAGCATCGAAAACACCTCACATTTTAACTATATTAATTCGTGACGAATGCATTTAAAAATATCTTCAAATATTTTGTTAGGCGTATGTTCACCTGATAAAAATAGCTCTCCATGATCCTCCATAATTACAAAGTCTGTGAAACTTGACTGGGTAATAAAGCTTGAAATACGGCTTCCTAAATCAGCTTCTCCATAACTACTTGGAGGTACAGCAATCCTATTGCGGTATTTCGGATTTCTTGTAAACTGATTGCTTGCATGGGTGTGAACTAGCCCATTTATCCAACTAAGTTCCTGGTACAAAATGGCAGCTTCAACACTATCAGAAGAAGGGAGATATGAACCTTTGTAGCTCAGGCAGTTAGTCCTTCTATCATAGCTGTTAATCAAGGCAATCCTACTGATATCTATGTTAGCCTTATCTGTTTTGGTGCAAGTAACATAGAAGCTATTAATACCATGATCTGGGCTACGAATTGAAATAAAACCATCAGTCGAGGCTCTATGATAAAGTCGTTCTACTCTTATTAAATCACTGATCTTTAAAAAGAAATTTTTTATATTTGTTGGAATATCGGCTTCGGTTAATTCATCTGTTTTCTTGGGAACGTACTTTATGCGAACTGAATCGCATATAGAATTGTCAATCAATTTTTGTTTGGCAGGAATATATTTTTCTTCAAACAAGCTAGGTAAAAGATAGTTTATCTTTCCTTCATATTGAAGCTTTAACCTCTCAACGTCTTGAGTAGCACGGAAAAAAGTAGACTTGCTGGAATAACTTACAGCAATAGTAGCTGAGGTGCACTTCTGGACTAAATCAGAGTATTTATTTGTGACAAATTCTGGATTATCGATACCGTCAATGATTATTAAATGTCGTAGGACTACTGCTTTGTTCCTATTAACTGGAGCTTGCAAAGTACACGCTCCACTTTCAAACTGAAAGCCATATCGTTTAGACGCTTTAGCAATCGAGTCAGCTAAATCCGGATATAGACAGAGTTCATCTACAAGATGTACAACCACCTCATCCCGAAGTAAAGCCCTTGAATAGTCGTAATGCACGGTTAACTTACCTACTTAATCTTTCGATTTTTTACGATTGTATTGCCTGATTTTGGCATAGTGGTATGATTTAGTAGAAAATTGCTATTGTGGGTAATCGTATAATATAGTGGGCTTTAGTAGTAAATTGTAATAAATGGTTGACAAAAGCTGACCTTTGGTGGGAAAAAGTATGTTTTAGCGTCTCATGTTTGAACCAAGGCTTGCTACTGGTGTCAACTTAAGCAGCACCAAACTATAATCTGTCATTGGGAGATGTCGTATTTGTGAACCAATCAGGGATTTTTGTAATTAAGATAAGCCATCGAAGCAATCTTAAAACATCTTGAGATTGCTTCGGGGGGGATAAAGGCGACAAACAAGATTTATCAATAGTTTCCCCCTCCCTCGCAATGACAGTCAAAAAATCATCATTTCTTCTTAAGTTGATACCAATCAAGGAACCTGCACCCTCATCTCATTCACTCTGAATACCGCTATAGGACAAATTTAGTATTATTGGGACTTAAAAGATCAATAAGGGTCGAATCGAGTATAATTGTTACAGAGTAAGCATTTTACGTTGAAAGATCAGCGAGGAAAGAGACAAACCTAGCTGCGATCCCTCGCCCCTTCAGGGAGGACAGAGGGGGGCTGCGTTTTGACAATTGCTTCAAAAGCCAAATTTAGAAAAATTAACTGAGGTGAAGATGAAATGGATATTCAAGAGTTATCAAAATGGGTAGATGAACAGGTATTTACAAAAACTGGTGAACATTTAACTTCATTACAAAAGTCTATCTTGGAAGGGGTTTTAAATTATCGAAATTATCCTAAAATTGTCGCTAATATTGATGACAGCTATGGCTATAATTATGTTAAGGAAGAAGGTGCTAAATTATGGCGACTTTTATCTGATGTTTTTGAAGAAGACATAAAACAATCTAATGTTCGTTCTATCCTAGAAAATAAAGCATCATCTACTATTTATAACTTTTTCAATTCTCTTAACAGTAATAATATTAGCAATAGTAATTTTAATATCTGTGGAGAAAATACTAAACATTCAGACAACAATTACAAAAAAAGAGCAACCATTCAAAATAATGATAATCAATCGCCAATTATCAACCTAACAAAAGCACCTGAATTAAAGTGTAATTATGGACGTAGCTTAGAAATATCAACCTTAAAAGAATGGCTAGATAATAAAACTCGATTAATTACTATTTATGGATTAAGTGGAATCGGAAAAACCGCTTTAACCCTTAAGTTGATTTCAGAAATTGCCACAGAATTTGATTATATTATTTATCGTAGCCTGGAAAATATTCCTAAGTTAATTACTCTCAAAGATGATCTAAAACAGTTTTTTACTCAATCTCAATCAACCCCATTACCTGATATTATAGATTATTTAATATGCTATCGTTGTTTAATAATTCTTGACGATATGCAGAATATCTTTAAAATAGGTAAATTAGCAGGTCAATATTTACCTGAATATAAAGATTATCATAAATGGTTTAACCGAATTGCTACCCTATCTCATCAAAGTTGTTTAATTTTAATTAGTTGGGAACTGCCATCAGATTTAGAAATCCTAGAACGTGATCATCAATATACACAGATATTAAATTTACAAGGATTAGGAGAAGATGCTAAACAGATATTAAGAGATAAGGACTTAAAAAATCAAGAAATGTGGGATAGACTAATTAACCTTTATCAAAGTAATCCTAGCTGGTTAAATATCATAATATCAACTATCTTAGAACTATTTGATGGGGATATTGAACTATTTTTGTCAGATCAGGAAAACAATATTTATTTAGGTGATTTAGAACCCATAATAGAATCTCATTTACAGCGTTTATCAGTATCAGAAACAAAGCTTATTTACTGGTTAGCTAGTCAAAATGAAGAAGTAAACATGAACCAAAAACCTGTTAGCAGTGAATTATCCAAATCAGAATTTTTACAAGCGATTAAATCATTAATGCGACGGTGTTTAGTAGAAAAAGTGCCAATCGACAAACAATCCCGTCGGCACAGTTCGACACACTTTAAAATCAATCTTATATTTAAACAATATTTGAGTGGTCAACGACATTAAGGCGCAGGGCGTGGACGATACGAGACCGACAGGAGATTTTCTTTATTCGCCAATTCAGACTTGAATTGGCCTTGTTCCTTTGATTTCTTCGTTTAGATTTAGCCGTTGTTCTGGGGATATTGCTACCACACCATCGACTCCTACTGTTTTCTTCCCTTGATTATCTTGGGTTACTTTTCGCACCGCTAAAAGACGAGTGTAGTATGACTTCACCAATAGACGTTGCCACCTTATAACCTTTGCATCCTGTCCCGATTTAGCCGCTTAGTATATCCTCTTTTGGAGCTTGAAAACATATCTTTGGACTTTCACCCAATTGATAGCCTTCCATACATTCTTAGTCTTAGTGGCTATCGCCGTTACTCTCAACTTGTAAAGAGTTATTACAAGTGTATTGACCTTGAGTCCCCTTGCCTAGTTTTAGTATCAATGTGATACGGAAACGTTGGGACATATAAACAGTTATAAGGTGGGTCAAGGTTGACCTTAGATTCAGTCGAGGGACTGAAGACCTTACTAGGCAGTTATTTCGGGCATTTGGTTCCCCATTTCATGCCTAAACGTTTCGCACCTTTTACTAACTATAGGCTCAAGCTCACTTTTTCACTAGCTTGGGCAACTCTCGAAAACGTTGGCGTAAACTCTCGATATTAGCCGATTTCCCGCCATAACGCCAATCAACGTAGGCGCAAGCAATCTCCTCGATAATATTCGCCACTGGCGGCGGTTGGACGCTGCGGGCGGCGGCGGCGTATTCTAAAGGGGTTTGAGCGGGATGTTTGCCATAACCAGCTTCTGTTAAGATTCCTAACATTTGCTGGTATAAACGCTCGATTGGTGGTAGTTTTGCCAACTTGCGACCCCGACGCCAACGATGGAACTGTAGCCATCCTAACCAACCAGCGTAAGCGAAGACGACCCCCACTAAACCGCCGAGAATTCCCCCTAAAAGACTGCCAGAAATAAAGCGCCATAACCATCCCAATAACTTACCGATAGTAACGATAACATTTTCCCAAATCAGACCGAGAAAACCCGTTACTGGAGAGGGCAACCATCCAGCTACCCATTGCCAAAATTGCTTGAGGACACTAAAAGGTTCCGCTTCCTCAAAGGATGGGGGAATTAATTCCCGGCCCGGCATAGGATCGAAAGTGTACCAACCGTAACCAGGGAAAAACACCTCTGTGATGGCGTAAGCGTCCGTATTTTGGACAACATAAAAGCCAGTGAAAGGATTAAACTGGCCAGGGGCAAAACCGGTGGCTAATCGGGCAGGAATACCGATCGAGCGTAACATAATCGTTAACACGGTGGAAAAATGATCGGCGTAACCCCCCTGAAAACGAAACAAAAAGGCCGAGACTAAATCCTCATTTTCGGCTAAAAAGGGCAAATCGGTTTTTAATTCATAGTTTTGCTTCAATGCTTGGGCCAGATATAGGGCCTTCTCGTAGGGAGAGGTTAAAGGTGTGGGAGATTTGGCCAGCAATTCCTCGGTTTTTCGGCGGACTTTCGGGGCAATTTCGGCAGGAATTTGTAAATAATACTTGAGAATAGACTTAGGGTAGGTTTCTGAGGCCGATCGCAGTTGGCTGCGATTGCGTTCCGGCACTTGTGAGATTACAGTATAAGTTAGCCCTTCCGCTAATCCCCCCGGCGACCTTAAGCTATTTTCTCGGTCTAAAGATACCTGTCGGGTAGGAAAAAAGAGATACTGGGGCGAAGCAAGAGCGGGGATAATATTCGGTAAACTGGAGACAATGCTGTAAGTTTGGACTACCTGATGGGTTTTGGCTTGGGTTGCAGGTAGCGGCACAAAAAAGCGATAGGACCAACTACTGCGATTTAAATCCTCTACTTCTTGATTTCGCGAGATTTGCCACCCTTGACCAGTATAGCGATCAAAGGCCATGGCGCGCCAGAATCCGGGGGCTTGAGAACGTACCCGCATGACTGTCTGGGGAGTCATACTTCCCCGCAAATTTTGGTTGATTTGGGGGTTAAAACCGTAATAAAAGGTGTAATCTAGCTGTCCTGACCCAACAGTGGGACTATTACCGCCATTTACGCCACCATTCCCCGTTTCACCCTCGCGCACATAGCCGGGGTTAACGATTTGTCTGTCTCCCTGTTCAAAATCCTGATTTTCCATACCTTCGGGACTATTGACGGGAAAAGATTGAATTTGATAACCCGGAAAACGCGGCATCAGGGCAAAAATTGTCAATCCCAAGAGGAGAATTGTCAGAAAGAAAATACCGAAACGTTTGGGAGAAAGGGGAGAATTTTGCGGGGAAAATAATTTTTTTGTGGCTAGACGCGGGGGTTTCTTTGAGAAGAAAGGGAGACTCTGATTGAGATTATCTAAACCTAAACGAGAACGATAGTCTAAAACTAGGGTAGGTAGGGATAAAAGCAGAAAGAGGATTAACCAAGGCGCAAAAGCGAGGGTTTGGGAGATTGTCCCTGCGACTCCCAAGAGAATTAAACCGATTACCATAGAATACCCTAAATCTTTGCGTCGGGGCAGGTCAAAACTATGGAGAATTTGCAGTTGAATTAATAATTGTGTTAAGGCAATGCGACTATCCTGCATCGCAACGATATTACCCAAGAATAGCGCCAACACCACTAACATTCCGATCGCTATACAAAATTTTGCCCCGATATTGCGCTTTTTCCTGCGTCGCCAACTCCAGATTCCGCCGATAATACTGAGAGGAACCGCCCAAATACTGGTATAACTATCAGTAGCCACATCGGTGGCGATAATACCGACGATTACTAAAGCTTGCACCAGAATTCTTAAAATAATCGATTCCTCGGTTTCTGGCAAGGGAGAAGATTCTATCTTTTGCCAGAGGGTTTTTAAGGAAGGTCTTGGACGAGCAGCACTGCTAACCATAGGGTAAATTGGGAGAAGGATCAAAAAGTTAATTTTATCTTAAATGTCGGGTGAAGACCCTCAGTTTCACTGACGGGATGAAACCCCGACCAGTATAAAACAGCGAAGCACGACATTTCGACACATTTCGACAGGCTCAATGTAAGAGCTTCGGTGTTTACAAAATCTTGACAATTTGTGCTATACAGGTTAATATAAAATAAGTTGTTTGAGGTCGGTCAACAATGATTGTTTTAGAAATGAAGGCGGTAGTCAAACCAAGTCAATGTACTGCTATTGATGATGCTATTCGTACAGTACAGTTCATCCGTAATA
>VYKQ01000195.1_pt1 | contig 31020 bp, 27 predicted proteins | sample 5114541 | NCBI WGS metagenome assembly VYKQ01 (sample SAMN12291801, study PRJNA351875) | freshwater metagenome | isolation source: freshwater lake | place: USA: Michigan, Baseline Lake | collected 2013-08-09
TCCTGTTTGAAAAACGGTGACTGACTTTGCTGAAGGATCAATCAACCAACCTAATTCTGTTCCTTGTTGTAAACAGAAAATAATCTTTTCCATCCCTAAGGTAACAGATTGTTCGGGAGACATAATTTCAATAATCCAATCGGGATAACGTAAAAATTGATCAGCCATTTCTCCATCTATATCTCTTGGCAAATTCTGCCAACGAATCACCGCAATATCTGGCACAATTGAACGTTCTGCAAAAGTACAACGTAATTCAGGTAGAGCATAAGCTAATTTTTGAGGTTTAGTCTGTTGATTAATGGCAGAGGCTAACTCAAATTGTCAGATGCTGTGTTTTCCTTTGGCCATAGGTTTTTGAGTGACAATTCCCTGATAATATTCCCTAGCAGGCTTAGTTTCTGGAAGGGCAAGAAATGCTTCGAGGGAAAGAGCGTGTTTATCTTCTATTGTGGCAAACATTGATTGATTTCTCCGCTCTTGAGGTATTTTCTATTATCAAAGGAGTTTATGGTGACAGAAAGGCATTCATTATATTCCTTTGAGTGGTTTTCTATGAGATACTTGGCATAGTGCAGAAGTTCGTGCTTTAGAGACTCTGGCCTTGTCGAAACTGTTGGTAAGATTTCTGCATCAATATTGATGATTTCTCTCATTAAACGCCAAGGGATTGGTGGATAATGCGATTGTTTTTAGGACAAAAGTAGGTGCTATCAATAAACCTGCAAATTCCACCGAAAAAGAAACAAGAAAAGTGGGTTAAATTGCTTCCTAGTTACCATTGTAAAATAATTAAGAGAAGTTATTCATAATGAGTCCACATCCGTATAACTTTGCTGCCTAGGTTTTGAGCGTTTGATCGAAGTGACCAATATCTTTAACCAAAAAGTAAATTATGCAAGATTTCTAAACGCTGGTCATCTTCACGAACAATAGCACCATAATAATTTTTCTTATTCTCTAGCCAGAGTAATTCAAACTCGATCGCCTTGGGCAAAGCTAAACTGAAATTATCCAAAGCTTGGGGACAATTAAAGATAACTTTGCGCGTCTCGAAGCGGTCAAAATGTCCTTGGCAGAACATTTTGAAAAACGGTAAAGAATGCAGTGACACCCCACCCCCAATGGCAACAGTCAAACCGGCAGCCTTAGCTTTTTTTGCCAAAGGTAAAGCCAGAGCCAAAACTTGCTCGCTATTCACATCCCGGCGAGTTAATCCCAAAGAACAGGCTAAATCCATCCGTCCGATGACGATACCATGGAGAGATTTTATCTCTGGAATCGCCAACATTTCCTGAAAATTCTCACAGGCAGTAATCGTTTCGATATTAACTAATAACTCCACATCTTCCACCCGTTGATCGGCTAAAACCCTCCTAGCTGCCCGCAGATATTTTTGTAAAGCGTAGGCTGTTTCTACCATGGGAGCAATCAAGCGATCGACTCCTAAATTAACCGCATCAAATATATCTCTGATCGCTTCGCAACCGGCGATTTTCAGATTAAAATCTACCCCCGCTTTCAGACTAATTTCTTTCAACCGCATCGCTTCCGTCAGTCGGGTTCCTTCCGTCTCGAATTCCGCTTTTACCCCTGAAACATGGTGATCTTCCCTGAGTTCTCTTAACAGTTGCACCATTTTTTTTTCTAAGGAATTCATGATTTTAATCGTTCAAAATCGCTAACTGCTAGATGAGCCTTGTTGATTATAGCCGATCGGCGAAAAGCTGATAGCTGAGGACGAGGAGACCATAAAAATACCCTAAACAAAGGGACAAGAGTGACAAAATACCGGCATAATGAGCAAGGCCGTCTGATTTTTTTCTGGCCACATCCTTTCTATACTACATTCGTAATATAAGTAATTCTCTAGTTAGACTATGCGAACTCACTACTGTGGCGACCTTAGCGCGATCGAAATTGAAAAAAGTGTCACCCTCTTCGGTTGGGTCGATCGTCGTCGCGATCACGGTGGCGTTATTTTTATCGATCTGCGGGATCGCAGTGGTATTGTCCAGATCGTCAGTGATCCCCAACGAACCCCCGCTTCCTACCCCATCGCTGAAACCGTCAGAAACGAGTATGTCATCAAGGTGACGGGAACAGTCAGTCAAAGGCCTACCGAATCCCTTAACCCGCGCATTGCCACCGGAGAAATCGAAATTTACGCCACTAGCATCGAGATTCTCAACGGGGTTACTAAACAACTGCCTTTTGTCGTCTCTAGTTCCGAAAGTGAATCGGTACGAGAAGATGTGCGCTTGCGATACCGCTATCTAGACCTACGCCGGGAGCGTATGAGTCAGAATTTACAACTACGTCACCAAGTTGTCAAGGAAATGCGCCGTTTTCTCGAAGATGAACAGCATTTTATCGAAGTGGAAACGCCAATTTTAACTCGATCGACTCCCGAAGGGGCGCGGGATTATCTAGTTCCTTCCCGTGTCAACCCGGGCCAATGGTACGCTTTACCCCAATCACCGCAACTATTTAAGCAATTATTAATGGTGTCGGGAATGGATCGCTACTATCAAATCGCCCGCTGTTTCCGCGATGAAGATCTGCGCGCTGATCGTCAACCGGAATTTACTCAGTTGGACATGGAGATGAGTTTTCTCTCTTTACCTGAGATTTTAGCCCTGAATGAGGCTTTAATAGCTCATATCTTCAAAAAAGTCAAAAATATCGATATAAGCCTACCCCTGCCCCGTTTAACCTATGCTGAGGCTATGGATCGCTATGGGATCGATCGCCCCGATACCCGTTTTGGCTTGGAATTGGTCAATGTGGCGGAGATTTTTGCCGATTCGGGATTTAAGGTGTTTTCAGGTGCGATCGCTAGTGGTGGGACGGTGAAAGTTTTACCGATTCCCAACGGTAACGAGGCGATTTCTAACGTCAGAATCAAACCAGGTGGGGATTTATTCAAAGAAGCCACCGACGCGGGTGCGAAGGGAATTGCCTACATTCGCGTGCGCGAAGACTACGATTTTGATACTATTGGTGCTATTAAAGATAACCTGACAGAGGCACAAAAACAGGCTTTAATCGAGAAGACTGGCGCAAAACCGGGGCATCTGTTGTTATTTGGGGCAGGAGATACCGATACAGTCAATAAATCCCTATCCCGCCTACGCTTAGTTTTAGGAGAACAATTGGGATTAATTGATCCTGAGAAAATCAACCTCCTCTGGGTGACGGATTTCCCGATGTTTGAATACAACACCGAGGAAAAACGCCTGGAAGCATTGCATCACCCCTTTACTGCCCCTAATCCCGAAGATTTAGACGATCTAGCCCACGCTCGCGCCCTAGCCTACGATATGATTTTTAATGGTATTGAAATCGGTGGCGGCAGTTTGCGGATCTATCAACGGGAAGTACAGGAAAAAGTCTTCGCTACCATCGGTCTATCCCGAGAGGAAGCCTATAATAAATTCGGCTTTTTGTTAGAAGCTTTTGAATACGGAACCCCTCCCCACGGTGGTATCGCCTACGGTTTAGATCGCTTGGTGATGTTGTTAGCCCGAGAAGAATCGATTCGCGATGTGATTGCTTTCCCGAAAACCCAGCAAGCTAGTTGTTTACTCACTTCTGCACCTTCGACAGTGGCAGCCAAGCAATTAAAAGAATTATCTGTTGCTTCTACCTACAAACCGCCATCCTAAGATTAAGGTGGGCATTGCCCACCTAATTTTTCAAAGTCTGCTGACACTAAGTTAAATTCTTTTCGTCCCTCACTTCATCCTCTTTGGCAGTGGCTAAAAATTCCTAGAGTTTAGTTTTGGGAACTAGGGGAAAAGTGCAGGGTAAGCGCATCTTAACAATCCTTGACAATTGTTAAGCAAAAATCGACCAAATGGGTCGAGTTCGCCCCTACAAAATCGACCCGCCTAAGGGCGGGAAAGAAAAGAAAAAAGAAAAAATAGGGAATGAGGGTAAAAGGGGAAAAAGGAAAAAGGGTTAGAGAGTTCTCCCGAAAACGCAGGCTACCCGAAAACCGTAATTGTTGATGCGGTTGACGCGGCGGAAGTAGTAGTCGTAGCGAATCGCGGAACGGCAGTAAGTAGGATTGTAGCCCCAGGAACCGCCCCGCAGAGGAGAACGATTATCATTACCATTTTCTATCCAGACACTGCCATCCGTCGGCGCACCGTCATAGTTATCGTGCCAAGTATCGGCGCACCACTCCCGGACATTGCCGTGCATATCGTACAGTCCAAAGGCGTTTGGGGGAAATTGTCCCACGGGAGTTGTTTCGTTTCGATATTCTCCGTTCGGTTCATCGGCGTAGGTATTACTGGCATTGTAGTTAGCCAATTCCCCCGTAATGGTTTCCCCAAAGTAAAACGGGGTGGTGGTTCCAGCACGACAAGCGTATTCCCATTCCGCTTCACTCGGTAGTCGGTATTCCCGAACCGTTAGTTTTGATAATCTCGCACAGAACTCGATCGCATCGTACCAGTTGACTTGTTCCACGGGACGGCGATCGCTATCGGGACGGTATTTAAAATAGGCTGGCTTGAAATCAAGGTCTTGTTTAACTTTTAAATCCGTGCGAGAGGCGATCGCTTGCCACTGAGCTTGGGTGATGGGATATTTACCCATGAAGAAAGGTTGAATCGTTACTTTGTGTTGGGATCTTTCCCTTCTAAATCCTTCCCAATTAAATTTTTTAACCAGTCTTTCGATTTCCTCATCTTCTGTTCCCATCAGGAAAGTTCCCCCCGGAATGGCGACCATTTCTAAGGTGATGCCTTTGCCCAGATCTTCCCTGAAATATTGGGACTGTTTCGACTCTTTTCTAATTTGCTCACCCTTCGCATTTACTCCCACCACCTCAAAGTTAAATACTGATAACAGTTGTTTTGGCTCTTCCGGTTCAAGCTTGAACTGATAGCCAATTGCTCTTTCTAGTTGCTCAAATCCGTCTTCTTCCCAATAATCAAGCCGGTGAATATCTCGCAGATTCAAGCTAACTTCTGCAAGTCGCAGATCAGGAATTTCGCATTCTTCTAACCTCATGGGAATAAAAAAAATTGTCCCCGGTAGCATCTCTCCCAAGGTATCAAGTGCAATCCTCAACTCCCGTTGGATGTATCCCTGTTTATTAGCCGATTTCGCTGACAGACAGGCGAGAAAAATCTGACTAGCTTTAATCGCTTTCGGAATTTCATCTCGCCAAATTTGACCCGGAATCAGGTCTTTTTTATCCAACCAAGGTTTATATCCCGCTTGCTTAAGGCGGTCATACAGTGCCAAAACTGCTGGTTTGTCCTCACTGGCATGGGCCAAGAAAATTTGGATCTCTGACTTTTTCATAACTTTTTCTTATGACCACAAGTAGGGGAGAGCCAGATTAACTGGCATAAAATCTCTAAATAAACCATTTAATTGATTATTACTCATTCTTAATTCTCCTGTCTCGGAGTCTCCTGTCTCCTAACCCCACCAACAAACTTTTTCAGCAAACCCTAGTTAATTATTTTTAGCTAGTTGACTAACAACCCATTCTCTTAAATTCTTTTCTGCTTTAACTTCATCCTCTTTAGCAGTGGCTAAAAATTCATAGAGTTTAGTTTTCGGAACTAGGGGAAAAGTGCGGGGTAAGCGCATCTTAACAATCCTTGACAAAATGAACTTTATGTGATCTGGTTACCCACGATTCAGGCATATTTGAGGAGAATTTGCCATCTCAATCTCAATTGTTAAGCAAAAATCGACCAAATGGGTCTTTGTTCGTCCCTATTATGATTGACTGGTATCACTTGAAATGCCCACACAGCAAGTGGCTCACAAAATTGGCCAATTTTCAATAGCGTTTGAGATGCTCTCACCCTGACTGAATCCTCACCAAACACGACAATTTTGGATTTTTAGAGCAAGTCCACTTTCTCACTTTCCCCACCCGTGACCTTTTTCCGTTAGATTATAAATGGATACAAAACTTAACATTTTATCCAGAATCTACCGAGAGGGCAGACCGTGCGGCCAGATACCCTAGAAAATAACCAGCATTCAGCCGATAATTCGCTAGTTCCCGAAGAAATCGCATTTAATCCCGAAATTGAGCCAGAGGAACCCGAATACTCGCCAAAACCGACAAAAACCAACTCTTGGCTATCGGGAGGGAGGGGTTTATTTATCGGTGTGGGATTGGGGGTTTTATTGACCCTAGGGGCGACTCGTTTCGCTAATCGACCCCAAACAGCCCAAAACCCCAATACTCAGCCTGTAGCGGCAAAAAATGAAGCACCAGCACAAACAGTAACCACCACTAGGGTAGAATCTACTCCCGTGGCCCGCACCTTGAAAGCGACTGGAAGCGTGGCAGCCTATGAATTAATCCCGATTCTTTCCCAAGCGACAGGACTACAAATCAAAGAAATCTTTGTGGATGAAGGGGATAGGGTCAGCCAAGGTCAAATTTTGGCTCGTCTCGATGATACCGTCCTGCAAGCGCAATTAACCCAAGCACAGGCAAATGTCGCCCAATCCCGGGCGCGTTTGGCAGAATTGCAAGCGGGTAGCCGTAAAGAGGAGATCGCTGGAGCTAAACAAACTATTCAACGCATAAAAGCCGAAATTAGTCAAGCTCAATCGGATTGGGATTTGGCCAAAAAACGCGTCCAGAGAAACCAAAGTTTAGAAGCGGAAGGAGCGATCGCCCGGGATCGTCTCGATGAAGTCCTCAATGAAGAAAGAAACCAAGCGGCGATCGTACAACAGACCCAATCCCGTTTAGGAGAAGCAGAGCAGCAACTGGCACAATTGCAAGCGGGTAATCGTCCCGAAGTGATCGCCCAAGCTACAGCCCAATTAGCGGAAGCTCAAAGCCGTTTAGCCATAGTTAAAGCCCAATTAAACGAGACGCGCCTGATTTCCCCGGTCAGTGGCAAAATTGCCGAAAGAAATGGCCGCATCGGGGATACCACCAACGGTCAAAATGCTCTCTTTAAAATCATCGAAAATGGGCGTTTAGAGCTAAGATTACGGGTTCCTGAGAATCAATTGCCCTTAATCCGCGTCGGAGCGCCCGTTACTATCACTTCCGATGCTAATACCAGTCTGAAACTATCGGGACAGGTGCGCGAAATTAATCCCATCGTCGATGAGGCATCCCGTCAAGCAACAGTGGAAGTCGATTTAACCGACAATACAGGATTAAAACCGGGGATGTTTTTACGAGGTGCGATCGTAACGAATACTAGCAACAGTTTAACCGTCCCCATGACTGCGGTTTTACCCCAAAAAGATAATCAAGCTCTAGTTTATTTAGTGGGACCTGATAACACCGTCACCGCCAAAACTGTGCAATTAGGTCAAATTATGCCGAATAATCGCGTGGAAATTCTCACCGGTTTACAAGCGGGCGATCGCATTGTGGTCAAAGGGGCAGCCTATCTCGGTGATGGCGACAAAATTACAGTAATCAGTGATCAGTGATCAGTAATCAGTAATCAGTAATCAGTAAACAGTAAACAGGTATAAAGATATAGCGCTTTTCACGTTACTGAGGTATCAACAAGTTTTGCCAACAAAGGGTTTAAGCCCCTTGCCCATACCTCATTCTGATGAAAACTGCTATAAAGATAACTAACTAATTAACTTAAAACTTACATCTCTGATAACTGATAACTGATAACTGATAACTGATAACTGATAACTGATAACTGATAACTGATAACTGATAACTGATAACTGATAACTGAAATTATGGCTTTTAATATTTCTAATTGGTCTATCAAAAATCCCATTCCGACGATCCTGATCTCCCTGGTTATGGCCTTAATGGGATATATTGCCTTTCTAGGATTAGGGATCGATCGCTCTCCTAATATTGACATTCCGGCCGTGATTATCACCGTTAATCAAGCCGGCGCCGGTCCAGAGGAATTGGAAACTCAAGTCACCAAAAAAGTCGAGGACGCGGTGGCTGCTTTGGGTAATATCGATCAAATTACTTCTACCGTCAACGAAGGCAGCAGCAGCACCACCGTTAACTTTATCCTTGGCACTAACAGCGATCGCGCTACCAATGATGTGCGCAATGCCATAGCGCAAATTCGGCAGGATTTACCCCAAGATGCTAATGATCCAATTGTCCAACGTTTAGAATTTGCCGGGGGTGCAGTGATGAACTATACCATCTCCTCCCCGAAAAGATCGATCGCCGAATTAAGTGATCTAGTCGATCGTCAAATTGGCCGCGCTTTAACAGGAGTGCCGGGAGTAGCGCGAGTCAATCGGATTGGGGGAGTCGATCGAGAAGTGCGTGTAGATTTAGATCCTGGTCGTCTGATCGCCTACGGTATCACGGCCACGGCGGTTAATGACCAAATTCGTAGTTTTAATATTAATTTACCCGGAGGGCGATCGGAAATCGCTGGCAGTGAACAAACTGTCCGCACCCTCGGCAGCGCTGAAACGATCGAAGATTTAAGAAATTATCAAATCTCTTTACCTAACGGTGATACCGTCCCCTTAAGCAATTTAGGGACAGTTAGCGATAGTTCCAGTGATCCTCGACAAATGGCCCTCTTAGATGGGCAGCCAGTGGTGGGTTTTTCGATTTTACGGGGGACTGGCAGCACTTTGGTCACGGTAGAAACAGCAGTACGTCAAGAAATCGAGAATTTAAAGAAAAAACTGCCCGAAGACATTAAATTTCAATTAATTTTTACCCGTGCCGACTCAATTCGTGCTAGTTACGAAAGCCTTCTTAGCGATCTGATCATCGGTTGTATTATGACGGTGATCACGGTGGGTCTATTTTTAGGCAATTGGCGCGCCACGATTATCACGGGTTTGGCCCTGCCTTTGTCGATTTTCCCGACTTTTTGGGTGATGCAGGCCCTAAATTATACCCTTAACGGCATGACCCTACTGGCCTTAGCTTTAGCTTTGGGTAATCTGGTCGATGATGCGGTGTGTATGGTGGAGGACATCGATCAACATTTAGCTATGGGTAAAAAACCCTTGCAAGCGGCCTTTGATGCCTCAAAAGAGATTGGATTAGCCGTTTTAGCGAGTGCGGCGGCAATTATAGCGGTATTCCTGCCGGTTGCTTTTATGGGCGGTGTGCCGGGCCAATTCTTTCAACCTTTCGGCGTTACTGTGGCGGTTTCTACCCTATTTTCCAGTTTGATCGCTGTCACCGTCACCCCGATGTTAAGTGCCTATATTCTACAGCCGAAAAAGCTGAAAACCGGTGATAATAATCCCTCCTCGCGCCCGCGTTTTCGTCCCTACAAAAGTTTGTTAACTTGGGCTTTACGTCATCGAATCCTGACTTTATTAGCGGCTTTGGCCTTTTTTATCGGTAGTTTACAGTTAGTTCCCTTGATTCCAAAAGGGTTATTTAGTTCTGGGGATACCGGATTAAGTACGATCAGTCTAGAATTGCCTCCCGGTGCAACTTTGAATGATACTGTTGCCGTGGCTAATCAGGTGAATAGTTTACTGCAAAAAAATCCCGCCGTCGCTAATGTTTTGGCTATTCCGGGAGATTCGGGACGGGTAAATACGGGGTTAATATATGTTAATTTAGTTCCTAAGGAACAGCGATCGCTAACTCAACGGCAATTTGAGGAACAAACCCGCCGGGATTTCCAGAAGATACCAGGGGCTAGAGTGACTTTTCGGGCGCAGGGGGGAGCGGGAAGCACTAAAGATGTGGCTATAGTCCTGAAAAGTGAAAATGGCGATATTTTAACCCAAACTGCCCAAAAATTAGAGCGAGAAATGCGGGCATTACCCGGTTTTGTCGAGGTAAGTTCGGGGGTAAGTTTAGTTAAACCGGAGATCATTATTCAACCAGATCCCGTCCGGGCTGCCGATCAGGGAGTCTCGGTCAGAGCGATCGCCCGTACTGCATCTTTGGCTTTAATCGGGGATAATGAGTTTAATTTAGCTAAATTTAACCTTGCCGACCGACAAATTCCCATCCGGGTGAAAATTGCCAATGATGGACGCAGTGAGATAGAAACTCTGCAAAATTTGCGCGTTCCTAGCAGTAATGGGACGTTAGTACCGCTTAACTCGGTGGCGACAATTAGCTTAGGTAGTGGACCTGCGGAAATTCAACGCTTTAACCGTCAACGTCAGGTTAATATTGGAGCTAATTTAGAGGGAGTTTCTTTGGGAAGTGCGGTGACACAAATTCGCGCTTTACCAATCATGAAAAACTTACCCCCAGAGGTGACAGAAGAACCCTTTGGTGATGCTCGTATTATGCGCGATATCTTTGCTCGTTTTTTGGGAGCGTTAAGTTTAGCAATTATTTCTATCTATGGGATTCTGGTCTTGTTGTATAACAATTTTCTCTATCCCCTAGCGATTTTAACTTCCCTTCCTTTATCGATTGGTGGCACTTTAATTGCTCTTTTAATTACCCAAAAAGAGTTAGGTTTATACGCTTTAATTGGCATAGTTTTACTGATGGGATTAGTCACTAAAAATGCGATTTTGTTAGTAGATTTTGCCCTGAGTGGCATTGAGGCAGGGAAACCGCAATTTAAGGCGATGATTGATTCGGGAGTCTCTCGTTTACGACCAATTATTATGACCTCCGTTTCCACAATTGCCGGGATGTTACCGATTGCTTTAGCTTTGGGTGCAGACGGTGAAATTCGCGCACCGATGGCGATTGCCGTTATTGGTGGTTTTACCACTTCCACCCTATTAACTTTGGTGGTTGTGCCGGTAATCTTTACTTATATCGATAGTTTTTACTATTGGTTGCGGGGATTATTTGTTAAACAAAAACCCAAGTCGATTTAGTAGTAAAATATCTCTCTGAAAGCTTGAGAAAAAACCCAGAGAAACTGACCCATGAATCCCTTGACAGTCACACATCAAACTCTATCCCTTCCCCCCATGGGCTGCGGTACTTGGGCCTGGGGAAATCGTCTTCTCTGGGGTTACGATGAGAGTATGGATAGCCAGTTACAAGCGGTTTTTAATCTCTGCGTCGAGCGGGGTGTCACCCTATTTGATACGGGAGACTCCTACGGGACAGGCAAACTCAACGGACAGAGTGAGAAGCTATTAGGACGCTTTACAGGGGAATATAGCGGTTATAACGCTGATCATATCCGTATTGCCACCAAACTCGCCCCTTATCCTTGGCGTTTAACCCGTAATGCCATGGTGAAAGCTTGTCAAGCTTCGGCAACCAGATTGGGTCGCCCGGTGGATTTAGTGCAAATGCACTGGTCAACGGGCAATTATGCGCCATGGCAGGAGGGAGGATTATTAGACGGATTGGGGGATTGTCTGGAAAAGGGGTTAGTTAAAGGAGTCGGTTTATCCAATTTTGGACCGAAAAGATTGAAGTCTGCCTATCAAAAGTTTGCCAGTCGCGGCATTCCTATTACCAGTTTACAGGTACAGTATTCTCTCCTTTCTACCTATCCTCTCACTGACTTAGGATTAAAGGAACTATGTGATCAATTGGGCATTAAAATTATTGCCTATAGTCCCTTAGCTTTGGGGTTATTAACGGGGAAATATCGAGATAATAAAAACTTACCCCCAGGATTACGTCGCTTCCTTTTTGGTCAATTAATTCCCGCTATTTCGCCTCTGATAAGTTGCCTAGAAGTTATCGCCCAAGCTAAAAATAAAACTATTAGCCAAGTTGCTTTAAATTGGTGTATCTGTAAGGGAACAATTCCTATCCCCGGAGCTAAAAATGTCCGGCAAGCTGAGGATAATTTAGGCGCTTTAGGATGGAGTTTAGACACAGGAGAAATAGCAGAATTAGATAAAATTGCCGCAGGTTTAGATAAAAAAATGGTACAAAATATCTTTCAAACTAAGTAGGGTTTGCGGCAAAAAGTCTTGGAGTGGGAACGGGCAACAATTTTCGCATTTCATCGGACTCTGCCTATGAAATGCAGAGGAAAAACTTCCTATATAGGGTCTACTGAAAAAGTTTTTCGTGGGGGCAGGGTGTGGGGTGTGGGGTGTGGGGTGTGGGGTTTTACCGATTTTCAGGTGGTCAACTACCTAATTTTCAGGGAAAAAGTGCCTAAATTTCCCCCCCCCCTGATCACTCCAAGGGCTGGCACTTTTTGATGTCAAAAAAGCCTAAAGATATTATCCAACAAGGTTTTTAGATTTATTCAGCAAACCCTAGATAACCATTAAGATAACTGCTATAATTGAGTTCGCTCGAACAAGAAGAGATAATAAAGATCTAAAAAGTTTTACAAATAAATATTTCAAAATCTTGGTTACAGGGGTCAATGTTTAGGAGGTATAGATAGCCTATAGCTAGGGTTTGTTCCAGTTAAGAGAAATAAATTGTTGAGGAGTCAATTGGTTATGTTCGGTTCTCTTACTTTGGGAATAATAACCCCAGTAAAAAACTTGTGAACAAGGTAGTTTTAACAATGACTCAACCTTATGAAATGCCCGATGAGCGGGAGGGTTCTACTATGGAATCGTCAACGAATAAAGATGTGGTCGAATTTGATCCCAATGCGCCTTTGGGAAGCGAAAATCAAGCCTTAGAAGTAATGGAAGCCTCTGAGTCGATCGATACAATCGGTATCACTCAAGATTGGTTTTCAGCCCAAGAAGAATTAGAACAGCGCCTCGGAGGCAGTGAAACCTTTACCGCCTCCCTATCCGAGTCGATTGCGGACTATGACACCGGAGGGGAACGTATTCTCGGCACTGGCATCGGTTTTCGTAGCGTCGGTGGACTGCTTACCCCTGATGTGACTCTGAAAGTTTACGTCAGCGAAAAAGTGGCCGGGACAATTGCCGCTAGTGCTTTTGCCGCCGTACCCACCTCGATCGGGGGTATGCCTGTAGAAATCGAAGAAGTGGGCGAGATCGTCACCCAGTTATATAACCGTCGTTATGCGCGCCCAGTTCGTTGTGGTGTCTCCATCGGTCATCCGCAAGTAACCGCGGGGACTCTTGGCTGTCTGGTAGTGCTACGCAACAATAAGCTGTGCCTGTTGAGTAATAACCACGTCATCGCCAATTCCAACAACGCCCGTATCGGCGATCCGATTATCCAGCCCGGACGGGTTGATGGTGGGGTTGTCCCCGGCGATCGAATCGCCCTCCTGGAAAATTTTGTCCGGGTCAACTGTCCGGGCCCTAACTTGGTAGATGCGGCCGTTGCTTGGACAGCTTTTAGTTTTGTCGATCCGCGTCATGTCAACTACACCCTCAATCCTACACCGATCGCCGCCCGCCTAGGTATGACGGTGAAGAAAAATGGTCGGACAACCCAAGCAACTATCGGCACGATTACCGATATTAACGTCAATATCTCCGTCGGTGGCTACTCCTGCGGTGCCGCCCAATTCCGCAATCAGATCGGCATCCGTGGCATCGGCGGCAATCCTTTTAGTCGCGGTGGGGACTCTGGTTCACTGATCGTGACGGCAAACAGCAATCAACCCGTCGCCCTCCTCTTTGCAGGACGAACAGACAACAGTATCACCTTTGCTAACCCGATCGAAGCCGTGATCTCGCAACTTTCCATTCAGAGATTTGTCAACAGTCGCTAATTCACCCTCAAGTTTTCCTCTCGCCAATCTCCGCACCTGATCGCCGAATCCTAGAGGCGATCGGGTATTGTTTCAGCTAAAATTTATTTGTCGCCGACCATCGATTTAATAGGGGTAACACCGATGAAAAATTATACTCAGGAACAGTTGTTGGCTTTGCGTGACAGCCAAGAAGCTTGGTTGATGGCTCAACCCGGTGTAACTGGCACCGGAATCGGTCTAGATGCCAGAGGGCAGCTGGTGTTACGCATCTTCACCAAAGGCATTTCTGCCAGCACACGCCAGTCTATTGCCGGGCAACTCCCCCATGTTCCCCTCGACTGGGAAGAAGGAGATGTGATCGCTTATTAAAGCCAGCGAGCGCCTGTAGTCCAAATAACAGCGATCTTCAACTGTCTTGAGAGACCAATTTTAAGCTGGGACGGGGTTGGATTGTTCCCCCGTAAGCGACGGCAGTATGAGGAGATAGGACAAGATGAGGAGATATACCCAGGGAAATTCGATAGATTTCCCCAGCTTTATCCATTAATTGCTGTTTAACTGGCTCTTTCGGCAAATTTTGCCGCCAAGCTAGGGGAATACCCTCGATACCGTTGTACAATCCCGCCCAAATTCCCGCTAAAGTGGTGGTTAATTGCCGTTGATAGGGACTAGAATTAGCGCGACGCACGCTAACGGCGAAATCCTCGGTCGTTTGCAGAAAGGTATAGAGAGAAGCTGCGATCGCAATTCCTAAAGGTGAGATATCTTTCGTCCAAGCCGATAAAATGAACTCTAAGGGATGATTTTGCCCTAAAGCTGACTGAATCTGCTCTAATAGCTTATTCTTGGGCTTAATAGTTAGTAATTGCCCCATTAACTGATTTAAAGGCTTTTTCCCCTGTAATAACAGACCTACTGCCTCTCCCCAAATTATCGCTTCTTGTTGGGTTAACTCGGAAATTAAGCCCTTTTTCAGCCAAAAATTTAATCTAGCTTGCCAACGTTCCCTATGGTCAGGCCAGGTTAAAATCTCCGGCAACAGCACAAATAATAACGCCGATTCCGACTCTTGCTTGGCTGCGATCGCAATCTGCAAGTCTTCCTTAGATTGCAGAGCTTGCAAAAGCAGGGTCGTCCTTGGCGTAGCCTCATAGTTAAAGGCTGGTATTAAGGGCTGATTATGCAAGGATTCCCCAATATATGCCCCGATTAACCCTCCCTGAAGGCGATCGAGGGGTGAAAAAACCTTTTGCATAAATTAGCTCAATTTGCCCGGTAGGTGACTTCCTCGACTTTGCCCGGTTGTCCCAGTTGTTTAGCATTGGCATTATTAACAGCAACGTAAACCCCGCCGGCATTACCCGCCCTCACGGTTAATTCTCGGTTTGCTTGCCAAGTGCGATGGGTTCCTTGGGGCAGCACACCCTCAAATTCTGTCTTGCCATCCACCACCACCCGCAGCCAGCAGTCATCCTCCAGTTTTACCCCCACCACCAGCTGCTGATTATTGCTGGTTTTGTTGGCTACCGGTTGAAGGGGATTGCTTTTCGGTTGGACAATTTGCTGTTGTGGCAAGGAAGGCGGCGGTAAGCGATTCGATTGCAGTACCGATTTTTGCAGGACGTGGGATAGGGTTTGTACGGAACCAATAACTAAGATTAAATAGAGAAAATAGAGATGAATCGGGCGAATTTGAAGACGCGGCAGCGATAAAGACGGTTTTGTTCCCCTAAAAAAGTTATTTACCTTGGTGGGAAAACGTCGGCTAATCGTCTCACCATCCAAGGCGAGACTATCAGCAAATTGCTTGATTAACCAACGAATATAAATCGGCTCGGGCAATGCTTCCAAATCCCCCGCTTCCAACGCTTCTAGGCGATGGCGCGGGATTAAGGTTTTCTGGGCAATTTCATCGAGAGAAAGGGACTGTTCTAGGCGATTTTTTTGCAAATAAACGCCGATTTCCAGTAATTTGGTTCGCTGTTTATGCTGGGGATCAAGTTGTGATTGGAGAAGGCGAAACATATCGCTATTAGGGGCTGACTTTCAGCTTAGTTAATCTGGCTTGTTAAATATTTCAGTTCATCAAGGGTTAAAAAACGGTAATGACCCAAGGGTAAGGGGGAATTATTACCGGAGTTTAGTTGAATACGACCGATGGCACTGCGATGAAGTTTCAGGACGTGATAACCTAATTCTTCGGCTACACAGCGAATCTGCCGATTTCTTCCCTCCACTAAAATAACTTCTAGTAGGGTTTTTTGGTCGGTTTGCTTGAGTATCTCAACCTGTGCGGGTAAGGTTTTTTTTCCCTCTAAGAGGATACCTTCTCGCCAACGCTGGAGCGCAAGTCTATCAATCGCACCATCTAGCCAAACCCGATAGGTTTTGGGCAAATGATAACGGGGATGGGTGAGGGTGAGGGTGAGTTGACCGTCGTTGGTGAGGAGTAAAGCCCCAGTGGTGTTAATGTCCAACCTTCCTACGGGATGTAACCCTGTCTCGCTGGCGAGGGAGTCGGGCAAAAGGTCAATTACCGTCGGCCGGTTTTGTGGATCCTTACAGGTAGAAACCACACCAATGGGTTTGTTGATCAGTATATACAATCTTTGGGGACGATTGGCCGGTTCAATTTTTTTTCCGTCTATCTCTAGGTGATCTTTTTCGGGGTCGGCTTTTTCTCCTAACTGCACGATTTTGCCATTCCGTCTCACTCGTCCGGCCACGATCATCTCCTCCGCCCTTCTTCGGGAGGCAATTCCCCACTGGGCAAGGATTTTCTGGACTCTCTCCGCCATTTTTTTTTAGTTTTTAACCCTTTCTCTCTCCTATTATAGGCATCCTAAAAGGGTTTTTTCGCCCAAAAAGTGAAGAAAAACCGAATATCTCCGGCTGCCTCTTTGATTTTTTTTTCTGAAAACTTCTCAAAAAAAAAGGAGTGATCCCTTGACTTGGGCGGCGGCTTCGGTTATACTTTTCTTATAATGGGAATCTGTCTATCTTTTTTGGAGTGCCACCACTCGATTATGTATAAAGTCTTATAAAAATATTATTGCAAAAAGCCGTGAAAAAAGCAAGCAAAATTTTGCCGACAATTGTTAAAAAAGTCGGGCTAATTTTCCTTACGGATGATATGACTTTAAACGGGTTATTTCTCGGTTATCCAAGCGGTAAACTTTGATTGGGGATGAATTGGGGACGTAAGCGACGGAGTTTGCGTCTCTTTGTTATAATTCAAAGGCTAGGCTATAATAACTCTTCATAAACACCGATAATTTTGGTCAAAGATGTAAAAAAAATGAATATTCAACTCGTGGAATCTCTAGTTAATGCAATTAAATCCTTGTCCCTAGAAGAACAGGAATTGTTAGGAAAAAAACTCAAAGATCACCCCTCTTGGGAAATTGCATTAGAACGAATTGACGCAACTCGAAAAGCCATTTATGAACGTCGTCAGGGAAACCCATTTGAAACCGATGTTACTGAAATTATTCATCAAATGAGAGAAGAAAGAGATCGGCAATTGATGGAAGAAATTGTGAGTGAATAGAGAAAATAATGACTAATACATTTATCTGTGTTGATTCTAGTTTTATAGTTCGTTTAACAACGGTTGAACCTTCTGTAACAATGTATAGTCAACTCTGGCAAAAATGGATGACCGAGGAAAATTTAGTGATTGCGCCAACTTTATTATGTTACGAAGTCACTAACGTATTTCATCGTCTGAAAAAAGCTGGGGCTCTTCTCGACTTTGTGTGATAATTTTTGCTTATGTAATCCTGAAGTGCTTATTTGGCAAGACTTTTAGGACTATTTTGCGGATATTCTATCAGTATAGACCTCGTTTCCACCTCCTTACAGAAGTCTTAGATTTACCCATTCAGTTTCATGGAGATCTTTACCTCCATTACCAAGCAATAGAAATTTCGCAAACCTTGAATCTTCCTGCTACTTATGATGCCCATTATCTAGTATTAGCTCAACGATTTCAAGCAAATTTATACACCAGCGATAAACGCTTATTTAACAGCGTTAAATCTTCTCTAAGTTGGGTTCATTTGGTTGAAGTGTAGATTTTTATTTCTCTCTCAATAGCTTTAGTTTTATTTAACCTGACAATTCAAGTCAGTATCGGTGATATTCGTACCAATACAGCTGGTTTAATCATTGCTACATCTTCCTCTGTCTGCTCTTCATAAACACCGATAATTTTGGTCAAAGATGTAAAAAAGGAAGAGCATTATTGTGAGAGGGTGTAATTAGTATAATTAAAGTAAAAATCATTCCAAGGTAGCCATGATTAAAAATATTAATGTAACTGGACTTAAACCTGAACAAATTCAGCAGATACAGGTACTTATTGCCGCATTTAAAGCTCAAAATCAACTCAATAAAGGTGAAACTGAAATTGATATGATTGAATACCTGTTGGAAAATCCTATAGAGGTTGATAATTTAGAATTTATGAAACGAGAAGAAATTTATGACAGAACTTAAAAATCATAGTTGTTCTGTTGATTCTAATATTTGGCTTTATGCTTTTTCCACTGATAAAAAAGAAGAAACTAAAAGAATAATTGGTGCGTTACGCTATCGCGCTTCGCACCCGACGATTTATGTTTTTGTTTGAGTGCGATCGTTTATAATCAAAATATCATTATTTTGGAGTAAAAGAAAAATGCGTAAACAGACCATTCAATATACATCATCTTTAGATGCTTTGATTGCTGTTGCCAAGCGACTTAGCGTCTATGAGAACCAACATAAAATGGATTCCGAAGATTTTTATAAAGAATACAATCAGGGAATATTGTCAGATGATATAATATTTATAGAATGGGCAAACGATTATCGTCATTACCTTGCTTTGCGTCAAGAATTAGAACAAAGATTAAATCATGATGCTTAAACTTTTATCTGATTACCTCAATCAAGTAGAGCAAGCAATTGTGCAGTGTGAAAATGCTTATGTAGAATGTTATCAAGAAGAAATACTGACATCACAAAGAGCTAATTTAAGAATTAGGTTACGTTTCAAGCAGACCCATTTATTAGAAATAAACGAAGCTATAGTAATCACAGACAATTACTTAGAATTCCTAGATTATCGTTACCATTTACAAGATGAAAAAAACAACCTAGTTTTTCGTTATGATAGTACCCCTCACTTTCCCAATCTCTCTACTTTTCCCCATCACAAGCATTTACCAAACGATGTAATTAGTTGTCACAAACCCGAAATTAATCAAGTCTTAAAAGAAGCAACAGAGTTATTGAGGTAAATAGGGTTTGCTGAAAAAGTTTTTCGGTGGGGGTAGGAGTCAGGAGTCAGGAGTCAGTAGCCGGTCGTTTCAGGCTTTGTTGCCCTTGTTTTTTGTACCAAGCGATGTACTACAAGAAGGATAATGCAAGGTTTTTGAAAGTCCCAATCCTATTTTCTTGCACTAACATCGGACTTTAACTTATTCAGCAGACCCTAAATAAAACGTTTTTAATGCGATCGCCGCTCTTGTAGGGTGCGTGTTTGTGGCGATAATCTCTGAAAAAAAACCTAAATTAACAATCGGCTGTAACAGATCAACTTTATTATTAAATTGGTGGGCTAATTCTTTGTACTAATCCCATCACACAAATGCCTATCTTCCTCCCTGACATTAATATTATTCTGCAAATAAACCCGCACCCAAGCGCAACTACGTCCCATTAAAGCGTTTAAGTCCTGCATTATCCTACAACTCTTCTGCATCGCCCTAAAATGCTTCTGCATCGCCCTACAATCCTTCTGTATCCTCACAAAGAAGTCTAAACCAAGATTAACGGGATTTTAGGATTAACTGGATTATTTACTTGGAAACTCCCGACAATCTTTTAAGGTTGAGCATCCTGAAAATCCTCTAATCCTCAAAATCCTGATACTGACTATTTACCCCCAATCCCATCACACAAATATCTATCCTCTTCTCTAGCATCAGAATTAGGATTGTGCAAATAAGCCCGCACCCAATCGCAACTACGCCCCACGAAACCATCCAACCCCCAACCGTATTCTCCATTCCACAGTTTGATTGTACCGTCATCACTACCGGTCGCTAAAGTCTTACCGTCTGGACTAAAACTCACAGTATAGACACTGCCATCATGCCCAGAGAGAGTGCGAATTTCTTTCCCTGTTTCTACATTCCACAGTTTGATTGTCTTGTCATAACTACCGGTCGCTAAAGTCTTACCGTCTGGACTAAAACTCACGCTATTGACAGTCTCATTATGCCCCTTGAGAGTGCCAATTTCTTTCCCTGTTTCTACATTCCACAGTTTGATTGTCTTGTCTTCACTACCGGTCGCTAATGTCTTACCGTCGGGGCTAAAACTCACGCTATTGACATAGTGATTATGCCCAGTGAGAGTGCGGATTTCTTGACCTGTCTCTACATCCCACAGTTTGATTTCTTGACCTGTCTCTACATCCCACAGTTTGATTGTCCTGTCACTACTACCGGTCGCTAATGTCTTACCGTCGCTGCTAAAACTCACGCTGTCGACACTGTCATTATGCCCAGAGAGAGTGCGAATTTCTTGACCTGTCTCTACATTCCACAGTTTGATTGTCTTGTCACTACTACCGGTCGCTAAAGTTTTACCGTCGGGGCTGAAACTGATGCTATAGAAATATTCATTATACCCAATGGGAGTGCGGATTTCTTCCCCTGTCTCTACATCAAACTGACCGTCCCTAGTAAACTCGACTTTTCTATTATGCTCAGAATTATGCCCCTTGAGAGTGCGGATTTCTTGACCTGTCTCTAGATTCCACAGTTTAATTGTGCCGCCATCACCAGAAGCTAAAGTCTTACCGTCGCTACTAAAACTCACGCTTGAGATACTAGCATTATTCCCCTTGAGAGTGCGGATTTCTCTCTCTGTCTCTAGATTCCACAGTTTAATTGTGCCGCCATCACCAGAAGCTAAAGTCTTACCGTCGCTACTAAAACTCACGCTACCGACAGAAGAATTATGCCCCTTGAGAGTGCGGATTTCTTGACCTGTCTCTACATTCCACAGTTTGATTGTGTTGTCATGACTACCAGAGGCTAATGTCTTACCGTCGCTGCTAAAACTCACGCTTAAGACACTATTATTATGCCCAGTGAGAGTGCGGATTGTTTCCCCTGTCTCTACATCCCACAGTTTGATTTCAAAACTATTTCTATTATCAAGAGAAGCTAATGTCTTACCGTCGCTGCTAAAACTCACGCTATCAACCTCACCATTATACCCCTTGAGAGTGCGGATTTCTTGACCTGTCTCTACATTCCACAGTTTGATTGTCTTGTCTTCACTACCAGAGGCTAATGTCTTACCGTCACTACTAAAACTCACGCTATAAACATGGCCATTATGCCCCTTGAGAGTGCGGATTTCTTGACCTGTCTCTAGATTCCACAGTTTGATTGTGGTGTCTTCACTACCAGAGGCTAATGTCTTACCGTCACTCTCTACATCCCACAGTTTGATTGTGGTGTCACTACTACCGGTCGCTAATATCTTACCGTCGCTGCTAAAACTCACGCTATCAACCTCACCATTATACCCTTTCAAGCGATTATATTCCCTTCCTTCAATTAGAATCTTCTGCAAGGCATCCATTACCTGCGTGTTGCTTGCCTTGTGTTTCTGTAAAATTTTTCCAGCCTTAATCGCTTCAACAAAAGCTTCTAAATCTTTTCCCCCTTCATTAAAGAGATACAAAGAATAACCACTGAGAGAATTTGCTAAACTAAGTTCTGTATCAACTTCGCGCCGTTTTCTTTCTGCTTCGATTTTTTCTCGTTGCTTTTGATAGTGATAACTAGCTTTAATAAATTTTACGGCTACATCATCTAAATTAGAAAGTGATTTTTCTTTGATAAGATTGACAATCCTTTTCAGTTTAGAACCTCCCCAAAGCTCACTACTCGCTTTTACTGCATCTTGCTTCTGTAAATCATCCCACTGTTTAGCATCAGCATATAAACGACTTCTCAGAACAATTATCTCCTCCTTTTCTCGAATTAAATCCTGTAACACTTGCCAACACCGCAACAATTCTTCATGTGCCACCTCAACCGTTGCTTTCCCGTCTTCTCCCTTACTCACCAAAAGACGATTATCTATCAATTGATAGAGAACCTCTCTTTGCATTTCCTCCTGTTCAAAACTCGATTTATCCGCCCTTCTGCTAACCACTTTTTCCCCTTCTAAACTAATTAACTCTAGAAAAATTTCCTCTGCTGCTTTCCTTTGCTGTTCATTAAATTGACTATAAATTTTATCCGCTTGTTTTTCTAGCGCACCCGTTACCCCACCAATCTCTTGATAAATCTTAATATTTAAAACCCGCTCTTGAATATGATCTTTTTCCCACAATAAATCTAATGTATATTGTAACAGAGGTAAAGAGCCAGCCCGTTCATAAAAATCCGCAACAATTTGATTAATTAATCCCTTTCCAAAGATTACCCCATTTCTCGCCGCCGGTTCAGCAATAGCTAATCTTAACTGACTTTCATCCATATCTGTTAACATCTTGCTATACTGATCATGGATTTTTCCTAAACTGGGATAAGGACTTAATTTATCTAAAAAATCCGCCCTCATCGTCATCACAATTTTAACTAAACTATTATTATTTTCAATTAAATTAACCAAACTTTTAATAAAAATATCCCTTTCTGTCTTCGGTGTACGAGTAAATAACTCCTCAAATTGGTCAATAAAAATAAACCATAAATCAGAATTATTTTTTAATCCTTCAACCACCTTAATTAAAGTATCTTCCTTAACAGCTTGTGCTAATTTTGCTTGGGATTGTTTATATCTATTTGCCAAAAGACAACCATAAAAAGACTCAAAGGGATTAACATCAGGAACAAAAGTTAAATTAACCAATCTATTCGCGCCAAAATCATCCTTTAACTTAGGAATTAAACCCGCTTGCACGAGAGAAGATTTACCACTTCCTGACGCACCTAAAAGCAATAAAACATTCTTTGGCTTTAAATAATCGGTTAACTCAATAATCCAATTATCTCGCCCAAAAAACCTATCCTTATCATCTACTTCAAACTTCCTTAAACCCAAATAAGGTGAACCCGTAATTAAGGGTTGATTGGTAATTTCAATCTCAGATTTCTGGATGCTAATATACTGATTGACTGTCCCTAGATTTTCACCAGCGACAGCTTGAACCCCACCTTCAATATTAAGATTTTTACCGGCTTGATTCTCATTCATCAGGTTTGGGTGCTAAAGCGCAACTACGAACTTTTAGGATTGTAAGTAACTGTTTGGCTTGCAGTCCCTCGATTTGAACCAACAACATTTTGAACCCCACCAGAAATATTTATATTATATTTACCTTCTTTTGCCCCTTCTGGATCTTCTTTTTTCATTACTTCTTGGGCTGCTTTAATAATTTCGTCATCCTCCTTCAGTTCTTTAAGTCCCGCTTCTTCTAACTCATCTTCCAAAAGAGCTTTCGTTTTTTCAGGTTTCTGTTCGTATTTATCTAAAATTGTTGATGAATCTGTTTTCCCTTTTTCTGCAAACTTCTTCTTAATCAACGCTTTTAAACTCTCATAAGCATCCTTAACGGCTGTTCCTGCCGTATCCTTAGCAGCAGCCGTCGCACCAGCAGCCAACGCAGCGAGAATTAGAGAAATCGGTTCCATTGCCTGAGACTCCAAATTAGATATTGCTAACTCAATCTTACATCAAATCAGTTTTTAATAGTAAGCCAAATCGCAATCAGCTAGAGAACTGGAATTTTACGGCCAAGGCACTAAGTCTTAAAAGTATTGCTATGCAAGGCTCGTAGCTGAAAAAGCCAAACAAGGGTTTTCCCTGTGGATGGGGTTTATCAGTTATCAGATTTGAGTTTTCAATTCACTGTTTACTGTTTACTGTTTACTGAACACTGAAAAAAGCTCCCTGATTATCGCCGATGATACCAACGGGTAAATAATTTTTCTAACTCCACCCAAACGAATAACAAGGTACTAAATCCCAAACAGATTAATAATTCTTCTTTAGTTAAAAATTGAGTACCAAAAAAATCCCGCAGGGGAGGAACATAGATTAACATCAGTTGAAAAATTGTCGTCAGGGTTACTGCTACCCAGAGATAGGGATTAGTCAAAGGATTCATTTCTATGGTAAGATGATCGCTCGATCGCACGGAAATGGCATGACCCATTTGAGCTAAACAAAGAGTAGTAAAAACCATAGTTTTCCATGAACCAGTATTACCAAAAAGCGGATCCAAGCGCACAGCGATCAACATTTGAGTGATATTAATAATCGAAAAAATAATCCCAATTCTAACGATATAACTGCCCAAACCGCGAGCAAAAATACTTTCTTGGGGACTAAAAGGAGGGCGACGCATAATATCAGGAGAAGCGGGTTCCACAGCTAAAGCTAAAGCGGGTACACCATCAGTAACTAAATTCATCCAGAGAATTTGTAGGGGAGTTAGGGGAGTAGCTAAACCCAAAAGAGGCGAAGCAGCGATAGTAATCACCTCCCCGATATTACTGCCGAGAATATATTTAATAAAACTGCGAATATTGTGATAAACCACTCGCCCTTCTTCCGTAGCAGCGACGATAGTGGCAAAATTATCATCGAGGAGAATCATATCACTAGCCTCTTTGGTGACATCGGTGCCGGAGATTCCCATAGCAATACCGATATCTGCTTGTTTCAGGGCCGGAGCATCATTAACCCCATCTCCGGTCATAGCGACAAATTTACCCTTTTTTTGCAAGGCGCGGACAATAGTTAATTTATGTTCGGGGGAGACACGGGCATAGATGTTAGTTTTGTCAATGAGGTTTTCTAGCTGAATTGGTGATAATTTATCTAATTCTTGTCCTGAGATGACTAAAGCTCCCGCTTGGGCAATACCAAGACTTTTAGCCACCGCTAGAGCGGTTAATTGATGATCGCCGGTGATCATGATCGGACGGATTCCCGCTTCTCGACACCTAGCCACGGCGATTTGTACCTCCGGTCGTGGTGCGTCGATCATACCGACCATTCCTAGCCAAATTAGCTCATCTTCGCTGATTTCAGTTGATTCTGGTGGATAAATCAGGTTTTTATAGGCTAATCCTAAGACTCGCAAACCCCTGTTAGCCATAGCATTGTTAGCGACTAAGACTTTTTCTTTTTCCCTATCCCCAAAAGGAAGACTTTCTAATCCCGATTGATAGGAGAGACATTGTTCAAGGATTAATTCCGGGGAACCTTTGGTAAATAGTACGGGATTGACTCCTTGACAAATGACCGACATTCGCTTTCTTTGAGAAGAAAAGGGGATTTCAGCGATTCTAGGGAACTCTTGCTTGGTTAGGGATAAATTTAAGCCCGCTTTCGCCCCTAAAACTAATAAGGCTCCTTCCGTGGGATCGCCTAAAATGCTATCGTGACCGTTATCGAGGTCTAAACTGGCATCGTTGCAGAGGACACTGGCAATTAAAAGATGATGTAATTCTAGATCGGTTTTGGGATCGATCGCCTGTTGCTCGGAGTCTAAAAATTGTCCTTTTGGGCTATATCCTTCCCCAGTCACCGAAAAATTGCGATTAATTGTCTCTATCTCCCGCACGGTCATTTTATTTTCCGTTAGCGTCCCAGTTTTGTCGGAACAGATCACATTAACGGAACCAAGGGTTTCTACTGCCGGCAGTTTGCGAATCAAGGCCTGACGTTTGACCATGCGTTGGGTACCTAGGGCGAGAGTTAGGGTGATAACTGCGGGTAATCCTTCGGGAACGACAGCTACTGCCATACTAAGGGAAACTTCCACTAATTCCTCTAGGGCCGACCAACCGGCATTGATCAGGCCGATGGTAATAGTCAGGGCAACTAGAATCAGAGAACCAGCGACAAGGACATTACCCAAGTGAGTCATTCTTTTTTGGAGAGGAGTGGGTTCGTTGCCGACTGTTGCTAACATTTGAGCGATTTTGCCTAATTCCGTCGTCATTCCCGTATTGGTAACGATGACCTTGGCCCGGCCTTGCAGTACTTCTGTTCCAGTAAAGACAAAATTTAAGCGATCGCCAAGGGGAGTATCCCGGTCTAAGGGGTCAATGGAGGCGGATTTATTAACACTATTTGCCTCTCCTGTCAAGGCCGATTCGCGAATTTGCAGGTTAAAAGCTTCGATAATTTGGCCGTCGGCGCTGATTTGGGTTCCCGCTTCAATCAGCATGATGTCCCCGGGGACGAGATTAACCGCATCTATTTCTCTGCGTTGGCCCTCGCGGATAACATTAACTTGGGGAGAGGAAAGTTTTTTTAAAGCGGCCAGAGCTTTTTCGGCGCGACTTTCTTGCAGATAGCCGAGCATACCATTGAGGATGACAATTGTTAAAATAGCGATCGTATCTTTGAAGGGAACGCCAATTTTAGCCAGATGACCGCGCTGTAATGCCAGTAAATCTAGTCCCCCGGAAATTATGGCCACGGCAATTAAGAGGAGGAGCATAATATTGGTAAACTGATCCAGGAGAATTTGCCAATTACTGCGCCCTGGACGTTCTTGTAGTTCATTTTTGCCATAATATTTAATTCTTTGGGCGATTTGCTCCCTATTGAGGCCATTAACAGCCGAACTACCGAGGATAGATAGGGTGGTTTCCACCGGATAGGTATGCCAAGGTTGTTGCAAGTTAACGCTGGAATGGGCAGAATAGTCGGCATTGGCGGCCATGGCAAGTGAAGATAGTTGATCTAGATAGATCTTAGCCCTTTCTTTCCCCGGTCACAGGAAAAAACAAATGTTTAAACTGGCTCTTCCTGCTCATAGACAGTCTTAACGAGTAATGTAGATAAGTAGCTGGTTATAATTAAATTGAAGATAGATCCCCCCTTAATCCCCCCTTGATAAGGGGGGTGTCTGAAAGTTTTTAACATCTACCTATTTAGTCAATAGCTTAGTAGGGCAAAGTAAACCAAAATTGTGAACCTTTTTCGTCATTATTCATAATGCCAATTTCACCTCCGTGAGCATGGATAATTTGACGACATAGATATAAACCTAGTCCTAAACTAATCTGATTATTATTATTGTTGCCTCGTTGATAGCGATCGAATAATTTTTTTCTCTGGGTTTCGCTAATTCCCACGCCATTATCGGCAATACTACACCGGAGATAATTGCCCTCTAGTCTAGCGGATAAAGTGATAATTATCCCCTGGGGATTGTGTTTAAGGGCATTGGCTAATAAATTCTCAAAAACTCGCCAGAGATGGTGAGCATCGGCATTAACTAAAGGTAAATCGGGGGAAAAATTATTAATTAAAATTGCTTGATTTTCCCTTAATCTTAACTCCCATTCCTGACTAATTTGTTGACCGATTTCGTAGAGAGATAAAGGCCTTAGTTCTAGGGAAACTCCCCAAAGATCATTTTGTCGGGTTTCGACGAGAGAATCAATTAAAGTTAATTGTCGATCGCAACTGTTGGCCATCTGTTGTAAAATATTCAGGGATACTTCTTTAGTTTTTCCCTGAGAATTTTTAATTAAATTATTTAAGAGCATTGACATCCCGATCACAGGATTGCGGAGATCGTGAGAGACGGCATGAAGATAAATTTCTAAAGTTTCCTCAGTTTTTTGACGTTCTTTAATTTCGTTTTGGAGTTGTTTTTTTTGACGAGAAATAGTTAATTGATTTTCGATGCGTGCCATCACTTCTTCCCCTTGAAAAGGTTTAGAAATATAATCGACACCTCCCACTTGAAAAGCTTTGACTTTATCTAAGACATCATCAAGAGCGCTAATAAAAATCACGGGAATTTCTCTGGTTTTTTCATCAGCTTTTAACTGTTCACAAACTTGATAACCATTGAGATCGGGCATATTAATATCGAGGAGGATCAGATCGGGAATTAGCGATCGCACTGTATTCAGTGCCATCTGTCCATTAATCGCTTTCCGTACCTGATATCCCTTCTCGGTGAGCATAATCGACAATAGCCGCACATTATTGGGCAAATCATCGACAATTAAGACACTAGGGCGCGATGTGAGTTGAGTCATGCCGGTTATCTTATAACTCAAACTGTTTAAATAAAGTGTATAAAAAACAGGGGCTTGCCGAAAAAGTTTTTCCTGGGGGCAGCGTGTCGGGTGGGGCAAGCGAGAAAGTCTCGTTACTCTACAGCGATCGCCTAGGGATTGTTGCCCATAAAAAAAGCACGGAACCCCACAGCAATCAAGGAACCACTCAAGAGAGTTATTAATGTCCAAATTTGGTTACTTTGGGTTCCTTCCACCTTGATCAGTCGATTATCCATACTATCGACTTTCTCTGTTAAAGTTGCTAGTCCTATCTTGACATCGGTGACATTTTTCTGTAAGGTTTCTAGCTTTTGGTCAAAACTTTTTTCGAGATTGTCTAGCTTTTGGTCAACATCTGTCTGGAAGGTGTCTAGCTTTCGATCAACACTTTTAATACTATCTTTAATTTCCTTGAGGACAGATTCGAGGGAATAGGCAAGGGTTTCTGCTGTCATTGCGGTTAACTCCTATCAGTCGAGAGATAATTTAATTATCGATAAAAATCCTCTTAATTCTCCACTTCACTTTTTTCGGGAAATCTCTCCTCATCTTCCAATTTATCACTGATTTCCGGCAGTTTTAGCAATATTCCGGCGAATAACCAATAGTAAACAGAAACGGGCTCGACGGAGAGAGGATAATAGTAGGGGTTATAGCTAATAAAAAGTAGGAAAATCCAGATACAGAGACCCCAATGCTTTAAAGCAGCATTTTTTACCTTTAAATAGGCTTTAAAGGTGAGAATACAGAGAATTGTCACCAGTGCCATAAAAGCGATAAAACCGACGATACCGATTTCGTAGAGGAGTTTAGCGTAGTAGGTTTCAATTAGTCTTATCCCTTCTTCTCCCGCTAGATGACGAGCGCCACTACTGGCTGTGCCTAAACCAAAACCAAAAAGCTGTGCATAATTGAACATCCACTGCATTTGATTGCCTACAAAGTCAATTGGAGACGAATATAGCCAGCGATCGAGAAAATTTAGTCCTCTTTCCTGAATAAAGGGATTTAACGTCACCGCGAGCAGGGAAATCAGCCCCAAGATTCCCAATTTTAATGGTAACTTTTGTTTATGTTTGCTAGTAGCAATAAAAAGAACCAAGTAAAACAAAGGTACTAGCAAGAAAGGTATTCTTTGTCCAGAAACCAGAGTCGCAAGGAAGACTAAAACCATTGCTACCCAACCAGCGACGCGCCATCTTTTTTGCGGATCACTAAAACTGGCCGCGTAACTGATGACGCTACTAGATACTAAAAACCAACTCCATTGCCAAGGATCAGAAAATGTGCCGGGGAGACGAATTAAGCCTCGATCGGGATTATACAACACTGAACCCCCGACAAAACATTGAGCTTTCAGGCTGGCTTTTTCGGTAATATTCGGATAAAATTCGGTGTCGGATTTCGGGACAAGAACTTCCAGTTGATTGAGGAATTCATTATCAGGACAGATACCTTGGACGAGTAAGAAGTATTGAATTAGATTTAAAACACAACAGACTAAGATCATCACGATTAAAAGCCGATTAACCACGAATAAATCCCGTTTTTGCTCGATTAGATAGTAGCCACAGAGAACTAGGGGAATATAACTTAGGAGGATTTTTAATCCCACAATTCCCACGGCAAATCCTCCTCGGGGCAGATTGACAAAAAGAAAAGTTATCAGGCTGCTGGCAAGTAAAATCAAAGTTGTGATGATAAAAGGCTTGATTTGGGGGCGTAATTGCTTAAAAGTTTTGGTTTTAATTAAAATTGCCGCTAAAGCGGGGAAATAAAAGGCATCCTTGGCGATTTTGTAGAGAAGATGGGATTGATCGTAGAGCACTAGGTTGCCCAATACCTGAAAAACTCTCACCACGGCAAAAGTGACGGTACTACTGAGGGGAAGATAGATGATTAGGGCTAATAATCCCAGACGGGGATGGATAAAAGAAGCGACCATGGCGGGAACTGCCAAAATTCCTAATAAGGCTGCTTTTTTGTCAAATACAATCCCTAAAACTAGACTAATTAGTATAGTGGCGATCGCTAATATAATTAGTAACAGAGAGTTCCTCTCTTTCATTTCGTGCAGATTGAACAGGTTTAGCAGAAAGTGTACCGGATTTTTGCCGAGGTTCTCATTCTCAATGGCGGAGGTGGGGAGCTTTTCAGTGATCAGTAAACAGTAAACAGTGAACAGTAATCAGTGAGGTCTTCGGTTTGTGTTAGGCAATAGACGGGGTTATAAGAGATGAAACCCTTATAGAGAAAGACATTTGGCGATTTTTGTCAATTGTTTTCCATCTATAACGAACTAATCAATTAAGTCTCTTGCCAGATAAGGATGTAGTCTATTTATGCCACCCGATCGAACCATACCAAGTAACGAAGAACCATCAGTGAACTGAAAACTCACATCTGATACTGATCAAAGTTTCCTTTTGCTTCTTAGCTCTTGCTATACTTATGTAAAATTTTATTTATCTCGATCTTGACTCCGTGGCCGAAAATCCTTCTTTTCAAGACCTTTATCAAGCTGGCATCAGTGCCTTTGAGCGTGGACAATATCGTCTTAGTATCCAGCAATTAAATGCGGCTTTAGCCTTAATTTCCTTAGGATCCCGAGCAGGGGGTGAGATCCAAATTTGGTTAATTTCTGCCCATCAAGGGTTAGGAGAGGGGGAGAAAGCTAGTGAAATCTGTAAGCAACTTATTACCCATCCTATCTATCAAATTCGCGAACAGGCCAAGCGTCTGCTTTATATTATCGAAGCTCCCCGTCTCAAACGTCCAGATGAGTGGATGACGAAGATTCCCGATTTGGAGAAACTTCCCGATAGTACACCGCAATTTAAAAAGGGGACAAATAAACAGAAAAAAGAAGAACCACCCGCACCCATGCAGTTAGAGCAGCATAAAAATACTGTTTTTAGCGGACTGGCGATCGCTATTGTTCTATTGATGCTCTGGTTTTTTGCTAAAAATAGCTAAATTAGTTGACAATAAGCTTGTAATATGCTAGTGCAGTTAGCTATGGCTCCTAAATGGGCGATTTCATAACCGTGGGTGTTTTGGGTGGGAAAACCTAAGCAAGCGGCCTTAGCTATAACTGGCAATGTAGTCTTTTAGTCGAAAGGGTTGTTTTCGGTGTTTTCCCACCACGACTCGACTACCGGCGCGCACCCCGCAAGCGTCTAATTCTTCTGGAGTCAATTTCGTCTCTATCCATGCGGATTCCCAGGTGACGGGAGTGTTTTCCTGCTGCACTTTTTGCGGGGATTGATGGGAAATTTGACATCCTCGCCGCCCTAAAAGTGCGGCGATTCCTAAACCTCACGATTTAAGTTTCTGCTTCAACCACCGTTCCATACCACGGTTAAAAAACCATGTACTGTCTTACACAA
>VYKQ01000061.1_pt2 | contig 30737 bp, 30 predicted proteins | sample 5114541 | NCBI WGS metagenome assembly VYKQ01 (sample SAMN12291801, study PRJNA351875) | freshwater metagenome | isolation source: freshwater lake | place: USA: Michigan, Baseline Lake | collected 2013-08-09
AGGTTTTCGCTACCCTCCCTTTTTGTCTCTTATGCAGACTTTCGAGTTCAAGGGTTCAACTCAATCGAGCCATTCACTACCGCCCACTCAGGGGATTCAAACCAATTTCATTTTAACATAAAGCCGTCCTAAAAGGACGGGGCTTTAACCCAAAATTTTGATAAAACCTGCGATCGCATCTATCTGGTCGTGGAACTGGGGGTCTTCTCGCCCAAGGTGATAAGATAAAAAACTAAGTCTTTGAAAATATGACAAAGGATTTATCTATCATGACACCCTCTTTAGCTAACTTTCTCTGGAGCCTTGTTTTAGGTGCGGCTATCGTCCTGATTCCTGCCACTATCGGTTTGATTTTCATCAGTCAATACGACAAGATCAAACGGACTTAATTTAATCTAACTCTAAATGCCTAGACCGATTCCGTCTGGGCATTTTAGCTAATTTTGGAACTGGCAAGAGCGATCGCACCGACTACCCGATACCCCTCTGTTTGTAAAACCTGCACAGCCTCCTCAATCGTGGTTCCCGTGGTATAAATATCATCAATTAAGAGAATCGGCACTGATTTCGGTAAATTTTTCCCCAGTTGAAAAGCCGCTTGCATCGTCTTTTTTCTTTCCTCGGCTGCCAGACTAAATAAGGCTGCCGTGTTCTTAATCCGAATTAATCCGCGACTAGCCAGAGGATAACCGGTTAAACGACAGAAACCCTCACCAATGACTTCTGCTTGATTAAAACCCCTTTCCTTTAACCTTTCTGGGTGGAGAGGGATAGGAATCACCGTCAAGCGTTTATCGGTGAGGGGAGGACGAAGCAGCCAAGTTTCCCCCATGCAACTGCCTAGCAAAGAGCCGAGAGCGGGATGGCGATCATATTTCATTTTAGCAATCGCCTGTTTTAATTTACCTTCATAGCGTCCCCAGATAAACAGGGGAATAGAACCACGCCAGAGAAAAAGCGGGTTATTCTGACGATAGGACTGTAATTGTCGCCCACAATCACGGCAAAGCTCTCGCTCGCTCTGCCGTTGACAAAGAGGACAGGGAGACTTAAGAAATAAAGCGAGAAAAGGTTCGAGCATGGGAAGCAAAAGTTTTAGCTAGATCCTGATTTCCGTCGTCAAAAACGGTCAAATAATGGGGATTACTCCGCTCGATCGAAAGACTGATTCCTTGCGCTCCTTCGGACTCTAGATCTTGTAGATAACCCCCCTGATGCTGTTGTGCTTCCTCAAAAGAAGCAAAGGGACCAAAATAGTAAATACAGTGGGGGGAAAGGGAGGTAATTTTCAGCCACCAAGGGGTATTATCGTCAGAAATTTTCTTTGTCTCCAAGAAAGATAAAATCATGTTCTGGTAGTGATAGGGTACAGGGATTGCGGGAATCAAGGATAGGTTTTGAGGAACTTTGCCCCCATAATTCCCATTTGCCGGCCAAAAAATACAGCTTCTGGCCAAAGAGAGTCTTTTTATCGTATTAGAGTAACAAGGGGATCGGTCGCAAAATCGAAAGAGATTCTAAAAATTCCCCTCAGCCAAGGGGAAGCGGATCGAGATAGGATAGTAAAAAGTTTTTTTTTAGAAAGCTAAGGGGATCAGATAACTATGAGCCAGATCACAGACACAGATAAGAGTCTTGAGGCGATGAAGAATTTTGCCGAACAGTACGCTAGACGTACAAATACTTACTTCTGTAGCGATCTCTCGGTGACAGCCGTAGTAATTGAGGGATTAGCGCGTCATAAGGACGAATTAGGCGCTCCTTTATGTCCCTGTCGTCACTACGAAGACAAAGAAGCGGAGGTAAAAAATACTTTCTGGAATTGTCCCTGTGTACCGATGCGGGAACGGAAAGAATGTCACTGTATGCTATTTATTACCCCCGATAACGAGTTTGCTGGGGAAGAACAGATAATTTCCCTCGACTATATCCAAGAAGTCCGCGAATCGATGAAGGGGCATTAGTTTAGGGTAATGACAGCCACCGCTTTTGGCCAAGGAATCGACGAATTTAATCGCCAGCAATTCTATGCTTGTCATGATACCCTAGAGGCTTTGTGGATGGAGTCCGCAGAGCCAGAAAAAACCTTTTATCAAGGCATTTTGCAGATTGCTGTCGCTTGTTACCATCTAGAAAATAATAACTGGCGCGGGGCGGTAATCCTTTTGGGAGAAGGGGTTAGACGTTTACAACACTATCAACCCGATTACGAGGGGATCAACGTGACGCACTTGGTGGGGGAGAGTTTGGATCTATTAAACTTTTTACAGAATCTCGATCCCCAAGCTTTACCGGCAGTGCTAGAAGGGATGAAAAGCAATCAGGAACATCCTCATCCCCACCTCGATCGATCTATATGTTCTCTGCCGAAAATCCTCAAAAGTCATCCTGTCCTCTAAAAAGCTAGATTAGTTAGTCAATACAATTACATCTAAGTAGGTGGGTGTTAAAAATTGTCAGCACCCCCCTTATCAAGGGGGGATTAAGGGGGGATCAAAGACAAAATCTATCTTCAATTTAATTGAAACCATTTACTTATAGGCGACATTTCTATGAGAGCAAGATACACAAAAATCAGAGGATGGCTAGTTTCCCTCGTTTCTGCTGGCTTAATGGTGGGATTGGGCAATTCTCCCCTAGTCAAAGCACAGCAGAATATTGTACCCGGTAATGCCATGACAGTGCGATCGGATATTCAGGAGGCGAACTCAAAAACGGGGGTAATTACTGCGAGGGGTAACGTACAAGTGTTCTATCCTGCCCGCAAAATGCAGGCCACTTCCGCCCAAGCTCAGTATTTTAGCCGCGAACGTCGTTTAGTGATGACGGGTAACGTTTACGTTTTGCAGGAAGGCAACAGTATCCGTGCCGAAACGATGACTTATCTAGTCGATGAGGGCAGATTTATCGCTACTCCCCAAACCAGTCAGCAGGTGGAGTCAATTTATTTAGTCAAAGATAACGAAACTTCCCCCCAACCGGCTGCTTCTCCGACACCCGCACCCATACCTTCCCCTTCCCTCCCCGCGGCCCCAATTATTAACCCGCAGTGATTGGGAGTCAGTAGTCTCCGAGACAGAATTCAGGAGTCAGCTTTTTTTCTCCCCACTTCCCCACTTCCCCAACACCCATCCCCCATCCCCCGATCAAGATGACTTTAGTATTAGAAAATATCCATAAATCCTACGGTAAAAGGCTCGTGGTTAACCGGGTGAGTATTACTGTTGCCCCGGGAGAAATTGTCGGGTTATTAGGACCAAATGGTGCGGGGAAAACCACAACTTTTTATATCGCCACGGGATTAATTAAACCGAATCAAGGGCGCGTTTGGCTCGATCAAAAAGAAATTACCAAATTACCCCTTAATCAAAGGGCGCGTCTGGGTATTGGCTATCTGACGCAGCAGGCCAGTATTTTTCGTTATTTAACTGTATCAGAAAATATTCAGTTAGCCCTAGAACAGTCGGGGGTTCCCTTTTCCCAACGGGCAAATCGTCTCTATGATTTATTAAAAGAATTTCGCCTCGATAAGATTGTTCGCACTAAAGGAGCCTACGTTTCCGGAGGAGAAAGAAGAAGGACAGAATTAGCTCGCGCTTTAGCGGTGGGAGTCAACGGACCAAGATTTTTATTATTAGATGAACCTTTCGCCGGGGTGGATCCGATCGCTGTGTCCGAGATTCAAGCGATGATCGCTGGTTTAAGGGATCGTCAGATGGGAATTTTAATTACCGATCACAATGTGCGAGAAACTTTGGCTATCACTAATCGGGCTTATATTATGCGCGAAGGGCAGATTTTAGCGGCGGGAAGTGGCGAAGAACTTTATAATAATCCTCTGGTGCGTCAGTATTATTTGGGTGATAATTTTTTCCGATAATTGTTATTAATAAAAAATCGCTGCATTATATCATGAAAGTTAGCAATTGGCAAGGAAATTTAAGTAGAATACCCGGATTTAGCATCTTAGACCGCTATATTTTTGTCGAGTTATTATTGCCCTTTTTATTTGGTATGGGTTTATTCACTTCTTTGGGAGTGGCGATCGGTACTTTATTTGATTTAGTGCGACGGATTACTGAATCGGGTTTACCTTTTACTTTGGCCTTAAAAATTCTCTTATTAAAAATGCCAGAGTTTATCGTTTTAGCCTTTCCCATGTCGATACTTTTAGCGGCTTTAATGGCCTACAGTCGTTTAGCCAGTGATAGCGAATTAATTGCTTTGAAAAGTATTGGAATTAGTGTTTATCGCCTCATAATTCCCGCCATTGTGCTAAGTTTAATAGTGACGGGATTAACCTACGTTTTTAATGATTATGTGGCTCCGGCTGCCAGTTATGAAGCTAATGCTACCATGACCAAAGCTCTGCGACCAAATCGCAAATCTTTTATTGAAGATAATATTATTTATCCTGAATACGGCAAAGTGCGGCGGCCGGATGGAGGGGAACCGCAAACGGTATTAAGAAGGTTATTTTATGCTGAAAGATTTAACGGTCAAGAAATGCTAGGTTTAACCATTCTCGATCGCACCCAACCGGAAGTTAATCAAATTATTACCTCAGAATCAGCTTCTTGGAATATTGAAAAAAATATTTGGGATTTTTATAACGGCACAATTTATCTAATTGATCCTAAGGGTTCCTATCGTAATATTGTACGATTTCAACATCAACAATTAGCCCTACCGCGTACCCCTTTAGATTTAGCTTTTCGAGGCCGAGATGGTTCAGAAATGACCCTAAGACAAGCGCGGGAATATCTAGGAATACTGCAATTAAGCGGCAATCCTACCAAAATTAGAAAACTACAGGTTCAAATCGAGCAGAAAATATCTTTACCCTTTGTTTGTTTAGTTTTTGGGATGATTGGGGCAGCCTTGGGATTACGTCCGCAAAATGCTAATAAAGCCACCAGTTTCGGTATTTGTATCGTCCTAATTTTCTCCTATTATCTCCTATCTTTTGTCACCAGTTCCTTAGGCATTGGCGGAGTTTTAACCCCCTTGATGGCCGCTTGGTTGCCCAATATTTTAGGATTAACTGCCGGGGGAATTTTGTTACTTCAATCGGCTAAGTAATCGAGGGTTAGCGGTGGGAATAAAAATTGATAATCATCAAATTTCTAAGGCTAATTTGTATAAACGACTGCGGGACAAATTAGTAACCTGTGCTAATTGTCTGCTGGCTTGCGATCGATTAACTCCTCCTTCGATAATCTGTTTTAATTCCCGTTTTAATTCCTCGTCGGATAATTGGATAGTATCGAACCGATTGTTGCCCATAACTACGATAGTAAATTCTCCTTTAGGAGTTTTATTCGCCAGATATAAATTAATCGCCTCGGCGACAGTTCCTCGCCAAATTTCTTCGTAAAGCTTGGTTAATTCCCGACCTAAAACTATCTTTCTCATTGGGCCGAAAGTTTCTCGTAAATCCTCCAAAGTCTTAATAAGTTTGTGAGGAGCTTCATAAAAAACCATCGTTCTCGTTTCAGTTTTTAAACTCTCTAAGCGCTCTTGTCTCAGCTTTTCCTTACCCGGAAGAAATCCTTCAAAACAGAATCTTTCCGTGGGTAATCCCGACACCGCTAAAGCAGTAATTACCGCCGTTACTCCGGGGATGGGAACCACTTCGATCTTAGCTTCTATACAAGCTTTAATTAACTCATAACCTGGGTCAGAAATCCCCGGCATTCCTGCATCAGTAACCAAAGCGATATCCTGACCTTGGCTGAGAATATTTAATAACTCATCGAGACGGGAAAGGCGATTATGTTCGTGGTAACTAATTTGAGGGGTTGGAATATCAAAATGCTGTAATAATTTCCCTGTGTGTCTGGTATCTTCGGCAGCAATTAGAGCGACTTTTTTGAGAGTTGCCAAGGCCCGCAAAGTCAGATCGTCTAAATTGCCGATCGGCGTTCCCACCACATACAATTTACCGAGATTATTCATAAATTGGCTAAAAATAGGCTATTTAGTCGTATTTTCAGTGATCAGTAAACAGTAAACAGTAAACTAAAAACTCACATCTGCTCACTGATAACTGCTCACTGATAACTGATAACTGATAACCGATCGCTTTTCTCTGTTCAGGGATCACTCAAATAGGGTAAAGTAGGTCAAGGTATACTCACCCCTGTCAATGCAGTAATCTAGTCTAAGGAGAACGTCTTAGTAATGTTAACCCTAAAAATAGCCGTTTATATCGTTGTTTCCTTCTTTGTCTTACTTTTTATCTTTGGCTTCCTTTCTGGCGATCCTACCCGTAACCCCGGACGCAAAGACTTTGAGTAGAAGACAATTGACAAACCGGTTCTAGGGTAGAGGCACAGGGAACAAGTTATTCAACTTTCCCTGTCTCCCTAGAAATAATGATCATGGTAGTATCATCGGAAATTTTGGGTCTGAAACCCCGCCGTTCTAGGTTGGCTTTACGTTAGAATTAAAAGGCCAGTCTCGAAAACCAAGTGGACGGCGCAGCACCTTGAAAACTCGGCTTANNNCTGTGTAAGACAGTACATGGTTTTTTAACTGTGGTATGCGACGGTGGTGGAAGCAGAAACTTAAATCGTGAGGTTTAGGAATCGCCGCACTTTTAGGGCGGCGAGGATGTCAATGAGGTTCGCTCGTCCTCTATTTCGATCGCCGACTCGTGCAGTCATGTCTTTTTTTCTCTTAGCTGTTGAACCACCTGCCCTAATTAATACTGTAGCTGAACCCGAAACGGAGGAGCGCCAAGTTTCAGAAAATAGTCCCACGTCTGTAGTTCCCCTCCCTGTCACCCCAGCACCTCTAGAAGCAAAAAAGCTTTCAGAAGAGAGCGTTTCTATTCCCCTCACCGTCACTCCACCCCCGGAAACCGTCGAGGTAAAACCCTTGGTTCCCGATGAGGGTATTCCCCTCAAACCATTACCTAGCAGTGCAGGTGATGCGGCAGCTTTAGGAAAACCCCTTTCTATCCAGAATTCTCCACCCCCCGCGGCCGTTGATGTCACCATTCATCCCGAAACCGAGATAGTGTCAGGATTAAATCAAAAGGCTCTTAACCAGAAAAATGGCTCAACTCGGCTATTAGTGCGGAAAAAAGGCGAAAAAACCAGCCAAGAATACTTGATTTCCCTCAATAACGGCCTAGATCAGACCGCTAATCCAGAAGAGGAAAGGCCTCTAGAATTGGTGGCCGATGAGCAGGAATTTGACCAAAATCGGCAGATTATCACCGCTAGAGGTAATGTCACCCTGCGTTTTGCCCAAAGTGTACTAACGGCCGATCGCTTACAGATTAATCTTCCCGAAAAGTTAGCGGTAGCGGAGGGCCAGGTGATCCTAACCCGGGGAGATCAGATCCTGCGCGGCGATCGCTTTGAGTATTATTTCGTCCAGGATAGCGGTGTGGTATTTAATGCTAATGGGGAGATTTTTCAACCCAGCACCGCTAGGGATTTAGGACAAACGCTGCCCACGGATGTGGGGGCCGGTAGTTCTTTTGCAACCCTAACCGATCGTTTGGCATTAAATCAACCCTTGCAGAGAATCACCACGGGAGAGGGTTTTCAATTTGTCGTCGGGGGACAGGATCCCAGTCGACGCGATCGACAGAATATTAGTAGTCCCTCGGGAGGAACGATTAATCGTGTCCGTTTTCAGGCCGAACGCTTGAATTTTGATGGTAAGGTGTGGAATGCCACTAATGTGCGTCTGACTAATGACCCTTTTTCCCCTCCTGAATTGGAAGTTAGGGCTAATTCCGCCACTTTTCGCAGTACCGGCCCCTTTACCGATGAGTTGCGGATGAGTAATTCCCAGTTGGTTTTCGATCAACGGGTAGTGGCACCCACTTTTATTAATAGTCTTACGTTCGATCGCCGTCGTCGTCGTCCTTTTTTAATTGCCCCGGGCTATGATGGGGAGGATCGGGGCGGATTTTTCGTAGAAAGTCCCCTAACTTTAGTGGAGACACCGAAGACTCTTTTTGAGTTGACACCGCAATATTTAATTCAAAAAGTCCTTAATCCCGATGCTTTTCCCTCAGCTAACCCCGGAGGTGGGGAAGTTTCGGCCCTTAGTCCGAAAGCTTTTGGTTTATTGGGCAATTTTGCCACTAATTTTGGCGAGCGCTCGTTTTTGCAAGCGACAGCTTCTTTTTCTAATTTAGATTTGGAACAGATCGAAAATAGTGTTCGTTCTAAAATTCGCTTTCAACAGACGATCGGACAGTTGCAGGATCCCTATCTGCTCAATGTGGAGTACAATTATCGCGAGCGTCTCTTTAACGGTTCTTTAGGTTTTCAGACGGTTAATAGCAGTTTTGGGGCAATTTTGACCTCACCGGTGATTGTCGTCCCCAATACGGATATTAGACTCAGTTATCAAGCTTCTGTTCAGAATGTTAACGCACCCACCGATCGCAGTAATCTCTTAGCGGCCAATGCAACGGATAATGTTACTAATTTAAGCCGTTTTCAGGGTGCTGTCTCTCTCAATCGCAGTTTTTTACTCTGGTCTGCCCTTACTTTACCACCGACTCCCGAGCAAGGTTTAAGATTTTCTCCTCTTCCCGTTCAACCCTATATTGCTATTGTCACTGGTGTAACCGGTGTCACCAGTTATTACACCAATGGAGAGACGCAAAATTCCGTCACGGGAACCGTGGGATTATTAGGGCAGTTTGGGCGTTTTTCCCGCAATTTCTTCGACTATACCGGGTTTAATATCAGTTTTAGTCAGGGTTTAGTTAACGGACAATCACCCTTTTTCTTCGATCGCTTTGTTGATCAACAAACAATGTCCTATGGTATAACTCAACAGGTATATGGTCCGATTCGTGTGGGTTTCCAGAGTATTTACAGTATCGATCAAGCCAAGGAAATCAGTACAGAATATTTTCTCGAATGGAGTCGTCGCACCTATAGTTTAATTTTGCGCTATAACCCTGTGCTGCAGTTGGGAATACTCAACATCCGCGTCTCGGATTTCAATTGGACAGGCAACCCCGGCTATTTTGAGGGCAGCGATGTCCGTCCGGTGGTGGATGGAGTAACCCGTTAAGACTACATGGGAGAGGGAATTATGAATGATGAATTATGAATGATGAATTAAGTAGCTGGTTATAATTAAATTAAAAATAGATTTTAGGTTCGATCCCCCCTGCCCCCCTTGATAAGGGGGGTGCCGATAGGCGGGGGGATCCCCCCTTAATAAGGAGGGTGTCTGATAATTTTTAACGCCTACCTACTTATCTTCTTTTCAACGTGACAGAAAAGCTCCTAAAATTTTCATTGTGTTGCTCGTTTCATAATTCAACCCTTCTACTCCTGTAATATTTGTTTGTTCATAAAGTCTGGGAGAGCGTAAAGTATTCTGACATTTTTCTGTTTTCAGGTTCCAAAGTTTAATCGTCTCGTCTTCACTTGCGCTGGCCAATGTCTTACCGTTGGGACTAAAACACACTGACCTCACACTTTTAGTATGTTCACACAGGAGTTGATGAAGTTGACCTGTTTCAACATCCCAAATTCGGATTGTTGCGTCATCCCCCCCACTTGCTAGTAACTTCCCATCGGGACTAAAGGCCACTGACCATACCCAAGACTTATGACCTTCAAAACTATTAATTAATCTACCATCTTTGACTTGCCAAAGTTTGACCGTTTGATCATCACTTGAGCTGGCTAATAGTTGACTGTCAGAGCTAAAGACAACAGACCAGATTCTTCCTTGATGACCTGTAAAAGTCCGCAAAGATTGAGTCATATCATCTTCAATAGACCAGAGTTTAATAGTTCGATCTTCACTACCAGTTGCTATTAATCTTCCGTCAGGACTAAAAGCGACTGATAATACCCAGGCCTGATGTTCCTCAAAAGTTTTCAGACAAAATCCTCTCGGAACTGACCAAAGCTTAACAGAATTATCTCCACTACCACTCACCAATATTTGACTATTGGGACTAAAAGCGATCGCCCACACTCGCTTTTGATGTTCTGGGGAAAAAGTGTACTTTTCATCTGTTTTGATATCCCAAAGTTTAATGGTGTTATCGTGACTGGTACTAGCAATCAATTGACCATTCGGACTAACCGCAATTTGATATAATAAAACCCAATAATCTTTTTCTTGTAAAATTTTAATCACCTCGCCACTTTCCCCTGACCATAATCTAATCGTTTGATCTCCACTTCCACTTATCAATGTTTTTCCATCGGGACTAAAAGCTACTGAACAGATCCAGTCAGTATGACCATTAATCTGTTGAAGACATTTATGGTTTTTGATAGACCATAATCGGATCGAACGATCTATAGAACCACTCAAGATATATTGACTATCGGGACTGAAAGTAATTGATGATAACCGATTGCCATATCCCCTAAAACACTGAAGACATTTTCTAGTTTTAACTGACCATAATCGCAGGGTAAAATCTTCACTCCCACTGGCTATATATTGACCATTTGGACTAAAAGCAATTGACCAAATCCAGCTTTCATGTCCTTCTAAAGTATCAATATTTTGATATTTTCCTTCTATAATAGACCATATTTTAATGGTTTTGTCCCCACTACCACTGGCTAGAAGTTGACCATCGGAACTAAAGGCAACTTGCCAAACCCAATCTTGGTGTCCTGTAAGAGTATGGAGACATTCTCCTGTGTCAACTGACCATATTTTGATGGTTTTATCAGCACTCCCACTGGCTAAAAGTTGACCATTTGGACTAAAAGTAACACCACCTACTCGTTCTTGATGTCCTTCAAGGGTGTGGAGACATTCTCCGGTTTCAACTGACCATATTTTGATGGTTTTGTCCTCACTTCCTGTCGCTAAAAACTTACTATCAGCACTAAAAGTAACTGATCTAATAGGAGCATGATGTTTTTGAGAAGGATCGGGGCAAGAGTGACAATTTATAGATATATCTGTTATAATAGACCAAATTTTTACAATTCCGTCTTGTCCCCCACTTGCTAGTAACTGTCCCTCGGAATTTAATGCTACTGACCACACCCAGCTTCCGTGAGCAGGAAAACTTTTGTTTAATTCTAATTTTCCGTCTTGTTTGACTTTCCAGAGGTAAATCATCCCATGACTGTCACCAGTTGCTAAAAGATATTCTCTTTGAAGATAGCGATCAAACTGACTACAAGAAATTGATAAAATACTGCCACAGGTTTGAGGAAAAATACAATCAGAGAACTGTGAATATGAAAAATCTACTTGGTTGAGTCTAATGTTTGAGAAATCGACTTGTCGAATAGGGATATGGGAAAAATCGTAGTCTCTTAAATTACCTTTTTTCAGTATATTAAGTAAGTTAATAATATTGCCAGTAATGCAACCAATTTGTCCAGAAGGTTCATGTTTTAATGTCTTTAAACACTCAATTAGTTGGCTTTCCACATTATTTTCTTGAAAATTATGGATTAAGTTCTTAATTATTGGGTGTAAAATAACATTAATTTGAATCTTTCTTACATAATCTGGAACAGTAGTTTTAGTCAAGGAGTTACTTCTTAATAATTGGAAATTTTGAGTTTTGATTTCTTCTGTTGCTATGGTAATAATTTTTTGAGTGAAATATTCAATCAATAAAGGATGTAGTGTAAAGTAGTCATCTTCTTTATCTAAGAGAATTTTGGTAGATAATGTTCTAATTCCTTCTTGAATATTTTTACCGTCAGGTTCAATGATAATATTGTGTTTTAGTTCTGACAAAGAAACTGGATTTCGATTAATCGCTAACTCAAAAAGAATCGCTTTTTCTAAATCCGATAGTTGCTGAAAGTAAGAATTAAAAATAAACTCAATATCTTCTATAAGAAGATTACCTTTTCCTAAAAAATCCGAGAGGTTATTATGATGAACCCGTTGAATATGAAGAGCGATAGATTTGATAAATAAAGGATTGCCATGACAGACTTGTTGAATTAAAAATTGCCATTCATCCTCTGTACCATGAAAGGTGTCAATATCTCCAAAAATTTGCTTTCCAGTTTGATAGTCAAGTCCCTGTAACTCCAGGAAATAGGTTGAAGTCTTATTTCCTGCTAACGATTCAAGTTCTTGAGGAATTTTTCGACTGGTTATAATTAAACAGCTGTTGTGCTTTGACTGACCAATTGCTTGTAAAATTTCCCTATATTCTCCATAGTTTTCATGCTCAATAATGGCATCAATATTATCTAAAAATAATAAACAACGATATTTGGCTAGTATCTTGATCAATTTTACCAGTTTTATTTTAAATTTATCTTCTGTCTTAAAACTGATATTTTGGGAAATAATATTGCTTGTATTTTCAATAAATTTTAGGGATAAAGGGGGATTCAAAAAAGACCAATAGATAACATGGTGAAATTCCTCTTGAATTTGCTCAATCAGTTTACAGACAAGAGATGTTTTTCCGATTCCTGCTATTCCTAAAATTCCGATAATTTTACACGGGGGACTATTTTGAAAAAACTTTTGTTTTAATAATACCAGTTCTTTCTCTCTACCATAAATCTGAGAAATATCAGGAATCAATCCGAAATTATCATAATTTATTTCTGTTTTAATTGATGAGTTTTGAGGACCAGGAGATTTACGCTTATCCCATTCTTCTTCAAACTTCCACAAATTTTCTTCTGTAAATGGACTCCAAAGGTTGAGGGTGAAGTGCCTTTGTCGTGATCCTTGAGCATTTGTGCGATTATCTGTAAGTATTCCCCAATCTTTTAAAACATCAAGAACATTTCTCATCTGAATTGTAGTGAGGGAAATAACTGATGTTTTTTTAGTACCAGCGTTGCAAAAATCTACCAAAACTTTTAATTCTGTTTTGACAATTAGTTTTGGGTGAGGTTTATCATATTTCAACCAGTTATAGATTATTTTATCTGACCAATAAGCTTGATCTACTAATTCACCGTTCACATACGTTAATAATCTTCTTAACAAAAGAGAAAGTTGTTCTTTAACTGTATCACTTGTATTTAGTCTTGGCATAATCTATGAAGATAATTTTTCTCATTATAGCTCTATTTTCAATGTTGATTAATAGTTTCTAAGGAATCTGGAAAGGATTTGAGGGTTAAAAATTTTTCTGGGATGAGATGGTCGCCTACTTCTATAGGAATTTTAGTATATTGAGGGCGTGATAAAGAATCGGATTCAATTAAAACATGGTACATCGTTAATCGGAAATCAGGATCAAGATTAACTAAGGCAGAAATAGCTCCATCAGAATTTTGAGAAGCATATTTTTTATTCGTTATATCATCAGTTTTTGAAAAACAATCAAAACTACTAGGATGTCTATGCCAAAGTCCAAGAAGTTCTATAGGCTCCTGATAATATCTTCCTATTTTCTTAGATAAATGATTAATATACTCAGTATCATATTCAAAATAACCGGGTTGAAAAATAGGATGTATGCCTGGATCTAATGTTTCGAGAATGTACCATATATTAACTGTTTTTATTCCTAAGAAAATTCCACCTGTTTCTGTTTTAGAGCTTTCATAGGTTTCGGCGACAATTGCTAAAAAGGCTCTCTCTGAAAAAATAGTTTGGAGTTTTAAGTAGTTTAACATTTTTACTAAACTGATTCGTGTTGAGGATTGTCACAGGACATTTCTTGAAAGTAAGGTTCTCTGAAATATTCTATCTTTTTTGCCATAATTGGATCGTGACCTTGAATAAAAATTATTTGTTCATTGCGATTCATTCTCATGATTTCATCAGGATGTAGAAGGTCTCTAACTTGTTGGTTTCTTGTAGTTCCAGAACTTGTGCTATTGCCACCATGTTGACCATGATTTTGATTTTGACCCTCGTTAGTCGATATCACTTCAATTGTTGTTTTGCCGAGCTTTTCTGAGACATATTTAGCCGTCTCTAAGTCGGCGACCCCAAAATACTGCTGCACCTTACTACTAGAAATAAATGGTTGCCATTCATCATTGGGATAAAGTGCTTTTATTTGAGATAAATCTTGTAGAATTGTCCAAATAGTTGCGCCATAACCTCTGACAATTGAAACAGCCTCTCTGAGGGAATCCATACGACCTAATTGTGCCATTTCATCTAGTAAGAATAAAACTCGATGTCTCGGTTTACCTTGAACACTTAAAATGGCTCGAATAGCCGTACTTATCCATAATCGGAGTAAGCGAGAATAGGATGATAATTTATCAGTAGGTAAAACTAAATAAATAGAAACATTACCTGTTCTTTTTAGATCTCGAATATCAAAACTACTCCGAGATAAAGACTTGATAACTCTCGGAGAATCAAGAAATCCGGTGTTGCTTTTAACAGTGGAAAGAACACTAGAAGCGGTGTTTTCTGCTAATTGTTTGAAACCAGATGCGGTTCTGGCAATTATTCCATGAGCATAAGAAGAGCTTTCCATCATGTTAAGATGAAAAGCTAATTCATCAGGAGGAGAAGTGAGTAGTTTTCTTACCTCTCCTAAATGTCTTGATTCTTCAGGGGATTCACAAACGACATAGAGAATAAATCCCGTTAAAAGAGTAACTGCTTCATCATTAAAATATTTGTCATTACCCTGCTCACTTTTGGGTCTTAAAATCAAAGAATCTGCTAAAGTTCTCGCATCATCTATTAAGTCATCTTCGTCAGGATCTAAAAGATCTAAAGGATTCAATTGAGCCTGATCTTTTTTGTCACAAATTCCAAAAGGATCTAAACAAAGTACATTTTGTCCCATACGTTGGCGTGCAAATGCTGTCACTGCATAGTTTTCTCCTTTAGGATCTGTAACAATAACTGAGCCGGGATAGGTTAAAAGATTAGGAATAACGACTCCAACACCTTTACCCGCACCAGGGGGAGCAACAGTTATTAAATTGCCTTCAAAGCCACTCCAATCTTGATTAAATCTAAGTAGTAGTGAATCTGATTGTGTTTTTCGTGGAATCATTCCTTTCTTTTTCGTAATTTTTCCCAGCACAAGGCCTTGAGAATCAAATAGATTTAAGGCTTCCATATCTTTTTCATTTGACCAGCGTGCTGTAGCTTGTCCACCACCAATTTTTTTTCTATCTGAACTTTTAGAAGGAAGAGCAAAGCTTTTTACTTGAAAGATCATTGCTGCTATAAACCCAACCCCAAAAATCAGAGCAAGATAATCAACGGTTAATTGAGGGACAAGATATTTAGCAGCGAGAACAAATAGCAAACCTGTTAAGAAATGAAAAGGATAGCGACGAACAATGTTGAAAAACATTAGCAGTATTTTACCTGCTACCGCTATAGATATTTCAAACATTTTAAACACTAAGTTAAATTGATCTTGAGACATGATTTTTCCTCTATCATCGAGTTCTTTGAGTGCTGGGTGGTTGTATCATCTGTTGTTCTTCGAGAGTTTTTTGACGAGCAGCTTCTTGTCTTGCTTCTAAAACACTTTTTGTTGCTTCCATTGCTTCTTTTGACACATCAGCAAATTTTTTTGTTTCTATTTTATGATTATGATCTTTTTCTATTTGAAGTCTCTCCTTAGTACCGTCATTTTTTTTCTGAGCAACTTCTTCTTTTTGACGAGCAGCGTTTTCTCTTGCCTTCATGTCTGTTAAAATACTGTGGCCTGCCACATCAAATTGTTTTTGTATTTGAATTTTCTTGGCGGCTTGTTGTCTTTCCTCATCAGCTTTTTGTCTTTGTTGATCTGGTCTTTGCTTAAGACGGCTTCTCAGTTCATTAGCTTTATCCCTAAATTCTTTAGCTTTTTCAGGTTCATTTTTTTGATCATGTTCAGCCGCTCTTTTTTCATATTGATTAATTTTTTCCTGTAAAAAAACATCGCTTGGACTAAATTCGTTAGGCATAAATTCACCTCTTGGTAAAGTTTTTAGTGGAAAGAAAAGGATAAAATTTATCGGTCATTAGGTATTGTAGCTGACGATATGTAAAATCTAGAGTCGTTAATTAAATTCTCTATATGCTCACTACTAGCCATTCCGTTAAGAAATATCTGACCATCTTGATAAATCCGAATTTCTAAACGATTGGCAATATTTGTTAAAGTATTTTTCATGTGTAAGTATCGCGATGAAAGGAAGTGATATCTTTGATTAGAAGAACCAACCCAAGGACGATTTATATCACTTAAATCTTGACGATATGGCCCATCAATCAATAAATCGGTTACTGACAGTAAATCATGCCAATCTTGCCGAGAACTGGTGCTAAGATTCTCATAAATATACCCCGTAAAAGTAACAACTGATAAGCCTGCTTTTTGTAACAATTGGCCAAGATGAGCTAGAGCCGCAGCTTGGGCAAAAGGTTCGCCACCGACAAAGGTTACTCCTTCTATAGTTGGACCGCTTATAATACGCTCAAAAAGACTTTCTGTGTCAACGATTTCGCCACTGTTATCTTCCCACGTCCAAGGAACAGCACAGCCAGAACAGCGAATGGGGCAACCTTGAACCCAAATACAAGCACGTTCTCCGGGTCCTTCAGCCCGCGTATGAGGCAAAAACTTATTGATTCGTAATTCCATAGAAAAAGCCAAGATTATGTTAATATAGTTAGCAATTTATGAACAAACTAGAAGCTTTTAAATTCTATCATTTACGGTTTCGTCTATTTGTTGACTCAACCAAACTTCTTGATTCTCATAATACTCAGGAGTATAGGATGACTCATATACCTCGGCATTGAGAACCTCTTCTAAAATTTCAATGTAGTCAGTACAGGCTTTCCCCTTGATGCCTTGAACCTCCGCCTGTACTCGACCATCAGGAAAAATCCGAAGTTGTATTTTTTTAGACATATTGATCCTCCTTGAATTATTAATTAAAAATCAATTAGACGTTGATCTTGAGCGTCTGAAATATTTTCAGATTGGTAAGCAAGAATAACAGCTTTTGCTTTTAACTTTGTTACTATATGAGGTTGTAGCTGTAAAAATTCTGCAACTTCATCAAAACTGCCAAACCCTAAACGAATTTCACGTTCCCTGACTAACTTCTCAGCTTGAGCTATTGTTATATACGGTAATAGAAGTAAATCTGCTAGGGGTGCATTGTTCAAGTCAATAGGTGTTAAATCAACGGGGTCTTCCTGTTGGGACAAGTTTTGTTTTTTAGAGATCGTCTCTATGGGTTCTTGTTTATTAATTTGTCTAGGAGATGGAATATCTGTATCTGGAGGTGGAATTAATTCTCTTAGCTGTGGAATTTCTGTTATTGAAACCCATTCTATCATTCCAGGCTTCCAACATAGACATCCATTAGGATTTATTTGACGAGTGCCGATCAGATGTCGAACTGTATCTAAATCATACGGACCATAAGTTTCACCAGATACTCTCAAACTATAACTATTTTCTTGAAGATTTTTGTAATTTTGGGCTTGCCCAATTGCCTTTTCGATTGATTGAACAGCTAGTTTTGCTTCGTTAATATTTTTGAATCCTCCCACCGTGTAATTGCCAGAAGTTGTACCGATAATCACTATTTGGTTGGGTTTTGTAGGGTCAGTTGTTATTCCTATTAGAACAAAACTGCTTATAAGTACAGCTAAATAAAAGAATATGCGTGGCACTATCCCGAAACCTAAAAAGACACAAATCCCAAAAACGATACTTGTTATCAGGGTATTTTTAGGTTTGACTGCCGAGGCAACACAGCAATTAAAAAACCAAACAATAAAAATACAAATAAGTGTCAAAATAAATATAAATATATTAGTTTGATGATAAATTTTATACAGGTCAAATATCATTATGCCAACAATAACAATATGAAGTCCCCATACAAGGGGATGACCAGAATTGCTTTTAGGGCTTTCCATTTTTGCGTTTAGAACTTCATCAATACTATATTCACGGTTTTCTACATAATTCTTGTAGGTACTATTTTCTGCGTAAATCTTTTGCTCTGTCACTCTAAGTCCAGATGCGTTGAAATAAATTAATTCTTGATTTTTCATTTTTTACCACCCCTTAATTATTGATAGTTAATGTCAAAAGAATAGAGTTGTCTTCTTGCATTTCTTCACTTTCAATAACAAGATTCCGCTCTTTAGCTCTTTGTTTTAGGGATTCAAGCGTTTCCTTTTGGATTTGATGCTTGTAATCTTCATCAATAGTAGATAGGCTGTTGTAGATTAACTTCAGTTCTCTGGCGTTAACTTCAACAAAAAACGAACCATCATCGGAAGGGAAAAATCTTAAAGACGCTGGACCAATATTACAAATTAACTCGCCTTTTTCCGTTTTTTTGGGAACCATACCAAATTTTATCAAGGTTTTACGCAACAGATTTTCATCTCGAAAACTGGTAGGAAATACCTCAGTTTTGATTGATTCAACTGGTTTAGCCAATTTAACTAATGGACTGGTTAGATCGTTAGTAGTGCCAAAAACTTTACGACCAGCACGCCGTTCTACAGCCTTAATAAAGCGATTGAGTACATCATCTGGAGTAGATTTTCTAAAGACAGCAACCCATTGACCGTCTATCAAATTCCAGAAAAAGAAATCTTGTTCTCCTTGTAAATGGGTTTTATAACTATTTCCCCACTTTTCTGCATCGTAACCAGCCCCTCTAACACAAAATTCTAGTTCGTTACTATTTATGAAATTAGTAGGAACTTTATTTTGTGAAGAAGCTGCCCATTCTTCTAATTTGTCTATGCCTACTATTGCAGTTAAAGCTAAAGCAACTGGAAGTAATAAAAGACTGATAGACATAAAATTATTTCTCCTTTAGAAATCAATAGTTCTGCCGCCCCGTGACACCCGAACGTCAACATCAGCTTTTTCGACTTTTTGGTCGTAACCCGATCTGTCTTGGTTGCTGGTTGCGGCTACAGCCCTCACGTTTGCCCATTCTCGGATAGCATGAATTTGTTCAGCTTGTGTGACTGAAAGTGGTACAGTGTTTTTTATGGCTAGGGAAAAATCATCAGATTTGATACTACGATTCTCAGCAAATGCTTCAAATAGGGCTGAGATTACCGCTTGTTCAACTTCCGCACCGACAAAGCCTTCAGTTATCTGAGCTAAACTCACTAGAAAATCATCGTTTAGCTGTAGATTGCCACACACTTCAGGCTCTTGTAAACGTTTGTTTAGATGAACACGAAAAATCTCCTTTCTTTCATGTAAAGTGGGCAAATCGACAAAGAAAATTTCGTCAAAACGACCTTTTCTAAGTAGTTCAGGTGGCAAACTGTGTATATTATTGGCGGTTGCTGCTACAAAAACTGGTTTTGTTTTCTCTTGCATCCAAGTCAGAAAAGTACCAAAAACACGAGTAGAAGTGCCACCATCTCCGCCAGAACCAGAAACACTACTGAATCCCTTTTCTATCTCATCAATCCAGAGAATACAAGGAGCGATTGCCTCAGCAGTTTTGATAGCTTGACGCATATTCTCTTCACTGCTGCCAACTAAACCACTGAAAACTTTACCCATATCTAGGCGCAGTAATGGCAATTGCCACATAGCACTAATCGCTTTAACAATTAAACTTTTTCCACAGCCTGGAACACCTGTAATCAATACGCCTTTTGGTGGGGGAATATGATAAAGCTGTGCTGATTCCTGCCAAGATTTGTTGCGTTTACTAAGCCAGCGTTTTAAATTTTCCAGTCCTCCTACATCCTCTAGATTGATGGTACTTTTAATAAATTCTAAAATGCCTGTTTTTCTGATAATTTGCTGTTTTTCTTCAAGTATAATCTCAATGTCTGAAATGTCGAGTCTTCCACCTTCGACCATTGCACGAGCAAAAGCATTTTCCGCTTCCTGTAAAGTCAAACCCAATGCTGCTTTTGCTAAACGTTCAGTTTCCTCGTCGTTAAGCTCAATAATAATTTTGCCACTTTGCCGATTTGCTGTAATCATCTCCTCTAAAACAGCCTTAATTTCCTCAAAAGATGGCAACTCAAAGTCAACAATTGTGACCTCTTTCTGTAATTCATTGGGCAAAACAACTGTAGGAGCAATAAAAACAACATTTTTGGGCTTACTACTGCGTCTTAATCTAGCAGAAAGATCGCGTAGTTTGCGGATAATCTGGTAATCGGGTGTTTTACCTCGTTCACCAAAGTACACATGGAAATCTACTAGAATAAAGATAGCAGGCTCGGCATAGTTATCTATGAACTCAAGAGCTTTAATTGGTTCTAATAGTTTGCTCTGTGTATTGGTTTCAGCTTGACTGGATTGTTTATTATCCGCTGTCATCCCTGTTGTCAACTTCCACACAAAACAATTCCGAGTTGTGCGAATTTTGCTGGCCTCAGTAGCAACCGAGCGAAGGATATTAATCACCCTTTCTTCTTCCCAAGTTGGGATATACAAATAGGGAAACCTTGCTCTGAAAAGGTTTCCTACTAGAATACTGAATTTGTTGGCATCGTGTGTTTGCATATCGGTTTGGATTTTAGCTTTTGCCCTTTACGCTTTAATTTCTGGGACTCTCTTGAATTTCGTGTGATCAGCCTTGTGTATACTTTCTATGTTATAAACTTGGGACTTTCCCCGATGCAAATTTTTTTTGAAAAGCTGTAAGTCTTTGTGCGATAAGGCATTGCATCGCTAAGACTCTAGCTCGACTTCGGGACACTTAAGGATATAGCCAATTTTCAGGATAATTTACCTTAAGTTCCCAAAATCTAGTATTTATCGGAAACCTATTAAGCTAGACTTCACACTGCAAACGCTTCCTTGTGTTTATGAAAAATTTGGTCAGCGTTGTGGTACTGATGCTTAATTATCGACTGCTCCAGTTCAATGAGATACCATTGACCAGCAAATGTTCCATATTTTAAGCAAACTTTTTCATTATCGTGTAGAGTGTGCTTAAATCCAAAACGTTCTTTATACAGTGCTTCAATCGTTTCGTCCCCTTTTAGATAAGTCGTGTATGAGATTTCAGTGTGAGCAATATCATGTTTGTAAGTCAAGATAGCTCGAATCAATTGCTGATAAACAAGATAACTTGTTCCTATTTTGCCAGTTCCCTGTTTATCATATAGAGAGAGACTTTCGCCGACGCTTGTTACATTTTTGGGTAACATCAAATGCTTTCCTGTGTGTTTTCCTTCACAAAATGTGGCCAGTTGACAAGGCAAATAGTAGCCATATTCAGCCAGAGCATAGGTATAACGTGCAACACCGATTACCTGAGAGGGATTTTGTTCAGGATAGGCTAGAAAAATAACCGATTGGTGAGTAAATAAATCGTCGATTTCTCGGCGATAATTTTGCGAATCAGGATAGCGATTCTTGAGAAATAAGAAATAAGATTCTATTTCTGCCGGTGTTTCCGCTTCCTTGACCAGATAACCTTTGACCTTTGGCACATCAAAACAAAGTAAGGCTCTTTTGCGAAGAATCCAGCAGTTGCCAATGTTACTTAACACAATAAATCCAGCACAAAAAAACAGGCTCTTCACAGATTGCTCAATATTAGGGGTTTGGGATATATCATAGACAAAGAGAAGACCGTTATCCTGTAACATTCTTCGGACAGTCCTTAAAGTGAATAGAGGATCTTTTTGTGTGTAATTTGTGGTCTTTAGCGTTTCAAAGGTTTGTGCCGTTGAATCCTTTTCCTCGTTTGGTTTTAAATCAAGCCAACAAGAAAGTTGCTCATAGTGACGCTCGCGTATTTGACCAATAAATAAGTGATTGACATCGACTCCATCCGACGACAGTAGCCGCACCGATGTAGATGATAATGAGGTAAACTGTTTACCATTGGTTTGGTTGATTATTTGAGAAATAGCCATTTTGCTACCCTTAGGAAGAGGACAACGAGCAATGAGGCTCTCTTCATTGGGAGTAAAGCGATAGAAATCCTTAGATTTTCTAGGGAGAAGCAAGCAAAACGATGATTTTTGGGCGCAAAAAGTTAAAGAAGCTGGAATTAGAAAGAATTAGAAAGCTTGAATGGCTTCCTATACCTATAATTGAGCAAATAGCTGATATGTACTTAGTCAGATTGAGAGAAAGTTTTTTCAAAAAATGAGAATTTCGGGGGATAATTGATCAATAATAGAGAAATAAACTTATGTAGATTGAATAGAGAGCAATGAAGTTAAAACTCTCCGTAGCGGGACTTGAGCAAGTCAAAACTCGATGGGCGCAAAAACAAAAAGAAGGCTGGACTAGAAAATACTTATGCACCGAGGCTAGTCAATTTGCCGAACCTGATAGGAATTGGGAGGAAATTTCAAATGACCCCGCCCACACTTATTACTCTTATTACGCCAACAACTGCGCTCCAGAGACTTTCGATCATTTTTTGAGGGGTAAAAACATTCAATCGGAAGGTTTTTTCGCCTTTTGTCGAGCTTTGAATATTGACCCTTCAAAAGTCGCCGACCTAGATAATCTTTTGCAAAAACTGACTCAAAACATCGAGCCTATTTGGGTGGGGCGAGAGTCTCTTCAAAGTGATTTACTTGAAAAACTAAGAGGCGATTGTCGCATTGTGGTGATTACAGGAATAACAGGTATTGGGAAAACTGCCCTCACCTACAAATTGGCCTTAGCTTTGTGTCAAGAAGGTTTTCCTCCTGAACTGCCTATTGATTTTGATGGGTTTAATCAACCGGAGCATCAACAGTCGCAATCAGAAGCACAAAACTTTATCAGCACAGCTATTGATTTACTCAATCGTGGCGATGAACCTGTTACGGCAAGACAAGCAAAAAACCCAGAACAATTATTAACTCAACTGGTTAATCATCTGAGCAATAATCGTCGATTGATTTGGTTTGATTCAATGGAAAATCTTTTACAAGGAGAAAAACAAGATGGCAGTAATCGCTTTAAGGACCCCCTCTGGCGAGGGTTTTTTCAAAAGATATTAGAAGCCGAAGATTGTCAGACTCGAATTGTGATAACTTCGCAGGATAAGCCTGAAGATTTTGAAACTTTTAGTCAAGATCAATATTGGCATATTCAGCCATTAATGGGATTAGAAGATCAGGAAAGTTTACAGTTATTTGACCGTTTATTTCAACAAGCAGAAGTCGAATTAATTCTTCATGGACGTAACCTTGCTTACCTCAAAGAGATCGGAAAACTTTATGAAGGACACCCTCTTGCTCTCCGCTTAATTTCCGGTGATATTATTGAAAGACTGAATGGAGATATCGGCACTTATTATGAGGAAAATAAATCCCGATTTCGACGATTAAGAGAAATGATTGATGAAGCTCAAAAAGCCAATGCTGATGATTATTACAAAGTTAACTTAATGACCAAAAACTTACGAAAACAACTGTTAGAGGAGGAAATCGAAAGAACAATAGAGCGACTTGAAAACACTTTTGAAACTGCTTATTTATTGCTTATCTATGGTTCCACTTATTCATCTTTTGAACTTAAAAATGCGTGGTTTCAAAATCTTCAATTGTTTTCAGAATACGAGGAACAAGATTTAGACCTAGCTCTTTTTACCTTGTTTAACCGTTATTTAGTAGAAACTCAAAAACAACCGGGATATGAACCACATATCAAACAGCATAGTTTAATTCGCAATGTTGCTTTCAAGAAGCTAGTATCTACCCAAAGAAAAGAAGGAAACCCAAATCATGAATGATTTTAAATCTCCTCAATTAAGAGTTAAAGAACATTTCAAAAGTATTGATTTTACTGTTTTTGGAGAACTCGCTCAAGTTAAACAAAAAGGGGAAATTTTAGCGGCGACAGGAAGTCATTTTGAAAAAGCACATTTTGGCGCATTTATCTGGCATTTAATTGGTTATGAACGCCATATTAATGATAAAATGGGACAGAAGCTCTCTATTCAAGAACGGGCAAGTCGTTATGTGGAAGCATTTCTCTGTCTATGTCAATTAGGTTGGTACAAAGAGGCTAAATCTTTGTTTTCTTTACCTTTAGAAATTCATGATCCAACTTCTTTCCCCTTGCACAAGCAATTACGCATCTGGGGGCACTACGAAAATGCCATAAAACTGTGTAAGGGATTATTAGGAAATTTTGACGCTGAAACTGATTTTCTCTGTTTAAGTGAACTCGGTTATATGTATCGAGAATTAGGACAATTAGACCAAGCAAAAAATTATGCGGATAAAATGTTATCTTTAGCCGAGCAATTAAACAATACTCTTTGGAAGGCAAGAGGAAAAGTAAATATAGCCACAATTGATGGAATAAAAGGTGAATATTTAAACGCTGAAATAGGACTGAATGAAGTTTTAAATCTAGCCGATATTCTTCCCGATTGTGACGAAAAATTTGAGATTATTAATGTTGCTTATTTAAATCTGGGTAATTGTTATGGTTATCAGGGAAAAATTGACCAGACTATTGCTTGCTTAGACAAATACTTAAAATGGGCAGAAAAAATTAAAAACCTTATTTATCAAGCAATGGCTTTACGAAATTTAGGAGAAGCATACCGGCGAATCAATGATTTGAATCAAGCTATATATTATACTCAAAGAAGTCTTAATTTATCTGAGCAACTAACCGATGAAGCAGGAATTATTTTCTCCTTGGGAAATTTAGCCTCAATTTATGGGCAACAAGCAAATTTTGAGGAGTCTGAAAAATACTTTAAACAACAAAAGAAAAGAGCTTTAGCTATTTCAGATGTAGCAGGTGTTGCCCATGCTTGCGCTGGACTAGGAGAAATTTATAGTATCACTCGAAAGGATGATCTAGCCTATCAATATCTTAAGCAAGCTTTAGATATTGCCCTCGATATTGGAGAACGATATATAGAGCTAGAGACTTTAATTATTTTGGCTGAATTTGAAGAAAAAACCCATGATCTTAAATCAGCTATTAATCACTGGCAAAAAGCCTTACATCTTTCTAAACAATTAAATATTCTCTCACATAAAGAGAACTGTGAACAAAATCTAGAAAGGTTGTTAAACCCCAACTAAGTTGAGACTGAGTAACGCACAGAAAACGGGTTTCTCCGAGAAACCCGTTTTCTACTCATGCACTCATGCAAAAGGGGGAATACATAGGGCTTGCTGAATAATGGTAAAACCCTTTTAAAATAAAGCTTTTGACCTGTTAAAGTCCGATGTTAGTGCTGCGAAAATAGGATTGGGACTTTCAAAAACCTTGCATTATCCTTCTTATAGTACATCGCTTGGTACAAAAAACAAGGGCAACAAAGCCTGAAACGACCGGCTACTGACTCCTGACTCCTGACTCCTACCCCCACCGAAAAACTTTTTCAGCAGACCCTACATAATCAGTTTTTAATAACTGGATTTAGTATGACAAGCAACTCATTGTCACCCCTTCAGCGGTCACACTAGATTGAAACAATCTGAATTTCCCTGACTAGGTGCATTGGTTTGGTTTGCTTTTCGGTGGTGATTAGTTCATCAGCTTGAATTTGTAGCGCAGCAGCAACATGAAGTGCATCCATCGCCGCTAAACCGTAAGTGCCAGCAATTTCATGAGCATTCTGTATAATTTTTTCTAAGTCAGTTGCCCAGTAATTAACAGCCAGAAAAAATGTTTCGTAAAATTCTATTTCTTCTTGTTGCTTGTTAAAAGTTGCTTTAGGCAATACTTCTAACTGAACAAATCGACTTGAGGCAAACTGCCGATTTTCATCGTTGAGAATTTGATAGGCTTTGATACTGGCTGATTGGATGCCTTGGAAAGCAGTAATGAGTACGCCAGAGTCTATGTAGGCTTTCTTATGACTCACTGCATCCCCCTCGACGTGCAGCAATTTCTTGTTCTATCTCGTCTTCATTGAGCAGTTGCAATCCAGCTGCGATTGCCCGATGTCGGATTTCCCATAACTTTTTGCTTAATGGTGTTTGGGGAATAAAATTAGATTGTGGTGCTGTTGTTTCTGACTTAGACTTAAGTATTTGAACAAATTGTAAAACTTTTTGTTGCTTTTCCGGTGTCAGTTCTCGCCATTGTTCAAGTAGTTCTTCTTCTTTACCCATAAATACCTCGCTCTTAAGTAGCTGGTTATAATTAAATTAAAAATGGATTTTAGGTTCGATCCCCCCTGCCCCCCTTGATAAGGGGGGTGCCGATAGGCGGGGGGATCTGATAACTTTTAACGCCTACCTACTTAAGTTATGAATTGTTTGCTTTTAAGCAATGCTCATTGATAAAAACCACTCCAGACACAACGGTTAGGAACTTTTTCTACATACATGACCACCATTCCACGGGTACATCAAGAAAATTCAAAGGTTGTATCCATTGATAGATAAGGGTTTTTGGCTCTTGTAGTAGATATGTATGGGGGAAGTTCAGGTATTTTAGGTGGGAATTGGTTCACCCGGACGCAAACTAGACCATTTACCGGTTTCCCGTAAAAAGCTGTCACAACCCACCACATCCCACTCCATTTCGATATAATCTTCCTTGGTGCGAATGTTAACGTTAATAGAAGGGTTCTTCGCTTCAAAGTCCGGTGTCTCGGTGAGATGACGTTCCTGATGTTGTGTTTCTACGGCATGATAGGTGAGACAGCGATCAACAAAATAGCAGTTAATACAAATACACATAAGTTTAACTCTATAAGTCTTTTCCGTTAATCTAGCTCAGTCTCTCCCCAAATGGGGCCGGTCAAAATTATATTTTTGTAAACTGCTCTTGTCGATGTCTTGTCAAAAAAACCTAAATAGTTTAGTTAAAGAAGTTTTTGCGATTAATCAGGAAGAATTGCCAGAAAATGCTTATTTAGTCGGTGGTGCTGTGCGAGACGCTTTATTAAACCGTCAGAAAGACTATATTGACCTAGATTTTGTGGTTCCCGAAAAAGCGATCGAAATTGCTCAAACTATTGCCCATCAGTATAAGGCCGGTTTTGTGGTTTTGGATGCCGTTCGTCAAATTGCTCGCGTCGTTTTTCCGCAGGGTACGCTTGATTTCGCACAACAGGAGGGAGAATCTCTAGAAATAGACCTAAAAAGACGGGATTTCACCGTTAATGCTCTCGCTTATAATCTCCAAACCCAAGAAATTTTCGATCCTTTAGGGGGATTAAAAGATTTAGGCTGCCAATCTCTGCGGATGATTTCCCGGGAAAATCTCCAAAATGATCCCCTAAGATTATTAAGGGCCTATCGACAAGCGGCTCAATTAGACTTTGAGATCGAACCCCATACCCGTGTAACTATTCGTTCTCTTGCCCCTTTATTGCGCCTTGTAGCCGCCGAAAGGGTACAATCGGAGCTAAACTACCTTTTGCTCAATTCCCGTGGCAATAAATGGCTAAAAAGTGCCTGGGAAGATGGCTTATTATCTCTCTGGTTGCGTCGGATTACCCCCGCAAAAATGGGACGAGTTATGGGGGTGGAAGCGGCAGCGGGATTTTTAGAATCTTTGTCACCAGAAAAATTTATCTTTTCCCCTTCTCAGTTACAGTTGACAAAATTGGCCCTATTGGTATCGGATATTTTGGCAGAAGCGGAAAAAGAGTTAATCGATCTCAAGTATTCCCGTGGGGAAATTCGCACGGTAATCACGGTAATTAAGTCTTTACCCCCCCTCAAGGAGGCAGATAATTTAAGTCTGCGGGAACAGTATTTTATTTATCTAAATACGGGAAAAGTATTTCCTGTCTTTGCTCTTTTTGCTTTATCGATGGGGATTAACAAAAATATCGTCGCTTCTCTGTTTACTTCCTATCTCGATCCCCATAATATTATCGCCCATCCCCGACCTTTATTAAGGGGCGATGATTTAATTAACCATTTACACCTGAAACCTAGTCCGATTATCGGTAAGTTATTAACCGAGGTACAAATTGCCCAAATTGAAGGCAAAGTTACAGTTTTTCAGGAGGCGATCGATTTTGCTAAAAAGTTATTATAAGTGGTTGGAGAACAGAGAAGTGAGGCTCTGTTCCCTATTGATACCCGTCGCTGGGAACTAATTTTCTGATCGAATTTTAAACAAAAACACGATGCTGGAGGGAAGGCATTTGTCGTCGCACTTGTTGCAGACGTTGGGGATTAATTTCGGCAATTGCCACTCCCGCTTCTTCCCCCGCATCGGCTAAAACCACACCCCAAGGATCGATAATCATAGCGTGACCGTGGGTGTAACGGCGCTCGTAATTATTGCCCGTTTGAGCGGGAGCTATTATATAACAAGTATTCTCGATCGCTCGCGCTTGTAACAAAACTTTCCAATGATCTTTGCCGGTAAAAGCCGTAAAGGCTGCGGGTACAAATAAAACATCGGCTCCTTGCCGCGATAAATAGCGATAGAGTTCGGGAAAACGCACATCATAGCAAATCGAGAGGCCAATTTTGCCCAAGCTATCGGAGCCATAAATTGGCGGTAAATCGATCCCTGCCATGACTGTACTCGATTCCTGATAGGTGTTACCATCCGGGACATTGACATCAAAGAGATGGACTTTTTGATAACGGGCTAATTCCGCACCGTTGCCATCGACTAAAATAGCCGTATTATAAGCCTTATCGGGAATACCCGTCACCGGCACGGGAAAACCACCCCCTAAAATGGTCACTTGAAACCGTTGGGCCATGGTGCGGAGGAATTGATTGGCTTTGAGGGCAATAGTCTCGGACTGGGCGATTTTATCGGTTTCTGCCCCCATAAAGGCGAAATTTTCTGGTAAACCGATTAATTCCGCCCCTTTACCCACGGCAAGTTCGATCAACTCTTCAGCGGCAGCGAGATTTTTCTCTAAATCCGGCTGACTGGTCATTTGAATAGCGGCGGCGAGATAGGATTTCATGGGGGTTGAAGCTCTAGAATCAGATAATCTCTGTAAAATTAATCATAACCTTCGATTATATCCAATTTCAGATATTTTGTCACCCCATGAGTAAAATTGTTTTCTGTGACTTTGATGGCACTATCACCGCCGTGGAAACTTTTGCGGGTATGCTCAAAGAATTCGCCCCCGATTTATCGGCTCAGATTATGCCCCAAATGTACGCCCGTACTCTCAGTCTGCGCCGGGGTGTCCGTCAACTGTTAGAGTCGATACCGAGCCAAAAGTACGCCGATATTCTCGCCTATGCCGAAAGCAAGCCAATTCGCCCCGGATTAGCCGAATTCCTCGCTTTTTTACAGGAGCGAGCCATCCCTTTTATTATTATCTCCGGTGGTATCCAAGGCATGATTGAAACGGTCTTAAAACGGGAGGGACTATTAGATAAGGTAACGGCAATTTATGGGGTAAATCTTCATACTCAAGGGGAATATCTGCAAGTTCACTCCGATTGGGAAAATGAGACAGAATTAGTGGCTAAAGCCTTGATTATGGCCAAATATTCAGGAGTAGAAACTATTGCGATCGGTGATTCCGTTACCGATATTACCATGGCTAGAAGGGCCGATCTAGTTTTTGCTAGGGATCGTTTAATCGATTATCTGCAAGCGGAAAATCAACCCTATATTCCTTGGGATAACTTTTTTGAGATTCGTGAATATCTGTTATTGAGAGATTAGACAAAATCGGCTCTTCAATTTAATTATAACCACTTACTTATAAGGCTTGCCAGGTCTTGGGATCAATGAGTTGGTGAATGCGATCTTCGCTATTGACCCGTAGTGGCCACAGTCTCCACAGACCAGAAGTTGGCAAACTAATCAAAGAGAGAGGACATAGCGGGCTGGCAATTTCTTAAACGGTTCTTAAAGGCGCACCGTTATCATCAGATCAGTAGTTATTTCTTAGGTCTGATTATGTCTTGGATACTTTCGGCGATCGCCGCTCTGGTCAGTTGGAGCCTGTTTTTTACTGTTAAGTTCAAGGAAAACGCCAATCCCCTCATTCGGCCCTTGAGTCTGCTGATTGGACTGTTAAGTAGTGCTGTCTTTTTATTTCAGATAATAGGCCGTTTTGCGGTGGTCATTCCGGCGGGGGAAGTGGGTGTGATGGAAAGCCTGGGTCAAGTGGGTCAAAAAACCCTATCCCCTGGCATTTATTTTATCAATCCCTTTACCGATATCATTACCTATTCCACCCGTTTACAGGACATCAAAGAAACCGTTGATACCACCTCTAAGGAAGGGCTAGGTTTTAAAATGGACGTGAGTTTACAATACCGTCTTGATCCCACTAAAGCAGGAGAGGTTTTCCAAAAAATTGGCAGTCCTGAGCAACAAAAAGAAATTATTACTTCCCGTTTTCGCTCGTTGATTCGTCAGATTACAGCGAATTATCCCCTAACCGATATTTATGGAGAAAAAAGGGCTATTATTGCCCAAAATCTTGGTGAAAGTATGGCCACTCAACTCCAGCCCCTCGGTTTTATTGTCGAAGAAGCTTTACTCCGCAATATTATTTTGCCCGATAATATTCAAGCCGCTATTCAAGCGAAAGTAGCCACGGAACAGGAAAGCCAAAAAATTGATTTAGAAATCCAAAAAGCCAAAAAAGAAGCGGAACGGAAAATAATTGAAGCGAGGGGAACCGCCAATGCTCAGAAGATTTTATCGGAAGGTTTAACGGATAAAATCATTCAACTGAAAACCATTGAAGCAACGGAAAAGTTAGGGCAATCTCCCAATAGTAAGATCATTATCCTTGGTGGCGGGCAAAAAACTTTACCGTTAATGCTGACCGACGATAAGTAGCCATGCGCGACTCACAAGAGCTTTGGTATTATTGTACAAGAACGATTTAACTGCATCATAGTTAGTAAAAGTATAGTCAAATATAGACAGACTGAATTCCATTTCAGAAATTCCCTTCACTTTTACTTCGAGAGATTGATTCTCCTTGGGTGAACTACGCACCTCTCTA
>VYKQ01000093.1_pt1 | contig 29139 bp, 25 predicted proteins | sample 5114541 | NCBI WGS metagenome assembly VYKQ01 (sample SAMN12291801, study PRJNA351875) | freshwater metagenome | isolation source: freshwater lake | place: USA: Michigan, Baseline Lake | collected 2013-08-09
TTTGTAAGTTTTTCTTTTCTTCTAAGTCTAGGAAATCTTTGGCTGGCATAAGTAGGATTTTTCTCAAGTTACTATTTCTATTTTAGGTGGTTTAAGTGCGTTTTAGCTTATCAACCTCAGAAATCAGGGTGCAGGATTGCCGGATGGGGGACTCTTTAACGTCAATCAATTCCCCAAAAATCAAGAATTAGAGGCTTTTACGGCGGTTTTTCCCGAAAGAGGTGCGATCGAGATTAAGGGAACCAAAGAAGATATCAAAAAAATCGCCGCCAGCGAGCAAGTACAAAAGTACTGGCAAAAATACGGTCAAGTATTAGTCACCAATTATCGCGATTTTCTGCTCATTGGTCGCAATAGCCAAGGTCAACCGGTAGAATTAGAAGCCTATAGTTTAGCCCCGTCAGAAGCCGAGTTTTGGCTAAAAACCTCAAATCCATCCAAATTTGCCGCCGAACAGGGTGATAGCCTCTTAGAATACCTAAAGAGAGTGCTTTTACAGGCGGCTCCTATCACCTCACCGGCTGATGTTGCTTGGTTCCTCGCTTCCTATGCGCGCGACGCAAAAGCACGCTTAGAACATCATTCCGATCTTCCCGCTCTGGCCAATATTCGTCAAGCTTTAGAAAATGCCCTAGGTATCAAATTTGAACAGGAACAGGGAAATAAATTTTTTCGTTCTACCCTCGTGCAAACCCTCTTTTATGGTTTATTTTCCGCTTGGGTATTATGGCACAAGCAAAACCCCGATCGCCAGGATAATTTCGATTGGAAATTAGCAGCCTACTATCTCCATGTTCCCATGTTAGCGATTCTTTTTGAGCAGATCGCCGCACCGAGTAAGTTAAAATCTTTGGGATTAGTAGAAGTCTTGAACTGGACCGGTGCAGCTTTAAATCGAGTGCGACGAGAGGAATTTTTTCGTCAATTCGATGAAGGACAAGCGGTACAGTATTTCTATGAACCATTTCTGCAAGCTTTTGATCCCGATTTACGCAAGGAATTGGGAGTTTGGTACACTCCTCCGGAAATTGTTCGCTATATGGTAGCGCGAGTCGATCGAGTTTTACGAGAAGAATTAAATATCGAGGACGGTTTAGCTAATCCCGATGTTTATATTCTCGATCCTTGCTGTGGAACCGGCGCTTATTTAGTCGAGGTTTTGCGCTATATTACCGATACTTTACAGGAAAATGGGTCGGGGGCTTTAGCCATGGCTTTGGTGAAAAAAGCAGCTATAGAAAGAATTTTCGGTTTCGAGATTTTAACCGCTCCTTTTGTCGTCGCTCATCTACAATTAGGTTTATTCCTGCAAAGTTTGGGTGTACCTTTAATAGAAGATAGTGAACGCGTCGGGGTTTATCTGACTAATGCTTTAACCGGTTGGCAACCCCCAGACGAGGAAAGCAAACAGAAAATTCAACAGCTACAATTAAATTTTCCGGAGTTAAATAAGGAACGAGAGGCAGCTGATGAAGTTAAGCGCGGTAAACCGATTTTAGTTATTCTCGGTAATCCTCCCTACAATGCTTTTGCTGGAACCAGTCCCACGGAAGAAGCAGGTTTAGTGGAAGTATATAAACAGGGTTTGATCTCCGATTGGGGGATTAAAAAGTTTAATTTGGATGAACTCTATGTGCGCTTTTTTCGTTTAGCAGAAAGATGTATCTCTGAAAATACCGGTAAAGGAGTTGTTTGTTATATTTCTAACTATTCTTGGGTTAGTAAATCTTCTTTTGTTATCTTGAGACAGAATCTATTAAAGAATTTCAATAAGTTCTGGATCGAGAATATGCACGGAAATCGCAACAATTCTGAATATGCACCCGATGGTAGAACCAGTGAGACAATTTTCTCGATACCTGGATTCTCAGCAGGAATTAAACAGGAAGTTGTGATTTCTCTTTGGTTGAAAGATAATTCTCAGCAAGGAACTAAGGTTTTATTTCGAGATGATATTGATGCAGCTAAAGCAGTTGAAAGAAGGTCACAACTTTTAGATAGTTTAAATAATCAAGATTTTGATGATTTTTATCAAGTATCTAACCCAGAAAAGTCTAATCGTTATTCTTTCCGTCCCTCCGATGTTTCTTCTCACTATTTAGCATGGCCAAAATTAACAGATTTATGTGCCGATTCTCCAATTACAGGATACAAAGAAAATCGAGGCTATAGTTTTATTGATACCGATAAAACTATCCTTACTGAAAGAATAAGTCAATACTTTGATAAAAATGTTTCTTGGGAAGACTTAGAGAGATTAAATACAGGTTTGACCAAAGATGTTGCTCGATTTGATGCGAAGAAAGCACGAGATAAAATTTTAAAATTACAGGAAAAGTTTAATCAAAAAATGCTGCTTCGTTATCTGCTAAGACCCTACGAAGTTAAGTGGTGTTATTATACTCAAATCAGACCACTTTGGAACGAATCTAGACCCTCATTATTTATTCATCAATTTCAAGGTAATTCCTTTTTAGTCAGTCGTCCTGCTGGAGTAGCAACCCCTGAAGGAATACCTTTTTATTTTACTAACTGTTTAGGAGATTTTGACTTTATTAGAGGTCATGCTTATCATTTCCCGATGCGATTACGTCAAAACTATTCAGAGACAGTAAATACAGAAGATAATACTCAAGGAAAATTATTCGACTCCAGTGACTTTAATACTTCTCAAATTAAAGCTAATCTCTCGGAAAAATCTCGTCAATACTTAAAGCAAATTGGTATTAATAATCTCGAGGAAAATATCGAGAATGCTTCCTTAATTTGGCTGCACGCATTAGCTATTGGTTACTCCCCCTTATATTTACAAGAAAATGCCGACGGTATTCGTCAAGACTTCCCAAGAATTCCCCTTCCCAATAGCCAAGAATTATTAATTAAATCTGCCGAACTAGGACAAGCGATCGCCTCTCTTTTAGACACAGAAAATCCCGTTATAGGAGTGACAAAAAAACCGACTCCTGCACTGCAAAAAATCGCCTTTATTTCCTGCACTGATGGGGTAAATTTAAACCCAGATAAGGGAGATTTAATTATTAACGTCGGTTGGGGACATGGGGGTAAAAATGGCGTGACGATGCCGGGTAAAGGAAAAGCGATCGCAAGACAATATACAACCGCAGAAATGAGCGTAATTAGCCCAGAAATGCGAAAATTATTAGGAACGAAAACCTATGATATTTATCTCAATGATCGAGCCTATTGGCAAAATATACCATCCCGGGTATGGGAATATACCATCGGGGGTTATCAAGTCATTAAAAAATGGCTAAGTTATCGCGAGGAAAAATTATTAGGACGGGGATTAACTATCGCAGAAGTGCAGGAAGTAAGCGAGATGACTAGAAGAATTACTGCGATTATTCTCTTAGAATCAGACCTAGATGATAACTATCAAAATATCAAAACAGCCGTGTATTCTTTTTAACTTAGTGTCAGCAGAATTCCCTCGCTTTTAGCGATGGGATGAATGCTGATACTAAATCGGTTGAGTACAGGCTAGTTATGAGACGAGGCACTCATGCAAGAGGCAAAAGGGGAAATAAATAATCAGTTTTTAATAACAGGGTTTAGTATGACATTCAGTTTTCTTCCCATCCTCCAAGGATTGGATGATTGAAGCCTTCTGCAGCAAAATAATATCTGTGATTGCCATCAAAACTGTTATATTATAGAAAAATATTGCTGAGATTTTTTCTATGCCTCTAATTAAAATTCAAACTTCTGTCACCTCCCTCGATGATGAGACGGTTAATCAACTTTTGCAGAGTCTTTCGGCTAAATTAGGTAAACATCTCCGGAAACCGGAATCCTATGTGATGACAGCTTTAGAATCGGGTATAAAAATGACTTTTGCTGGCACTTTTGAGCCAGTGTGTTATGTGGAGATTAAAAGCGTTGGTTCTATTTCTCCTGCTCAAACTAAAAGCATGAGTAGTGATTTTTGTCAAGAAATTGAGGCTTATTTAGGAATACCGAAAAATCGTATTTATCTAGAATTTGCCGAGGCGAAAGGTGATCTTTGGGGATGGAATGGCAGTACTTTTGGTTAATTTATGCCAAAATTTGAGAAATAGGGCTTATTTTAACTCTCTGGTGAGGATTTTCGCCTGTTCAATCCAAGCTAACATCACCGCAATATCGGGACATAAATCGCGTCTTTGCAGATTAGCCACCTGAAAATTGATGTTTTTGCCAATTGCGGGGATGAGCCTTTTTCTGTCAACTCTTGAGGTTGACGCGTTTCATTTTAAAATTGGCGGATGGTATTAAAGTAGAATAGAGAGATTATACTGAGTATAGAAAAATTACAGCTTTGTTCCTAAAGATGAAGTGTAACCTAATTTGGTATCGAATCCTGACGACCGGCTCCCCAAAACGAAAACTGTGTACTTCACCATTAAGATAACTGGTATAAGATGAATTTATTAGAAGAAGTTAAGGCAAAAACTAAAGAATTTCGTACCGATAACTATCCTATGTCAATCGGAGAGATTATTAGTCTTTATAATAACAAAGAAATGACAATTAATCCAGATTTTCAAAGATATTTTCGCTGGACAATAGCCCAAAAAAGCCGATTCATAGAATCGATACTATTAGGAATTCCTATTCCCTCTATTTTTGTCTATCAGAGAGAAGAAGATAGTGTTTGGGAATTGGTGGATGGATTACAAAGGATTTCAACAATTTTGGAATTTGTTGGCGATTTAAGAGATGAGGACGATGAAACTAAGAAAAAACCGAAACTGGTGCTTCAAGGTACTAAGTTATTACCTAGCTTAAACGGAGTTATGTGGGAAGGTGCAGAGGAAGGAGAGTATAATTTGCCCCCATCTCTAAAAATAGATTTCAAAAGAGCGAAAATACAGGTTCAGATTATCCAAAAAGAATCGGATAAAAATGCTAAGTTTGAAGTTTTTGATCGTTTAAATACCGGTGGCTCTTTTTTATCTTATCAAGAGGTGCGTAATTGTCTTTTGATTATGCTAGATAAAAGCTTATATAATTGGTTAGAAGACTTGGCAGAAAATGAGGACTTTAAAAATTGTATTTCCCTATCCGAGCGATTAAGACAAGAACGCTACGACTTGGAACTAATTCTCAAATATTTTGCCCTGTCTTCTCCCACATTTGGTCCAACATCATTGAACAAAAAAGAGGTTAATGAATATTTGACTGACTATTTGATAGAATTATGCAATTCCACCACTTTTGATCGTGTGTTAGAGCAAGAAAAATTCGCTAAAATGTTTTCATTGCTTGCTGAAGCGACGAATGAAGATACTTTTACCAAATATGATGGAACAAGATTCAAGGGGAAATTTCTCGATTCTGCTTATGAAGCGATCACCACAGGATTACGAGAAAATATTGATGATTACTCCACTCAAGATATTGAACTGCTAAAAACAAAAATTCAGGAAATGTGGTCAGAATCTGACTTTATTTCTAACATCGGTACAGGATCGAGAGCTAGAACTAGAATGCACAAAATGATTGAATTTGGCAAAAAATATTTTAAAAAGTAATGAGTAAAGATAATAGAACTATCGAAATTCTCCAGAAAAACTTAGATGAAGATATGGCATGGCGAATCAGAGAACTTAGTATTTTAAAAACTAAAATTCCTCGACAAAAAGGAACTGAGCAAGATGTATTAATTAGAGCCGGAATAACCACTATCTATGCCCATTGGGAAGGTTTTATTAAATATGCAGCAGAATGTTATTTGCAGTTTGTTTCCTTAAGAAGATTAAATTATCATGAACTGGATTACTGTTTCGTTGCTCTTAGTTCTAGAAAATCTATAAATGAGTTAATAAAAACCAATAAATTTAAGTTACAAAAAGAGATGATCAAAAATTTACTTGATAACCTAGAAAATAGAGCTTCTATACCCTACGAAAATATTATTAACACCAAATCTAATCTCAATTTTGAAGTTTTCACTGATATCTGTACTATTCTAGGAATTGATGATAGTAAATATCAACTGCGGCAGAAAGCTATTGATGAACAACTTCTCTTCTCACCCAAAGAAATAAAATTGCTCATGGCAAGTATTTAACTATCGATTATGAAGAATACATCAGTATTTATAATTTAGTAATTAAATTAATCAGAGATTTTAAAGATGATCTATTAAATGCCGCCGTTACGGAACAGTATAAAAAAGTCAAAAGTATATAGGATTAATACTAAATCCGTTGAGCGCTACATATCAGAACAGGCAAAAGGCAAGAGGCAAAAGGGGAAATAAATAATCAGTTTTTAATAACCAGATTTAGTATTACTCCATGACTATCAAGAACTGTTGAAATAGTAGCAAGAGACGAAGTGACTAATCGGAGTAACTTGTCTTTTGTCTCTGCCAAATTCTTATCTTCTGTATCGCGCTGTAAACTTTGAGTATTATAAATTTTTTTAATCAATTCTCCACTATCAGAAAAAACATTACTATCGGAATATTTGGTTGTACTGGCTTCTTCAAAAAATATATTAATTCCCTCTGACCATTCAGCTTTTAACTCTAAGTCATCTACTTGCTCTAATAGATTATTACTAAGAGATTGAAGTTCTTGAAGCTGCGTTTTGACATGAGGTGCTTTAGCATAAATTCTTCCCCAAGTGGTCAAAAAATCGAGAGTTTGTTCGGCAATTAAAGGGGTTCCGTCCGCAAGACTAACTTTAAAAAAAGCGTCGAGGGCAGGGGCAAGAAGCGCAAAAATTGGTAATTCCCAACTATTGACAGAAGCGGTAAGAACAAGTAGGCTGATTCTAGATGGACTATCAGCGGGAATACTATTGCGAGATAAAATTGACGCAATAAATAACCAAATAACCTCATTGTTAATCTCGCTGTCATTCTGTAGAAGCTTACGTCCCAATACTCCTAAGCCGATTTCTGAAGCTTCGATCGATCCCAGTGCCAACAGATCTGCAAACTCTCTAACATGACTATCCACCCTTCTCAGATTGCCGAAAGCTCTATCAATTTCTTCTCTAGCGTTATCGCTATCGCCAGAGTCTAAAAATTGTTGTACTCTTCTAAGCATCGTTGTCATTCTGTTTGGGGCGAAGGGATAAAGGTAAGACCACTGCGAATTTCAATATCTACACGGGCGTTTTTAGTTTTACGTTTAGAATCCTGCCTCTTGCTGGATATCGTCTCCTTGAGCTTGTACCCTCCCACGATAAGGTTCTGACGAACTCGACATAGTGAACTACTCTCAACGGAGTTGAGAGCTTCCTATTTCACGGGGGATTGCCTCAAGACGGATTTGCGTCCACCTTTTGGTCTTACATCCCCTCCATAGGCAGTATCGCTAGTTCCTAACGACAATATCCGTAAGGCTTCATCTCTGATATTTATCGCCGCATTTATGTCCCGGTCATGGATTGTTTTGCAATGCTCACAAGTCCATGTTCTAACATCAAGTGGCAAACTACCCACTTGATTTAGGCAGACATTACAAGTCTTAGAACTAGGAAAAAATCTATCAACTTCGATATATGTTTTCCCTTCCCATTCTGCCTTGTATTTAAGCATTGTACAAAACATTCCCCAACCACAATCGCTAATAGCTTTAGCTAAATTGTGATTGCGTACCATGCCTTTGACATTGAGATTTTCTACCGCAATAACTTGGTTTTCGTTAACTATTTTACGGGATAGCTTGTGTAGAAAATCTTCACGACATCTTGAGATTTTAGAGTGAACTTTAGCTACTTTATGTTTAGCTTTTTGACGGTTGATGCTTCCTTTCTTTTTACGGGATAGCTTCTGTTGTTTACGCTTGAGATTGCGCTGATGTTTGGCAAAATGTTTAGGGTTATCGTATTTACTACCATTGCTGGTAATAGCAAAATGAGTTAATCCTAAGTCAACTCCTATTGCTTTTCCATCGGAGGAAGGATGAGGACTTTCTTTTCCATCATCAACTAAAATAGAAGCGTAGTATTTACCGTCTGGGTTTTTTGAGATAGTAACGGTTTTAATTGTCCCTTCAAATTCTCGATGTCGAACACAATAGACTAACCCAATCTTTGGGAGTTTTAAATAGTCCTCTTCAAACTTAACGTTGGCAGGATAGCTAATTGATTGCCTACCGTGTTTAGATTTGAATCTAGGTAATTTAGCTCGCTTTTCAAAGAAGTTTTGATAGGCTTGCGATAAATTCAAAGCAACAACTTGTAAACACTGAGAATAAGCATCTGTTAGCCATTCGTATTCTTTTTTAAGACTAGGGAGTAGTCCTTGAATATAACCTCTAGTTAATCCTTTTCCTGTTGATTGATAGGTTTCTTGGCACAAATTGAGGGAATAATTCCAAAACCAACGACAACAGCCGAAACTTTTTGCTAAGGCTATTTCTTGCTCGGTATTGGGATATATCCTGAACTTGTACGCTTTGTACATGGCTGTTATCATGAATTTACCTTTATGATAACATAGGTTTTGGGAATTGTCTATATGTTGGTCAGCATTCATCCCGTCGCTAAAAGCGAGGGACTTCTGCTGACATTTAATTAAATGTTCAAATTTATTCATTTAAGACAATTATATAGTAATTATCAGCAAAAATGTCAAACAAAGCCCAAATACTTGATTAGAATCAATTATCAAAAGTTTAGCTATAAAATTATGTAGAATGCTTTCGACGACGTACTGGGAAATTACCTGACAAAAAAAAGTTGATAGAACCAAAACGGTCTATCAACTCTTAAAATTATCTATTCAAGAACTAAAAATTAACGTTCTTGAAAGACGATTTTTTTGTCCAGGGAAGGACGGTTATTCGACTTAGAAGGATACTTATTGCCACCACCGCGGGGAGTTTTATTAATCACCGGTTTACTGCTCGCCGGTGCGGGAACTTCCCAATCGGTTTTCATCCACTGGGGACAATTTTGATCGTAGATCATTTGCAGGGCAGCCGCCGCGATCGCTTGGGGATCGTATTCTTCACTTAAATCCCGCACTAAAGGCAAGAAAGAAGCCATCCGTTCCCCCGATAAAGCCTCTTTTAGCTGATTTTGCAGCTTGGCTAGGCGTTTTGCTTCTACTTCGGCGCGACTAGGAATGGGACTAGATTCCAGACGTTGACGCAGACGCTGTTCAATCTGACGCAACAAACGCCGATCGATCGGTTCTACTAAAGATATAGCAGTTCCCGTTTTACCGGCGCGGCCCGTGCGGCCAATGCGGTGAATATAGGTTTCGGCATTATCCGGCAGATCATAGTTAATAACGTGGCTGAGATTTTCCACATCTAGACCGCGGGCCGCGATATCCGTGGCTACCACTAATTTAATTTTGCCCTCGCGGAAACGTTGCACCAGTCGTTCCCGTTGCACTTGGCTTAAGTTACCGTGGTATTCATCCACCGTTTGCCCCGCTTCTTGCAGTTTGCTGGTTAATTCGGCCGCGGTTTGCTTGGTGCGGACGAAAATAATCGCCGATTCTAGGGGTTCGATCTCTAACAGGGGTTGCAGGACTTTTAATTTCGTCCAACCGCGAGGGATCAGATAAATTTTCTGCTCGATTTTAGCAGGAGCGGCCTGGGGTTGAGAAACCGTCACAGAAACGGGAGATTTCAAGAAATTAGCGATTAAATCGCGGATTTCCCGGGGCATAGTTGCCGAGAAACAGGCGGTTTGACGGGTGGAGGGGGATGCTTGCAGAATTTTCTTAACATCATCGATGAAACCCATACTGAGCATTTCGTCCGCTTCATCGAGGACTACCCAGTTTAGGGATTCTAGATGGAGTTTTTTGCGATCGAGCAGATCGATTACCCGGCCGGGAGTCCCGACCACAATCTGGACACCTTTTTCCAGACTGCGGATCTGACGTTCCATGGATTGACCACCACAGACTGTCAGGATAAAGAGACGACGATCATCAGAGAAATCTTTGATGGCGCTGGCTACCTGTTGGGCTAATTCCCGGGTGGGGGTGAGGATTAAAGCTTGAACGTTAGGATTTTTGGTGTCCATGCGTTCCAGTAAAGGCAGGGAATAGGCGGCAGTTTTGCCGGTTCCCGTTTGCGACATTCCTACCATGTCATGGCCTTCTAACAGGAGAGGGATGGCTTTGGATTGAATTTCGGTGGGGGTGGTGAATCCAAGCGTTTCTAGGTGTTGAAGACGGCTATCGGATAAACCTAAATTGTTGAAACCAGTGGTCATAGGGATTGTTTTGTGGGAATTAAATTAGAAAAATGGAAAAATTAGACTATTTCGCCGTAGAGATCGTAGGTATCGGCCGAAGTAATTCGGACCTGTACGATCGCACCTAGAATCGCCTCCCCTGTCACATAAACCAAGCCATCCACTTCCGGGGAAAAACGAGCGGAACGCCCGATTAACTCCCCTGTTTCTGGGTTTTCCTGTTCGATGAGAACATCGACAGTTTGACCGATATAAGCTTGATTTTTGCGCTCCGAGATTGGTTGCTGAGTTAACATCAACCTTTCGCGGCGTTCGTCCATAATTGCCTGTGGCACTGGATTGGGCAGGTCAAAAGCGGCTGTACCTTCTTCGGCGGAGAAGGTAAACACCCCGACGTGATCGAACTCATGACGCTTGACAAATTCCAGCAGATGGCTGAAATGTTCCTCGGTTTCTCCGGGGAAACCGACGATAAAAGTCGTTCGTAAAACCGCGTTCGGGATAGCTTGCTTGATCCGCTCGATAATGCCATCGTTGACTCGTCCTTGCCAGGGACGGTTCATCGCCCGCAGGATGTCGGGATGGGAATGCTGTAGCGGCAAGTCTAGATAGGGTAAAACATTCGGGGTCTCTCGGATCGCCTCGATAACCTTTGGCGTTAACCCGGTCGGGTAAGCGTAGTGAACGCGAATCCAAGGTATATCGACTTCTCCCAGCGCTCGCAAGAGTTCCGCTAATTTGGGTTCGCCATATAAGTCTAACCCATAATTGGTTGTTATTTGCGAAATGAGAATTAATTCTTGGACTCCTTGGCCGGCCAATTGTCGCGCTTCGGCCACAATGGACTCGATCGATCTCGATCGCTGATCGCCGCGCAGGTGGGGAATAATACAGAAAGCACAGCGATAATCGCAGCCTTCGGCCACCCGCAGATAGGCGACTCCTTCGGTAGTGGTGCGATAACGGGGTAGATTTTCATCAGCGATAAAAGTGGGATCGGCGCTGACTTCCTTGACTCGTTCTCCCGTCTCTACCCGTTCCACGATCTCGACGATTTTCTGATAATCTCCCGTGCCAACAATGGCCACGGCTTCCGGCAATTCCGTCAGGAGTTCATCTTGGAAATGTTGGGCCATACAGCCGGAGATAATAATTTTTTTATTAGCTTCCGCCAGTTCCACGAGGGTGCGAACGGATTCTTCTCTAGCTGCTTGAATGAAACTACAGGTATTAACGATAACGTAATCGGCCAACTCCTCGTCATTATCTACGGGATAGCCAGCCTTGGCCAGCAGTCCTAACATATGCTCGGAGTCGATCCGGTTTTTCTCACAGCCTAGGTGTGAGATAGCGATGGTTGGCTTATTGCCCATGCGATCGAGTATCAACCAAATCTTAAACTTCTCTTTTAATGTTAAGACATTGTGAACTACTCTCAACGGATTTGAGAGCTTCCTGCTTCAATGGGATGCGCTTTCTACCTCGAAAGATAGCAAGTCTTACCTTCCCTCTACAGGCAGGAGTCCTAGTTCCTAAGACCCACACTTTTTCTTGCAACACGACCCGTCGAGCTTGGTTATCGCTTAAGGAATAGTGGTCAAGACCTGTTTATGATAACATAGTTTTTTGGAATTGTCTATATACAAAGTCAGCATTCATGAGGGGAACTGTGGGGCGAATTACTTCGCCCCTTTAAAAGCCCTGTCCCATCGCACTAAGCGCTTCGGGACGAATGCTGACAGTAAGTTAAAATAATTTCCCCCCTGTGGCCCCGTGGCTAGGCCTTGACCCTGTTAAAATGGGTGAGCGGCGCCTGGTTGGGGACGCTAAGAGTAGTAGACGCTGTGAACTTAATTGCAACTTTCAAGACAAAAAACCCGATTATTGGCGTGGTTCATCTCGCCCCCCTGCCCACTTCCCCCCGTTGGGGTGGTAGTCTCAAGACGGTGATCGAGCGGGCTGAACAGGAGGCGACGGCCTTGGCTGCCGGTGGTGTTGATGGTTTGATTATCGAGAATTTTTTTGATGCCCCCTTTACCAAGCAACAGGTGGATCCCGCCGTGGTTAGTGCCATGACTTTAATTGTTGATCGCATTAAAAATCTGGTGGTCTTACCGATCGGTCTTAATGTTCTCCGCAATGATGCCCATAGTGCCTTAGCGATCGCTACCTGTGTTAATGCCCAATTTATTCGGGTTAATGTGCTAACGGGGGTTATGGCCACCGATCAGGGCATTATTGAGGGTCAGGCCCACGAACTCCTGCGTTATCGGCGCGAATTGGGGTCTGAGGTCAAAATTTTAGCGGATGTTTTGGTTAAACACGCCCGCCCCTTGGCAACTCCTAATCTGACTACGGCAGTGCAAGATACGATCGAACGGGGACTAGCAGACGGGGTGATCCTCTCCGGTTGGGCCACCGGTAGCCCCCCCAGTTTTGAGGATTTGGAACTGGCAGTGGCGGCGGCCAAGGGAACACCGGTTTTTATCGGCAGCGGGGCTGATTTGGACAATATCGGGCGGTTACTGCCGGCTGCTGATGGGGTGATCGTGGCTAGTTCCCTCAAGCGTCATGGCAAAATTACTGAACCGGTGGATCCGATCCGGGTGTCGCAATTTGTGGAAACGGCCCGGCAGATCAACGATCAAAAAGCAAAAATTAATAATTCTCTCCCTTCTTTGCCCCTGTCCACATAACCCCTTGCTAGAATGGCGGATAGTTTCAGGGGATAGCGATCCTAAGTTTTTAGGAATTGAAAACGTCCTAATTAACACAATATCGTTACGGGATTTTTCCTTTCGACAAAGTACATTTCGATTTACCTTCGGACTCCTGAATTCTGCTGTAATTTAATCTAAATAATATTATGCGTCGTCGTTCTGTACCTTGGATTCATCGCTACTCCCGGCCCCTAATTGGGGGGGTTTCGATCGTGGGGGCGATTCTGACCGGCTATTTAACCATTACCAAACTGACGGGAGGGGCTGCTGCCTGTACCGCCGGGGCTAGTGATGGGGCTGGTTGTAGTGGTGTTCTTAATAGTCCCTACGCTACGGTTTTCGGGCTGCCCTTGAGTTTGTTCGGTTTTTTGGCCTATATGGCCATGGCGGTTTTTGCCCTCAGTCCTCTATTTATCAATGGGGAAACTCAGAAAAATCTCCGCAAAAGTTTAGAAAATAATACTTGGTTATTGCTGTTAGCAGGGGCGACGGCGATGGCGGTATTTAGTGGTTATTTAATGTATATTCTAGCCACGGAATTAAAGGAATTGTGTCCCTACTGCATCACTTCGGCTTTGTTCGCTTTAACCTTATTAATTCTCACAATTATCGGGCGCGAATGGGAAGGTTTAGGACAAATTATACTGCCGATGGTTGTAGTGGCAATGATTACTTTTGTGGGAACTTTAGCGGTTTATGCGGGAGTAAATTCCCCCACGGTGGCAGGAGGAAAAGAAGAAATTACCCGGCCAATGACAGCTGCTACACCCCCGTATGGTTGGGAAGTAACCACGGTTTCGGGAAAAGCAGAAATCGCCCTAGCTAAACATTTAAAAGCAATTGGTGCGAAGGAATACGGGGCTTTTTGGTGTCCCCACTGTTACGATCAAAAACAGTTATTTGGTAAGGAAGCTGGAGAAATCCTCAAAAAAGAAGGGGTTTATATCGAATGCGATCCCCAAGGGGTTAATGGTAATCCCCAAGCTTGTCGCGATGCCGGAATTAAAGGTTTCCCCACTTGGATTATTAAGGGTGAAGAATATTCGGGAACCCAAAGATTAGAGAAATTGGCGGAGATTTCTGGTTATACTGGCCCGATGAATTTTAAATATACAGTTCCGGGGCGCAAGTAGAAAAATATTGAGGGGTTGAACCTGGTTCAGCCCCGACATTTTATAGTGTTTGTTCTCTAGATAAAGTAGAACTTGAATTTTGTTCTTAGCAATAGAGGGAGATTGAAAGTTGCCAGATTTTGATCAACCTATACCCCAAGAAAAACTTGACATTATTGAGAAAAATAGAGCCAATTTATTTGCTTGGCGAGGTCAGTTTTCACCCCAACTGATTGAAACTATATTAACTTATTATTGCCCATCTAATTCGGTCATCCTCGATCCTTTTGTGGGTAGCGGCACTGTTTTGCTAGAGGCAAGTTATTTATCCCTAGAAGCTTATGGATTTGAGATTAATCCCGCTGCTTATATCATGAGTCATACCTATGAATTTATCAATGATTCTCAAAAAAAAGAAGTTCTTAAAAACCTGAGAAATATCATCGATCAAGAATTTCCTTTGAGAATTTTTGAAGTCAGTGACCAAGTAGAAAATTTAGTAGATAAATTGCAAAATACTAGGAATATGCTACCGGATCGGTCAAAGGTTTTATTTGATGCTTTGGTAATCATTCTTGATGTATGTAAGAATAAAATTACTCAGGAATTTATTCAGAAAAAATTTTCACATCTTAGCAATATAATTACTAATCTTCCCTACTCTCAAAAACCGATCAGGGTTGGATTATCTGATGCTCGTTCTCTCCCACTAAAAAATAATCAGATAGATTTTGTTGTGACTTCTCCACCCTATATAAATGTTTTTAATTACCATCAAAATTATCGTCAATCTGCTGAAATCTTAGGATGGGATTTACTCAAGATAGCCAAGTCAGAAATTGGTTCTAATAGAGCAAATAGGAGTAATCGTTTCTACACTGTAGTACAATACTGTTTAGATATGGGTGACATTTTAAAAGAACTGGCAAGAGTCAGCAAGCAGCAAGCAAGAATTGTTTTAATTGTAGGACAAGAATCTAACGTTCTTGGCGTACCTTTTTATAATGCTGATATTATTGAAAAAATAGGTATCAAAGCCAAGCTATTTCAGAAAGTATTAAGACAAAAAAGAAAATTTAAGAATAAATTTGGTAAAGTTATTATAGAGGATATAATTAATTTTATCAACTTAAATAATCAAGTTAGTCAAGAGGTAATAGAACAAATTTCTAGAGAGGTAGCATTCGAGGTATTGGAAAGCAGTAGGCTTTTTGTATCTTCAGAAAACCAGCTATGTTTAGAATCAGCAATTGCCAAAGTCAATAATATTCAAAGAACACCAATTTTAGATAAGAGATTATATATTGATCCTGTTAATATTTGAACATCAACAAAAATACATGAACGAATTTTCTCGTCCTCACTACACAAAAATAACTGCCTGTCTTAACAATCCTCGGTTGCCAGAATCTGATCGGGAACGTTTAGAAGAAGCTATTATAAAATATCGCCAGTGGATTATCGAGTTAGAATCGATTAATTCTGGTCAAGCAGATGCAGTAGAAAAGCTAGTGTCAGCTACTAACCGATATAAGCGTTTTATTGAACTTGACTTGATTTTTGATAGTTCAGATAACTTTTTGTATAGACAGAAAGGACAGTTAAAATTAGATAATACTATATTAGAAGAATTTTTACCGCAGCTGGTTTTCCGTAGTTTACAAGGAATAGATAACTCTTTTGAATTGGGTCCAAGAAATACCTTCTCTGGACTAAGTTTCCTATCCTCTCTCGGCAATATTGGTCAAGGTGGTCAAGCAAATATTAGAAGCAAAAATCAGGATTTTATACTGGGCAAAAAGTTATATCTAAAGTCATCTTTTGAGCCAGAATTTCAAAATCATGAATTGATTGAGTCTCATCTTGGCTATGTTTGTGCAGAGTGCAAAACTAATTTAGATAAAACTATGTTTCAGGAAGCTGTAGCCACAAGTAGAGATTTAAAAATTGCCGTTCCTAACTCTTTATATTTTTTGATTTGCGAATTTATTGATATGACACCAGTTTCAATAATTTCTACTCAAATTGATGATGTGTTAATTATACGAAAAACTAAGCGTATTCCCGCTAATCTTCGACAAGAGTATCGCTCCTCAAAAGCAAGACAGCTGCACAGACAGGAATATGTAGATTTTTTGGATGCTTCTCAATATTATCCCGATGTGTTTCAAAGGATGATCGATAAAATACAAACTCATATTGATAATACAAATCCATCACTGGAAAATGTTTTATATCAAGGATATTTCTAAAAATTTTCTCGACATCAAGTTTAGCTAATTTGATGTATAATCAAGATGTAGATAAGTTGCTAATTATTGGTTATGACTCAGGTAAATCTACAAAAAGCCGCTAATATTCTCGGTGTCACTACCGCAGAAATACTAACATGGCAAAAGAAAAAATTAATCAAAGGTCAGAAAATCAATCAAGTTGATTGGTTATTTGATCTCGATCAATTAACCAATCTTAAAAATAACCAATCCCCCGGAGAATTGAGAATTTTAAAAACTGTTGAGCCAACTAATTACACGGTTATTGAATTATTTGCTGGCTGTGGTGGTATGGCTTTAGGTTTGGAAAATGCGGGACCAAAAACGCAATTACTGGTGGAAATTAACCAAGATTGTGTTAATACTTTAAGACTTAATCGACCGCAATGGAATGTTATAAATCAAGACATAAAAAAGATTAAATTTTCTGATTTTAGAGACAAAATAGATATTGTAGCTGGAGGTTTTCCCTGCCAACCTTTTAGTTATGCTGGGTTAGGGAAAGGATTAGAAGATTTGAGAGGGAGCTTATTTTTTGAGTTTGCTCGTTGTTTACAGGAAGTGCAACCTAAAATCGCTATGGCCGAAAATGTTCGAGGATTATTAAGCAATAAAAAAGGAGAAACCCTGCAATTAATGCTGCAAGCTTTACAGGAAATCGGTTATTATGCTGCTTATCAAGTTTTATCGGCTCAATTTCTCGATGTTCCCCAAAAAAGAGAAAGATTAATTATTATTGCCACCCGTCAAGACCTAAATATTAAACCCATTTTTCCCCAATATAAAAACTATACTATTTCTTTGAAAAAAGCTCTAGAGAATTGTCCAATTTCTCTGGGAGTAGAATATAAAGAAAGAAAAAAAGCGATTATGTCCTTAGTTCCCGCAGGAGGAAATTGGCGGAATTTGCCGATGGATATTCAAAAAGAATATATGAAAAATAGTCTCAAAAATCACGGCGGGCGGACAGGATATGCTAAAAGATTATCTTGGGATGAACCGGCTTTAACTATTACCTGTAGTCCGGCACAAACCCAAACAGAAAGATGTCATCCCCAAGAAACTCGTCCTTTGACTGTGAGAGAATATGCACGAGTGCAGTCCTTCCCCGATGATTGGCAATTTACCGGTAATTTAACCTCTCAATATCGACAGATTGGTAACGCGGTTCCTGTTAATATGGCCTATCATCTTGGTGGCTGTTTAATTAATATGTTGCAAGGGGATTATCTGGGGGAAACACAGCCAAAAACTGAACAGTTAAGCATTCCGGGGTTAGAAGTTAATTAATTTTGACTAAAAGTAAATAGCGCTTGCTGAATAAATGTGAAATGTAGGCAAGGTAAGGGTTTTAGGGCTTTACGAGCGAAACAGGTGCAAGATTTTGAGAGAATCGTGCTTCAAAACCTTGCGTCTTCATCGGCCCGCGTCCTGTAGGGGCGAAGCATTCGGGCAATAACCTATCGGTGATTACTGACACGCAAAAACTATTGATTTAGGATAAGTAGGGAGGCACAATTATTTGTAGGATGGGTTAGCGGTAGCGTAACCCATGCGGGCGTTGGGTTTCATGCTTCAACCCAACCTACGTTCTGACACGCAAAAACTATTGATTTAGGATAACAAATACAATTATAATACTTTTGAATCACCGATAACTGTTTCAGTTTCATTGTTAGATGGTATAGGGAATCTCAATAAATGGATGTTGATTGAGATCAAAATCTTGGGTATTACGAGTGACTAATTTGAGATTATAGTAAAGGGCGACCGCTGCTTGAATGGCATCGGGCAATTTCCATTGAATAACCTTTTTGTTAGGCTGTTTAGTTGCTTTTTTTTTGATTTGTTCACGACGGATTTGAATGACTAAATCAGTGATGTTGACATCTAAGTCTATCAGGGGAAAATGGCTTAACAACTCTGCTGCTTTTTCAAAGGAATTATTATCATCAAAACCAATGAGAACTTCGGCTTTAGTAATGACAGAAATATAACTTTCATCTCGGTGAGCTTTGAGATAAACTGTCGCTTGGGTAATACCATTAAAATGGTCGATTAAAATACAGGAGTCTATTAATCGTTTCATATCCACTCCTCCCGAATTTTTTGCTGATATTCTAAGCCATCTCCTTTAGTCCAGATTCCCTTGGTTTTATCTAATAAGGCTTTAAAATCGGCTTCTGTCTTTTCATCCTCAACTACTTGAATGTTAATGGCTAACTTTGTTCCTGCTTTAAAGGGTAAGTTAGAGAGGATAATCTTCTGAGAATGATCGATGATTAAATAGGTTTGATAACTATTCATAATTATTGACACGCAAAAACTATTGATTTAGGATAACAAATACAATTATAATACTTTTGAATCACCGATAACCGTTTCAGTTTCATTGTTTTTAAAAAAACTTAATATACTTCAATTTTCTCAAAAAAATCGACCCGCCTAACGGCGAGAAAAAAGTTAAAAAGGCTGAATAAATAATCAGTTTTTAATAACCAGATTTTGTAGGACGGAGAGGAGTGTAAATATTTATAAAAATGTAGCTTAGAATACAGTTGTGGGGGGGGGAATGTGTATTCTCGCAGTTACTTTTCTGATTGATAAAGAATCGAAACCAATGACCATAGCATATAAAACGTTGAAAAAATCCCTTCCTATAGGTATCTTTTCTGCGACCTTTTTAGTGGCACTTACGAATCAACCAAGCTCGGCATTTACTGTTGAGTTTCCTGTGAACCCAGTACCAATTGGAGCATTTAACAAATGGGTTCCCCAAGAATCATATACTCTAGGTGGCAATGTGAATTGGACGGTAGATCTTAATCCTGCCTTTATCCCACGCATTAGTGCAGAAGACGAGAGAACAGCATTTCTGAAATTTCTACAGGATTCAAACTATGGAAAAGCAGTAGCAGATGGAGGACTAGGCTGGACTTTTAATCTTAAACCAGTTGATACTTTAAAGGGAACTTTTAACATTCAAAACTACTATCAAACTCTGTTAGCATCAGACGGACCGCGATATCAAGAGGGTGAACTTCAGTTGCTTGGACAGTTATGGGATTCAGAAAAAGATGGTCAACCAACTCCCTTGGCAGATGGAGATGATATAAATGGAGGTTGTCAAGATTGTAATATTGATCCAATTGATCCAGATGATGAAGATGGAGTCATTTTTGGAGATAGTTGGGTAGATGTAACTTTTAACATTTCTCGTCCAGATCCTAATCCTTATCAACTTCGTGCTTGGTGGGATACTAATTACAATGGAGTCTTCGACCACACATCAGAACTCTACATTGATGATTTACTCACCCTAGCGCCAGGCATCTTTACCAAGCGTTATAATCTAGGATTCAATCCCAAAGCAGATGGTCTTTATAGTCGCTTCCGTCTTACTTGGAACCCGTTAGATTTGGACGTGAAACCGTTTGGTGAATATTACTCTAAAGCAGACTGTAACACCACTGATGCAGCAGCAGGAAACTGTGTCTCTCACGGAGAAGTAGAAGACTACGCACCTATTCCCGAACCCAGTTCTATCTTTGGACTTCTCGCTTTCGGGGGACTCGGATTAATGGGACTTCGCAAGAAACGTTAATCCAATAGTTAGGGTTTGCTGAAAGAAGCTAGATACAATTAATTACACATATCTAATACTAAATCCGTTGAGTAACGCACAGAAAACGGGTTTCTCGGAGAAACCCGTTTTCTACTCATGCACTCATGCAAAAAGGGGAATAAATAATCAGTCTTTAATAACCAGATTTAGTATAACTACTTCTTGCATGGGTGCCTATCCTAACCAAGAAATTGATTTTGTCCGATTTTACTGTTCAGGGGGAATAACTTCTAACGGAATGCTTTCAGTTTCTCCCTCTTTAGATGGATTGACATCGGGACTTTTTTCTGCATCTGGAGTTTTTTCCACCGCTTTGGTTTCTGAGGTGGGGGGATTTTCGGGGGGTACTTCTGGACTGGGGTTATTTTCCGGGATGGGAGTGAATTCTACTGGGGTTTCGCTTTCAGGAGAGGGGGAAACTTCGGGGGAAGCTTCGCTATTGCGGGTAGTTTCCGCGGGAGTTTCTTCTATCCGGGGAGATTCTGGGGTAGTTGCGGGGGTAGTTGCGGGGGTATCTGGGGGGGTGTCTTCACTGATGTTTCGTTCTTCCTGGGGACAGGCTGCCGATTCTAAACCGAGATGACATCGGACTTCCTCCCGTCCCAAAGACACGGCAATTCCCGACACGGACATTAATAAAGCTAGGATGGGTAAGATATTCTTCATAAAATTAGACTTGATTCTACTCCTCGACATCACATTATCTATTTTAGATAGGATCGAACTGATATTGAGAACCCTTTGGCCCTTCATTGCCGCGATTAGCGCGCACTAGGGGAACTTGATTAAAAATGTTAAAATCCGTGGTGCTTCCCTGCAAGGTGATTCCTCGATTTAAAGTTTCGACTACAGTAGCACGGTCAGAACTTTTAGCGATCGCTTCTCCTAATACTTTCATGGTATCGTAGGCGGTAGCAGTACGCCAACTGACGCGACCGCGCCAACTTTTCAGCGCATCTTTGGCAAAAGGATCCGTTGCTTGGAAACTCCAAGGTACTGCTAGAACTAATCCGTCGATGCTATCTGCTCCTTGAATAAGTATATCGGGTGTATAAAGTTCATTTCCGCCTAATAAGAGCATTCCTGACGATTCTTGGGCAATAGCCACGGCTTGATTTATGCGATCGCCGTCTTTACTCAGGGCCAAAAATACCACCCTAGCGCCGGCTTTTTTGGCCTGATCTATGGCGGTTTTAGCGTTAAAATTGGCTTTAGTTGTGTCTATTTCCTTAACTATCTTGCCTCCCGGTTCTTTTATCGCTTTAGCAAAGGAATCCCTTAATTTTTGACTATAGGGACTATCGGAATTATAAAAAAGAACCACTGACGGAGAATTCTCTTGCTTACTAGCATAATTAGCCAAAGTTTTGGCCACCGCTTCCAGATAACTACCTAAAACTTCCTGAGACTTATCCTCAAGGGGAATAGTTTTCAGGGTTGATTTTCCCGTTTGACTAACACTGGTAGTCAGGGGAGAAAGAATCGCTAATCCTTCTTTTTCGTAACTTTCAATCGCTTTTTGACTAAAAGGATCGATTCCGTGGCCCATAACTGCCAAAACCTGACCGGATTGAATCAGATCATCGGCTATCGCTTTTGATTGTAGCCCACCGCCATCATTAGCGATGACTATTTCCAAAGGATTACCAGGATTAGAATTATTAAACTCCTCTTGATACCTGGCCACACCTCGGAGAATTTCCTTGGCACTGTTGGGGTCGTTAGCGATGGGGACAACGACGGCTATAGTATTTTGATTACCTTTTTGTCTAGCTTTGGCGTTATTGTAATAGATTTTGCCCTCCGGGTCGTTTGCTTGGGGAGTGGCTGCCGGTTGGTAAGCTGCGATCGCATTTGACCAATCTTCCTTTTTAAAGGCCGCTGCGCCTTTTTCTTTGTTAGGAGTGGAATTAAGCAGTATTTTCTCGCCTTGGCTAAATAAATCGGGATTTTTAGCCGTATTACTCACAAAAGTTGTCTTGGGTTGCTTGTTTGGGGTTTTTTCTGAGACGACTTCGTGATTACCGGGTTTGGGAATCAGCATTTGCAATAGACTCCAACCCCCTAAACCTGCGGTTAAAGCGGTAATTATCAAAGCGAAGGGAAGTAACCAGTTAGATTTTTGGCCGACTCTAGTTGTAGCACCCGGGGAGACCACAACCGTGGTTTTAACCGTCGTTGTTACGGGATCCATCGCTTCCCTAGGCAGGCCACAGATAGGACAATCAGGAGTAGTATTTTCGCAGGGTTCATGACCTCCCGCAATCGCTTGCGTATAAGGTTTACCATCTTTAGGGATACCGTCACATTGCCAAGTAGTCATAATCAGTTATCAGTTATCAGTTATCAGTTATCAGTTATCAGTTATCAGTGGGTAAGTTATCAGTTATCAGATTTGAGTTTTTAAGTGTGCAGTATGTGTTAAGTGAGCAGTATTAAATAGGGTTTGCGGCAAAAAGTTTTCCCTGGGGGTAGGGTGTGGGGTGTGGGGTGTGGGGTGTGGGGTTTTACCAGTTTTGAGGTGGCCAATTACCTAATTTTCAGGGAAAAAGTGCCTAAATTCCCCCCCGATCACTGCCATATCCAGTACTTTTTAATTGACAAAAGGTCTAAAAGTCTTACCCAACAAGGTTTTTAGCTTTATTCAGCAAACCCTAAATAGCAGTTTCTTGCCATCTTTTCACTGTTTACTGATTACTGTTTACTGATCACTGATTACTGTTTACTGATCACTGTTTGAGGACGTTGTCGTAAGCTTTGGAAATAGAGGCCACCGATAAGCAGTAAAAAGAGGATATAAGCAACAATTTGACTGATATAGAGGTTTTGACGATAACCAAACAGAGATTTGAGGAGGAGTCCGGGGAAAGTGCGATCGCTCAAAATTTGGGAACCGTCCCAAACTTGAAAACCGAGAAGACAGGAGGAGGGGAGAGAAGGACAGAAATTTTGATAAAAAGGGTCAATTTCACTTAAAAGACTGATTCCTGCGTCGATATGTTTCAAAACACCGATGAGTAATCCCGCAACGATTAAGAGTAGGAAAGTCCCCATAATTTGGAAAAAGAGACGGATATTAATTTTTACTCCCCCTGCAAATAGGAGAATTCCCAACAAAGTTGCGACACTTAACCCCGCTATCGCACCGAAGGTTTGTAGCTGCCAATCTTTTTGGAATTGGGCCAGGATAAAGAGAACTGTTTCAAATCCCTCCCGCAAGACAGCGATAAAAACGAGCAGAAAAATCGCTTTTCCTGCCCCATTTTCCGATTTTAAACCCGCTTTTACCGCATTTTCTACCTCAGATTTCAAATATTTGGCCTGTTGAGTCATCCAAATTAACATCCAACTCAACATCAAAACGGCAATCAGTCCAAAAGTGGCGGCCAGTAATTCCTTGAGCATTGGTACGAATGGACTAGGAGAGGCATCCACTTGAAAAAGGATTCCCCCTAGCAAAATACCGACCAAAACACTAGCGACTACTCCGGCACCAATACCACGATACACCCATGAGTTAAGTTGCGATCGACCCGATTTTTGTAAACAAGCGAGGACAATTCCCACCACTAAAGCGGCCTCGAAACCTTCCCGGAGAGTGATAATAAAAGTGGGTAAAGCGGAACTGAGATTCATAAGCTAGTCGATAAACTCTAACTTTGATCCTAGCTTAAGCAAAATCCCGCAGCATCTTGCGAATTTCCAGATTGTGTAATTCTTCTTGTCCGATCATACCGCGAGCGAATTCTTCTAGGTAAATACTGGCATCTTCGACGGTTTCTAGGAGTGCTTTGTACAAATCAAGGGATTTTTTCTCATGATTGAGGCTCTCACTCAAGATTGCTTTGATATTATGTTCATAGCTTTCCTCGATTGGGGCAATTTTTAAGCTAGGATGACCTTCTAAACCGGTGAGAATTTCCCCAACTTGTTGCGCGTGGGTGAGGGACTCCGTGGCCTGAGTCTGGAAAAATTGGACGATGGGGATGCGATGGGGCCCTGTCACCATCAGGGAATAGTGGGTGTAACGGACAACTCCCGCTAGTTCAAATTCCATGATTTCGTTCAGTTGTTCGATGGTTTTGTCTCTGTCTAGTTCTCGCATAAGATTCTCAATAATTTGTCTCTCATTGCAATTGTAGCTAATCCAGACTGGCTAAATAAATCTTAAAACCTTGTTGGCTAATATCTTTAGGCTTTTTTGCCGTCAAAAAAGTGCCAGATATTGGAGCAATCGGGGGGAAATTTTAGGCACTTTTTCCCTGAAAATGCCTAAAACCCCACACCCCACAAAAAACCTTTTCAGCAAACCCTAGGTACTGAATCGAGGCGATCGAGTCAAAAGGATTTTAGCTGGGGGAATAGCAACTCAAGAGGTCATTAAAGGTTTCATTTTGCCTTAAACCATCGAAAACAAAGTTATTACGCGCTAATTCGCCGCAAATATCCGGTTCTATGTCTAGAGCTTCCCGTAAACAGTCGATCGCTTTTTGTTGTTGACCGAGGGCGGCATAACAGCAGGCGGAATTATACCACGCATAGCGATCATCTCGATCGATTTTTAACGATTCTTCATAACAGGCGATCGCTTCTGTTAAACGCTGTAATTCCTGTAGGATCACACCCTGTTGATACCAGGACCAGTAATCTTGCGGTCGGATATCGAGGGCGGTACGATAATTAAATAAAGCCTCTTGGGGATTGCCCCAATCCCGGAAAGCGTCGCCGCGACGATACCAGGCCCAATAATCCCGGGGTCGCGCCCCTAGGGCCAGATCATAGGAAGTGATAGCGCGTTCGTAATTTTTGAGCAATCGATAGGCCTCTCCTTGCCGGTAGGCTGCCCAATAGTCCCCCGGACTATGACTTAAGGCTCGTTGAAAACAAGCGATCGCTTTTTCGTAGTCTTTTAATTCTTGCAGATAAACACAACCTTGATCGTACCAAGCCCAATAGTTATCATCCTTTACCTGTGCGGCGTTAGCATAACTTTGAGCGGCTTCTTCATACATTCCCAAGTCTTCTAGTATCATACCCCTTTTGTACCATGCCCAATAATCATCTGGATAATATTCTAAGGCTTTTTCGTAGCTGATTAAGGCTCCAAAATAGTCCATTCTTTCTCTTAAAATATTGCCTTGGTCATACCAGTCCCGATAGGTATCCGGACGGCATTCGAGCGCTCGATAGACAGTAAATAGATAGGTCATAGTCATCAATCTCTAACAATTGCATCCGTCAGTCTTATCAGTTATCAGTTATCAGTGGGATTGTTCGGTGGGCAGTGGGAGAACTGGCGATCGCAATTGACCGCCATTCCTATTTATACTTTTAGAACAGGTCTAGATCCGTTAAAGCGCCGAGACTGCTAGAGGAGACTAACTTAGCGAATTTGCCGAGAATTCCCGTTTTATAGCGTGGGGGGTGCGGTTGCCAATTGGCACGACGACGGACTAATTCTTCCTCAGATACATTTAAACTCAAGAGACGCTGACGAGCATCAATAGTAATTTGATCCCCTTCCTCTACTAGAGCAATTGTACCACCTACTGCCGCTTCTGGAGCGACGTGACCGACCACCAGACCGTAGGTTCCCCCGGAAAAACGACCATCGGTAATTAATCCCACGGAATCCCCTAAACCGGCGCCGATAATTGCCGAAGTGGGGGCCAACATTTCCCGCATACCCGGTCCGCCTACTGGTCCCTCGTAACGGACAACCACCACATCCCCGGCTTTAATTTTTCCGGCTAAAATTGCCTCTAAACAGGTTTCTTCCGACTCAAACACCCGCGCGGGCCCGGTGATTACCGGAGTTTTCACGCCGCTAATTTTGGCCACGGACCCCTCCGTGGCCAGATTTCCTTTTAAAATGGCTAAATGACCCTCTTTATAGACAGGATTGCTAAAAGGACGGATAACGTCTTGGCCTGACGGCGGTTGGTCGGGAATATCGGCTAAAATCTCGGCGATAGTCTGACCGCTAATGGTGAGAGCATCCCCGTGCAGTAAACCATTAACCAGCAGAATTTTCATCACTTGGGGAATACCGCCGGCTTTATGTAGATCCACGGTAACGTAACGCCCGGAGGGTTTAAGATCGCAGATAACCGGTACACGCTGCCGGATAGTTTCAAAATCATCGATCGATAATTCTACCCCGATGGTGCGGGAAATGGCTAAAAGGTGCAGCACGGCGTTAGTGGAACCTCCCACCGCCATAATTACCGAAATAGCGTTTTCAAAGGCTTTACGGGTCAAAATTTGGCTAGGTAGAATCTGTTTTCTAATCGCCTCGACCAAAACCTTGGCCGATTCTTCAGTACTATCGGCTTTTTCCGCATCTTCGGCGGCCATGGTCGAGGAGTAGGGTAAACTCATCCCCATGGCTTCAAAAATGGAAGACATGGTATTAGCAGTAAACATTCCACCACAGGAACCGGCGCCGGGGCAAGCGTTGCGTTCGATTCCGATGAGGTCTTCTTCACTGATTTTACCGGCGCTGTACTGTCCCACGGCTTCAAAGGAACTGACTACGGTTAAATCGCAATCTTTGTAGCGCCCCGGTTTAATCGTGCCACCATAGACGAAAATAGCGGGAATATTCATCCGGGCCATGGCAATCATTGCTCCTGGCATATTTTTGTCACAACCCCCGATAGCGAGGACTCCATCGAGACTTTGACCATTACAGACGGTTTCAATGGAATCGGCGATTACTTCCCTAGAAACGAGAGAATATTTCATCCCTTCTGTTCCCATGGAAATTCCGTCACTAATGGTAATAGTCCCGAAAAGTTGCGGCATTCCCCCCGCTAATCTGGTTCCTGCTTCGGCACGCATTGCTAAATCATTAATTCCCATGTTACAGGGGGTAATGGTGCTAAATCCGTTAGCGATGCCGATGATTGGTTTGCTAAAGTCCTCATCCCCAAAACCTACCGCTCTTAACATGGCCCGATTAGGACTGCGTTGGGTACCTTGGGTAACAATGCGACTTCTGTAGTTATCTGCCATAACTTTATCTTTCTCCAATGGCGGCTGATGTGTGCGATCGCTGCTCAAGTTCTCCAATCGCACCTTTATTTCTATTTTCTGACTTTTGGCCGCTCTGAGCAGGTTTTGGGACAGCCCATCTCTAAAGAAAATATAAAACTGCGGGATTATTCAGGGGACAGGAGGCAGCCATCAGGAATCAGCAGTCATACTAAATCCGTTGAGTATAGGCTACTTATGAGGACAGGCACTCATGCAAAAGGGGGAATAAATAATCAGTTTTTAATAACTGGATTTAGTATAAAAAGTATCGGAGGGGGGGAAGCGCCAGAACTGCAAAAGAGCAAGTTTGAGCATTTGTACTAAAATTTCCTCTGGGCAGTTTCAATGCAGTACAGCTTATCGGTAAAAGCATCCATAATTAGGGTCTGCTGAAAAAGTTTTTCGGTGGGGGTTGGGGGTTGGGGGTTGGGGGATGGGGGATGGGGGATGGGTTTTACCGATTTTCAGGTGGTCAACTACCTAATTTTTGATTGACAAAAAGTCTAAAAGTCTTACCCAACAAGGTTTTTAGATTTATTCAGCAGACCCTAATTAGGGTTTGCTGAATAAATCAATTGGCTGCCGTGGGGAGCATGGCACAAGGGGAGAAGGAGATTGTTTGAAGGTGGAACAAGACGCAATCGCCAATGCAGATGCAAGGGGTGCCAGGTTTGCGCCTTGGGAATATCACGGTTATTCAACCAGACATAATATTAGGCTGTTCATCTGGGAAAGAAAAGGATTAATTTAGTAATACACCGAGTCATCAGAACGTTTGTAGAAATTGTAGGATGGCTTGATGCCCAATAGGGTTGGTAAACCATCAGCATCAATACAAAAGCAGATTGTCCCATTTTTTTGTAAATGGTAAGCTTCCGCAACAAAGGTTAGTTTGAAACCCGCAGCCGTTGTTACCGTTAAAATTGTTGGTTCATTTTTGCTTAACAGTTCTTCATAAGATTTTTGTTCATACTCTTTACCAATCTTATCGATTTCTTGTCGGAGAATTTGATAATTACGAATGAGTGTCTGTCTTTGTTCCTTGCTTAAAGGAAGTAATTCAGCTAGTTTCATTGACTTTTCCTAATGAAAAAAACAAGAGTTCATCTAAAGGTAACTTGTTAACGGATAAATCATTAATATTATTCAATTTATTAGTGATTTTAATTGCAGGAAAACGTCTAAGTTCATCTGACCAGTATGTTAATATTCCCACTTCTCCATAAACATAGATTTGTGCCAGCCAAGATAAAAAATCTCTCAGGATAGCATCAGACATAAAATAAAATCCCCAATCTATTACATAATAGCGATCACCGATATTATCTGGTAAATTTAAATTAACATCTGGATGTTTCTGAAATTCTGACAAGCTATATAGAGCATAATTAGACAGACCGCAATTAGAAATATTTGCCGCCTCAGCTTCCGCCAGCCATGAATCTAGCTTTTGCCCAAAATGCTTTTCAATTCGCAAGATTTTTGAGGGGATTAATAAGCAAAATTTAGCACTCATGGTTGTTGACTTTTACCTAACCGTAAGAATGGGACACTTGAAAACAAATTTTAGATGTCTGTGGGTGATAGTAAAACAAGAGATATTCAAAATTAGTAGTATTATTAATATTTAATACTGATGGTCTTCCAGTTATTCCATAAACATCAGTTACAGATGCAAATGGTTGTTGGTAACTACAACCTTCTTCTTGTTTCCAAAAATTTACCTGATAGGAAGGAAGTAATGTAAATTTTAACGGTGAACCCCAGAAGCAATTTGTTAAGCATAATGTAAAATTTAGCATTAATCAATCACCGTCACTTTCTTCATTAGACCTCGACCTAATATTATCTTAAGACCAAAAGTCTTTCTAGTTAAGGAATCTATCCGAATAAAAATTATTTTAATTGCCTCATATTTTTTCAGTAAAATTGAATTAGAAACGATAGATATACATTTTGGCTATCGAACTATTTATTTAGTACACAGATCAAAAGCAAGCTATGACTGGGTTATAATTTTTGGAGATGTCTATTTAGTATTTCCTGGGACTGTTAACAATTCTGGCGCTTGCACTTGATGGCTAATCCTAGAGTTAATAATAGTCCCAAAAGAGTATCAGGTTCAGGAACTTTGGCCATATTGGTAAGCTTGATATTATCAACTAATAAAGCCGAATTGATAGTGTTATCTC
>VYKQ01000166.1_pt1 | contig 28854 bp, 26 predicted proteins | sample 5114541 | NCBI WGS metagenome assembly VYKQ01 (sample SAMN12291801, study PRJNA351875) | freshwater metagenome | isolation source: freshwater lake | place: USA: Michigan, Baseline Lake | collected 2013-08-09
TTTATCTGTTACTGGTAATGGCTTAATTGTTGGGTCATCAAATCTAATTGAGATATGCCAGCGTCCAGAAGGATGTAATCTGACTGTTACTGTGCTTGGTTCACAGCTTTCTGGTATTTGTCTTGACCATCGAATAAGTAAAGGTTCTGTGCATTTAGCTAAATAGATTTGTCTGTCTTTAAATTTAAAAGCAGATTTGGTAAATTCGGCACTTCCTCCCTAGCGACTCTTATTCTGGTGTGGGGTAAAATCGAAACCAATAGGCTTTTTCCATGTCTGACATTTTAGCATATATTTCGTAAATGTGTTAATATTTAACAGTAAAGCCGTCGTGAAACGACGGGGTTTCAGACCCAAATTTTCGATGAGTAATCTCCTCTGGCCGCGTTTTCTCAAGAAAGCTTACCGTCAAGAACCAATAACTAGCTTTATCTTTACCGCAGCGGCAGTAGATGTCATAATCGGGGTTGTAGGACAAAGATGGACACTGCTATCTTTAGGGGCAACGATTATGGCGATCGCTATTTTAGCCCGGTGGCAACAGAGCCAAAAAAGCAAGGTAATCAACAAAGAAGAAGCAGCAAGATATTATTTACCGCCCCAATCGGGTCAAGTGGCTTTACCAACCCTGAAAAACGAAAAAAATCGACCTTCTTAGCTCAAAAATCTCCCCTTGCTTGGCAATCAATCCCCTCAAAGGCTAGAATCTATAGCACGGTTCATTTGTTAATATTCAACTAAATTTATGAAATTCCGATTTATCGGTGGGGAGAAACTTGTCGGGGCAATTGTGGTCAGTGTCTTAACCACGCTGACAATCGGGCAACATCAGCTTAGTCATGCCCAAAATCCCATTGCCCCCCCTAAACCCGCGGCTGAAAGTGGCGAAAAAACCCCAGAAACTATCCTAGTAGAAGGTTTAGGCAGACTTACCCTCGCTAAAACCTTAGAAGGGCAACAATCCACCCCTAATGCTGTGATTTTCAGCCCCGATAACCAATTAGTTCTCGCCGGTGGTAGTGATACGGATCCTCTCCTGAGAATTTGGTCGGTAAAAACAGGGCAAAAAGTCTCCCAAACTCGCGCCCAAAGAACCAGCGTCAAAGCTTTAGCCATTAGTCCCAACGAAAGATTATTAGTTAGTAGCGGTTTAGATGGTTCCATTAATTTTTGGAATCTGGTGGAAGGCAAGTATTTAGGAATTGCCCTCGAACACGGTAATACTGTCCTCGCCCTCACCGTTACTCCCGATGGTAAAACATTAATTAGTGGTGGTTTGGAAGGAATTCGCCTCTGGACAGTGCAACCTCCCCGCCGTCCCCTCTATCGTTTAAATTGGGTGGGTAATTTTGTTTATTCCCTAGGGATGAAATCCGATGGTGTCACCCTTGCTAGTGGTCATGAAAACGGTGAGGTAAATTTTTGGGACATCCGCGAGGGCAAATTTTTATCGAAATTTTCCGCCCATCCCCAAGCGGTTAGCAAGCTTTTATACACTCCCGACGGTAAAAATTTAATTACGGGTAGTTTAGACCGCACGATTAAAATCTGGGATACGAGCAATAATAAGTTATTATTTACCCTCATCGGTCATACGTCCCGAATTCGCTCCCTGGCACTCCATCCTAACGGACAAATTCTCGCTAGTGCTAGTAATGACGGTGTGCGTTTATGGGATGTGACGACGGGTAAACAGTTGGCCTGGTTTGATAATAATTCCGACTGGGTGGAATCTCTGGCTTTTAGTCCCGATGGGCAGTATTTGGCTAGTGGTAATTATGATTTTAAAATTCGCCTCTGGCAATTCGTCCGTTAAGCAAAAATGCCCGCATTTAGCCTTTAACCACTTCTAGAAAAGCTGATTTGGCCGCTGCTTGTTCCGCTGCTTTTTTGCTTCTGCCGGTTCCCACTCCTAATTTCTGCTCATTTAACCACACTTCCGCACAAAAACGCTCTTGATCTAAACTATTGATTTCTTTTACTAAATATTGCGGCAGTTTTTTGTATTTTGCTTGTGTCCACTCCTGCAAGGCATCCTTATAATTCTGTCGGGCCGGATCTCGACGAATTTCGGCCGCTTTTTCCCTTAGTGGTTCATCTAGCCAAGAACGCACTAAAACCATAGTCTGTGTACTAAGATATAAAGCCCCCAAGACCGCCTCAAAAGCGTCTGCTAGTCGGGAAATTCGCCCCGCATGATCAATGCTTGTACTACTTGATACCAACAAATAACGCTCGAAACCGTAGCGATCCGCAAATTCCGCCAGAGTGCGATCGCTAACCATCATCGATCGCAGGGCGGCAAATTCTCCCACTAGCGCCTCCGGATAGGTTTCTAACAATACCTCCGCCGCCACGAGTCTTACCACAGAATCGCCCACAAATTCCAATTGTTCATAATTCTTATCACGGGAAATACTGGGATGAGTTAGAGCTAAATCTAATAAATCCCACCTGACGGGGACATCAGCCGATAAACCCAGCTTTTCCACTAGGGTTTTTAATTGTTTTTGGCGACGCGGATCACTTAAGGACATGGGAGCGGGAAGATGGGGGATGGGGGATGGGGGATGGGGGATGGGGGATGGGGAGAATAAATAAAAGCAATCTCCTATCTCCTGAATACTGACTCCTGACTCCTGACTCCTGATAACTAACTCCTGAATACTGATAACTGATCACTGATAACTGATAAAGGAGAGAGTCAGACATAAGCCGAATTCTGTATTTCCCAACAGCAGTAAAATCGCTTTTACCTTTGTTGGAATAGAGGTTATCTATCTGGGATAATTGTTACCAATTACCTCAAGCGGTTCCTAAAAACGGGACAGGAAAAAGACCAACCTTTGTCCCTCCACCTTGCTCCCCACCGGGGTTTACCGAGCCAGTACCTCTCGATACTGCTGGTGCGCTCTTACCGCACCTTTGCACCCTTACCCCCAATCAGTGATCAGTTATCAGTGAATTTACTTTCGTTACTGTTTACTGATCACTGAAAAAGGGGGCGGTATTTTTCTGTGGCACTATCCTCACGCTCGCGCGCACTGGACGTTATCCAGCAAGTGTGGTCTTTCGGGAGTTCGGACTTTCCTCGGAATCATTGATAAAATGATCCCGCAACCTCTAGACCAACTCTCTCCTATTCTCTAGTATGACTTACCAGAGACTCGATCGCTCATATATCCCAGTCAATAATCAGTGATCAGTAAATAGTAAACAGTGAACAGTGAAAAGACAGTAGGAAACTGCTATTTAATACTGCTCGCTTAAGCTGTTCGTAATTTAAATTGCTTGGGCCAGACGAGGCACTCTTGCGCTCTTGCACTCTTGCAACAGTAAAGGAATTGGATGAGATTCGGCTAATCTAAGAATAAGCGGTTTAAATACGTCTTAGCTTAACTGATAACTGATAACTGATAACTGATAACTGATAACTGATCAATGTCGATCGCTCTAAACGTTAACATTAAAGGTAATGGCTATCCGATCCTCTGTCTGCACGGTCATCCCGGTTCGGCAGCCAGTATGTCTGTATTTACCGATCATTTTTGCCAACGCTGGCAAACCCTGGCCCCGGATCTGCGCGGCTACGGTAAAAGTCGTTATCGCCGCGATTTTCAGCTAGAAGAACATCTAGAGGATTTAATCGGGCTGCTCGATCGCCAAAAAATCCAGCAATGTTTAATTCTCGGTTGGTCTTTGGGGGGTATAATCGCACTGGAATTAGTATTGCGGCATCCGGAGCGCTTTCCTGGTTTAATTCTAGTGGCCTCGGCCGCGCGGCCTTGGGGTAGTCATCCTCCTATCACCACCACAGATCTGATTTTGACGGGGATGGCGGCAATTCTCAATCAGATCAAACCGGGATGGCGTTGGAATATTGATACTTTTGCGCGTCGTTCCCTGTTTCAGTACCTTTTTTCACAACATCAAGCGATCGCCTATCAATACCTCGCTCAAGATGCTGTTCCTGCCTACTTACAAACTTCTCCATTTGCCGATCGCGCTTTAAATCGGGCTTTTAAAAAAGGTTACAATTGTTTAAAATCCCTTGACAAAATTACAATTCCCTGCTTGGTTCTGGCGGGGGCAAAGGATCGCCATATTACCAGTGCCTCGAGCCAAGAAACGGCTGAAAAACTGAAACTGTCTGGGTGGAAATGTTACCCAGATACGGCCCATCTGTTCCCCTGGGAAATCCCCGACTTAGTTATAGGGGACATTGATGCTTGGTTAGCGGAGCATTTTAGCGATAAACTGGCAGGGTGAAGTGAAAACTACTGCCGTGGTCGGGGACACTATCCACCCAAATTTGACCGTAGTGGGCGCGAATAATCTTGCGACAGACCGATAAACCGATGCCATAACCTTCTTTACCCTCATCCCGTTTGAGACGCACATGACCCTCAAAAATATGCTCTTGTTTTTCTTCGGGAATGCCGGGGCCGGTATCACTGATGCTTACCTGTACTTTTTGAGTAGTACGATGGAGCACAGAAAGGGTAATTGCGCCGCCAGCGGGGGTATATTTGATCCCATTCTCCAGGAGATTAATAATCACCTGTCGGATTAACTCCTCATCAGCATAGACGGGGGGCAGATCTTGGGGGATATCGCTTTGGAGAATTAAAGTCTTTTCCTGAAAAGTATCGGTAAATTGAGACAAAATTTCCTGACAGAGGGATTGGAGATAAAATTTACTCTGTTGGAGAGTGAATTGGGCCGCCATGCTCTTAGAAGCTTGCAGAATATCCGTAATCAAACGGTTCATAATCCGGAACTGTTTACGGGCCTGTTGGTGCAGTTGTTCTCGTAATTGCAGACTGCGCTCCGTATCTGGTTGATGATAGGCTAATTCTAGGGTTTCCACAGCGATGGAAGCAGCGGTGAGAGGGCTGCGTAAATCGTGGGCTAACATAGCCAAAATTTGGTCTTTAAATTTTAATTGTTCTAATAATTCTTCCTTTTCTTGTTTGAGACGAAAAACCTCATCGGCGATGCGGATGAGTTCGCCCGAATGTTCCACCTCTTGAAGTTGTGCATCCTCAGCGTGATGATTTTTGACCTCCTCTTTAATCGCTTTTTGCCAACGTACCAACCATTGTTTAAACTGTTCCACCAGATTACTGCCCGCGAGGGTATGGCGGGGGACGGGGGCAATTTTGACCAAGGCGGGGGTAGCTACAAGGCGAAAATGTTCGACTAAATGAGGTTGCTGGCGAATTTCGATGATTTGTAGGTCAATCGGGTAATCAGACTTTAAAGACTGGAGATAGGACTGAATTTGACGGATAATTTCTTGAGAACTGGGACGGTCATCAACAAACAGCAAAAGTTGAATCGAGAGAGGCGTTGTCGTCTCTCTCCCTAAAGCAGTCAGTGGCTCGTTAGATGGGAGCATCGGAAAATTAGTAAACCTAGGGATTGACGAGATCGATCGACGATCGATCGACTTTTATCATATTCTTTATTGTAGAAGCTTAAGATAGTATAAAATCTACTCAACCTAATCTTAAAGTTTTATTCCTTAATTCTAAGAAGAAATCCTATGGCTTTTGGCTATGTTGCCCTAGTTCTCCACGCTCATCTCCCTTTCGTCCGCCATCCCGAAAGCGATTACGTCCTCGAAGAAGAATGGTTATACGAAGCAATCACAGAAACCTACATCCCTCTGCTGCAAGTTTTTGAAGGTCTCAAGCGGGACGGTATCGATTTTAAAATGACCATGAGCATGACTCCGCCTTTGGTGTCGATGCTGCGGGATCCGTTACTGCAAGAGCGTTATGAAGAACACTTAGGTAAGTTAGAAGAATTAATTGCTAAAGAAATCGACCATAATCAACACAATGGCCATATTCGCTACTTAGCCGAATATTACGCTGAATCTTTCCAAAGTATCCGACAAACTTGGGAAAAATACGATCGAGATCTGGTCAAAGCTTTTAAACAATTCCTTGACAGTAATAACCTAGAAATTATCACCTGTGGTGCGACTCACGGTTATATGCCCCTGATGAAAATGTACCCACAAGCGGTCTGGGCGCAAATTGAGGTGGCCTGTCAACACTACGAAGAAAATTTCGGTCGTCGTCCCAAGGGCATTTGGTTGCCGGAATGTGCCTACTACGAAGGGGTAGAAAGAATGTTAGCCGATGCGGGCATTCGTTATTTCCTCGTCGATGGCCACGGTATTCTCTACGGTCGTCCTCGCCCCCGTTACGGCAGTTACGCGCCCATTTTCACGGAAACCGGGGTGGCTGCTTTCGGTCGTGACCACGAATCTTCTCAACAGGTTTGGTCTTCCCAAGTTGGTTATCCGGGGGATATAGTTTATCGGGAATTCTATAAAGATTTGGGCTGGGAAGCAGAATACGAATATATTAAGCCCTATATCATGCCCAACGGTCAACGCAAGAATATCGGCATCAAATACCACAAAATTACTAGCCGGGACGGTGGTTTATCGGAAAAAGGGCTTTATGACCCCTACTGGGCCAAAGAAAAAGCCGCCGAACACGCGGGCAATTTTATGTATAATCGCGAGCGGCAAGTGGAGAGTTTAGCCGGAATTATGGGCCGTCCTCCCCTTGTTGTTTCTCCCTACGATGCCGAGTTATTCGGTCACTGGTGGTATGAGGGACCCTGGTTTATTGATTTTCTGTTCCGTAAGTCTTGGTATGACCAAAATATCTACCAAATGACCCATTTAGCCGATTATCTCCGGGCTAAACCCAATCAGCAGGTCTGTCGTCCTTCCCAATCCAGTTGGGGTTATAAGGGTTTCCATGAATACTGGCTGAATGAAACTAACGCTTGGATCTATCCTCACCTACACAAAGGCACGGAACGGATGATTGAATTAAGTCATCATGAAGCGGAGGATGAATTGCAGGAACGGGCTTTAAATCAGGCGGCCCGGGAGTTATTATTGGCCCAATCTTCCGATTGGGCGTTTATTATGCGAACCGGTACGATGGTTCCCTATGCTGTCCGGCGCACTCGTTCCCACCTGCTGCGGTTAAATAAAATCTATGAAGATGTGAAATCCGAGAAGATTGACTCTGGTTGGTTGCAAAAAGTCGAGGAAATCGATAATATTTTCCCCAATATTGATTATCGCGTCTATCGACCTCTGTAATCTGGGTGAATAGTATCGATAAAAAGGGAGGTTAGTTAATGCCTCCCTAATTTTTTAGGGCTGCGGGGGTAATTCTGAGGCTAATTTGGCCACAATTGTGGGTTTAAGTTGCTCGAGTTTCTGTTTTAACATCCGCTTGCTAATTTGTGGGCTGCCAACCTGGGCTAATTGACTATCTGTCACCCATTGCCGCAAAATTTGGCATTGATTGGGGGGAATATTAGCGGTGATCACATTTTCACAGATAGGGCCGCCTTCGAGGGAGAAAAATAAAATCCAGTATTGACCGGTTTCGGCGAGGGTTTTGGTCATTTTTTGACCTTGGGGGGTTTTTAAGTCCAAATAACAGGGCAACCAGCGGGGTCCCCATTGACGATGATAGAGGAGAGTAATCCAGAGAAGCATCGGGTGGGGTGTGGGTAAAAAGAGGAATTTATTATAACGGACACTAGCAACCCGGACGGCGATATCCTCTCGAGCCAACATTACCCATAAACTGGCAAAAACGCCGTCAGCAGCTCGGAGACAGCGTGAGAAGACAATTTTTTGGCGCGGTTTATCCTCGGGCCAACTGGACTTGAGACAGATATCCCTCGCATTAGCAGCAGAAACAATGGTTTGATTTAAATCATCAAGGGTTTTGATTTTGCTGGTGTAATCGTCGGTTTTTTTGACTATTTCATTTTTGACTAGGGGTTCAAGTCGTTCGAGACGTTGTAGTATATCTGTAACACTTGACGGGCGATCGCTGGGTGCTTTGGCCAAGCAGCGCCGGATTAACTGTTCTAATTCTGGCGGTAATTGCAAGCTAGAATTAAAGGAACGGGGTTCGGCGTAGTGGTGAACCTCATACCAACCGCCAAAGGAGGGATTATTGGGAAAAACGGGCGTTTCTCCCGTGAGCATCTCGTACATCATAATCCCAAAACTGTAGATATCGGAACGATGATCGAGTTCTTTACCTTCCATCTGTTCTGGGGAACAATAGGCTAAGGTTCCCATAAACGATTGGGTTTGGGATTCTCCCGATTGGATGAGTTTAGCGATGCCAAAATCGAGAATTTTCACCAATTCCCCTAATCCTGAGTCCTGAATCACCATAATATTGCTTGGTTTGATGTCCCGGTGAATAATCGGACACATCTCCCCTTGGAAGATAATACCCTTATGGGCGCATTCCAGGCCGAAACAAATCTGACGGGTGAGATTGAGAAAGCGCGGGAGGGGCAGCGGCTGATGTTTGATGAGTTCACTCATGCTCCCCCCCTGCAAAAATTCCATGACGTAGAAGGGGACTTCCTTGTCATCTACACCATAATCACGAACTTTAACAACATGAATACTTTTTTCGCCTAAAAGTGCCGAAATAGTCGCCTCTCGCTCGAAGCGCTCACGCATTCTTTGGTTGAGGAGAGTTTGCGAGAGTAATTTCACGGCGACGGTTACGCCACCTAATAGTTTATCTTCTGCTCGATATACTTGTCCCATGGCACCACTACCGATCAACTCGACCAGTTGGTATCGATTGGCAAGTAAGCTCCGATGTCTAGATTCTGCCGACATAGCTAGGCTACCTTTTTAATTATAGTGAGTCTGGTGGAGAGAGTTTCGGTTCTTCGTTACTTGGTATGGTTCAATAGGGTGGCATAAATCGACTAAATCCTTATCTGGCAAGAGACTTAATTGATTAGCTCGTTCTAGATCGAAAACAATTGGCAAAAATTGCCGCAATGTCTTTCTAGATGAGGGTTTCATCCCTTATAACCCCCGTCCATTACATAACACAAACCGAAGAACCAGAATTTCTTAAAGAACCGCTGCAATTGGTAGTTGATCGAGAGGACTTAATCTTAGAATGCCCTTTTTTTCGGCTAAAAGCATGATTATTAAGATATATTTTCAGGTATTTTTAGTCATTGCCCCTTGCCTAATTAATTTTTGTGGGTTGAAAAAATGAACAACCCAAGTATAAATTAGCACAAAATCTCTAAATGAAGAACATCTAAGGGTCTGCTGAAAAAGTACGGGCGAAGCATTCGGATAGAAAATCTACGGTTTCACCGATAGGTTATTGCCCGAATGCTTCGCCCCTACAGGACGCGGGCCGATGAAGACGCAAGGTTTTATTTCACATTTATTCAGCAAGCCCTAAATAGACAATTTGATTGATTATTATGACCACTGACTCCTGCCTAGTGACTCCTAAAGAACTACTACAGGCCAATCCCTAACCCCTGTAAAACTTTTTTGCCGAAAGTGACCGATCTGGGTAATAATTCTTTAATAAAGATTTGTAAACTTGAAAATGATTATCCCTTCGCAGTGCTAGAGATTTAATGAGACGACTAATTGCGATCGAAAAAGCTCTGCTCATCGGTCATATTGTATCGATGGCTTTTGGACTAGCCGGATTGTTGCTAGTCTTGCCCCATCCCGAATTTGTGGCCAATTTACCAGATTTTGGCAAAACCTTCTTTGCTTGGTCAATGGCCGGGGGGGGTGTGGTGTATATGGTGTTAGGAATGGCAGCGGTGGCTGTTTATGCCTATCGAACTCTAGGAGTGTGGCACTGGTTAGGATTCATGGTTCCCGCTATCAGTTTATCCCTTTGTAGCGAACTATTAGGAACCAGTACTGGCTTTCCTTTCGGTCATTATCGTTATCTTTCGGGCTTAGGTTACAAAATTGCGGGTTTAGTACCCTTTACTATCCCCCTATCTTGGTTTTATCTCGGTTTTAGTGCCTATATTATCGCTCGTGTTGGTTTATCCACTCTTGCTTTACCCCAATGGCTACAAAATCTAGGAGCGATCGCTATCGGGGCGGTATTATTAACTTCATGGGATTTTGTCCTAGATCCGGCCATGAGTCAAACTACCATCCCCTTCTGGATTTGGGAACAACCGGGGGACTTCTTTGGGATGCCCTATGAAAATTTTGCCGGTTGGTTCGGTACAGGCTGTGTTTTTATGACGGTAGCCACTTTAATCTGGCAAGCGCAACCGGTGAAACTGCCAAGTCAAGATTTAACCCTGCCTTTTCTGATGTATTTAGGTAATTTTGGCTTTGCTACGGTCATGAGTATCGGTGCTGGTATTTATCCGCCGATTTTCTTAGGATTACTCACCGGTGTTCTGCCTTTAATCCTTCTCTATAATCGCGCCAAGGCTGTTGCTTCCCGACAAACAGTGCCGACAAGCGAAGTAACAACCCTAAAAATCCCCGTTGTGTCGGTGAGAGGAGCCAAATAAGTTGTTAACTGAGATAATTCTCGGTGCATTCTGCCTGGGGCTACTGCTGTCTCAGGCTGTTGCCTTTTTTATCCTTCTTTCCCGTCTGCTAAAAGGGGCGCGTCGTCGTCCTCCCCTGACTCCCCAACCTCCCACCCCGGAGATGTTAGGGACAGTAAGCGTAATTGTGCCGACGTTAAACGAAGTGGCCAGGATTGACGGTTGTTTACGGGGATTGAGTCAACAGAGTTACGAAGTGCGAGAAATTCTGATTGTCGATAGCAATTCCCAAGATGGTACTAGGGAAAAAGTTAAAGAGATAGCGGCAAAAGACCCCCGCTTTCGCTTGAAAACCGATTATCCTTTGCCTACCGATTGGGTAGGTCGTCCCTGGGCGTTACACAATGGTTTTTTGTTTAGTTCTCCTAAAAGTGACTGGATTTTGGGCATTGATGCCGATACCCAACCCCAAGAAAATTTAGTCGCTAGTTTAGTTAAAACTGCGATCGCAGAAGGTTACGATTTAGTTTCCCTGTCGCCGCAATTTATCCTCTCCTATCCGGGAGAATGGTGGTTACAGCCGGCTTTATTGATGACTTTGCTCTATCGCTTTGATGCGGCCGGAGTGCGCGGGCAAGATCCCGAACGAGTGATGGCCAATGGTCAATGTTTTCTCTGCCGGCGGTCAGTTTTAGCGGCTTTAGACGGTTATAGCGGGGCAAAAGGTTCTTTTTGCGATGATGTCACCCTGGCCCGTCTAGCGGCAACGAAAGGCTATCGGGTGGGATTTCTCGATGGGGCGAAATTAATTCGGGTGCGAATGTATGAAGGACTCAAGGAAACTTGGCAGGAATGGGGCAGATCTCTCGATCTCAAAGATGCCTCCTATCAAGGGCAATTATGGAGTGATTTAGCTTTATTAGCTCTTACTCAGGGATTACCGATAATTATCACGCCCTTACTACTAACAGCTTTGATTTTTGGCTACGATTTCCTGAGTTTAAAAATTCTCCTCGCTTTAAACCTGCTCCTTTTATTGATTCGTTTTGCTCTTTTATTTGCTGTTTCTCCCAGTTACTATCGAGGCGAAAAAGTCAATCTATCCTCAGTAGTATTTTGGCTATCACCCTTGGCGGATCCGCTCGCAGTTATTCGCATTTTTATCTCTGCTTTTACCCGTCCCCAACGTTGGCGCGGTCGAGTCTATCAGTAATCGGCCTTTTTCATGCTAAATCCGGTTATTAAAAACTGATTATTTATTCTCCGTTTTGCCTCTTGCCTGTCCTTATAAGTAGCCTATGCTCAACGGATTTAGTATAATATGAATTCTCCTGCACCTGTGCCGACACCCTTTCAAGTTGCTTTAGAGCGTTACCAGAATGCTCTAAATTATTTAGATACTTCTCATAATAAATCTCTGAAAAAAGAACAGGCTTTAGAAATTATTGCCGCCAGAGATGCTCTTCATAAACAAATGGAAGCTGAGGCGGAAATTTCGGTTGATATGCGGTCAAAATTAATCGAACAAGATAATAGATTAAAACAGAAAAGCTACAAAATTACTCAAGTTCTTGACTTAGCTGAATATCGGGAGACTTTACCTATTTCTGCTCAGGCTTGGTGGTGGCATTTAGAAAGTAGGGAATCTCTGCATCCTTGCAATCGCTTTGATTGGCTATTGAGAATCGGTAAACTGGTTTTATTAGGGGTTAATTTTACATTAATCGGAACGATTGCTACTCGGTTTCTTAGTGGTGGTTCAGGTTTGCTAGAAATAGGGGGTGTTATTTTTTCGACTTTCATTTCTTTATTACAAACTGAAAATGCTCTCACACGAACGCGCCAGAAGGGTTTTGTTAAGTTAATGAAATTTCTTAGGATTGCTGAACATTGGTATGAAGAAATACAGTTTTCTGTAACAGTAATAGTCTTTGCTTTTCTCTTGGGAATTTATCTAAATTTCTCTTGGTTTTCTGAGTTTTATAAGCAAGCAGGAAGCCGTTTACAATCTCCTCCGCCAGCAAGCCAAGAACTTCCTAATTTAGCCTTAGCAGAAGAAAAGTATTTAAAAGCAATTGAGTTAGATGCAGATAATCTAGATGCTCATTATAAGTTGGCAACACTTTATGAAGAGTTACAGGATTTGACTAATGGGAAGAAACACTATTTAATTGCGGCAAAAGGTGGTTTTATAGATGCTTATCATAATCTCGCTTATTGGTATCTGCGAGATAATAAGAATGCAGAAGCAGTAGAGTTACTGGAAAAAGCCAAGAGATTATTGGCAGAAAAAGATGAAAAACTAGACCAATTTACTGAAGATGAGAAACGCAATTTAGCAGTACAAAAATATAGTATTTATAAAAATCTAGGCTGGGCCAGATTTAAGCAAAATCGCAGTGAAGATGCAATTCCTAATCTTTTAGTTGCTATTGGTATCGCTGAAAATCCAGCTTATCAGAAATTTATCCGCAATCCCGGTGCTGCTTTTTGTATTTATGCTCAACTTTTAGAAAAAGAAGACAAGAAATTATCTCAGGAAAATTGGCGTAAATGTCTTAATTTAGCTCAAGGGAGGGTAATTAATACAGAGGAGGAGCAATGGTTATATGAAGCGAGGAAAAAATTGAAGTGAAGTAAAATTTACTGACTATTCTCTGAGTAATGCGCTAAATCCTTCTTGCTGAAAATGCTTATCAAAAGTTAATATTTCATAGATTTCTAGTTGTCTCATAATCTGCATGGAAGCACAATCAGTTAAACTGTAACCTTTATCTAACCGTCTTTGATAAAAATCAAAAGCTTGCTGAAATTGTTCACTGGTTTGGGGAATGATTTCTATACTAGAATCATTTTTCAAATCGTTGGTTAAGTTAATAGCAGATTGGCGTAGATAATCTCCTCTTCCTGACAATGCGTTAAGTAATTCTGTCAAAATCATTTCGCTAGTAATTCCTGTAAATTTTCCTAGTCTTGCTGTCATTAGTGTGGCAAGTTCATGGAGATTGTCTCTATAATCAGCGAGTGCTTGCAAATAGGATGTATCTAAGAAAATTTTTCTCATTCTTCCTCATCTTCTCTTGGTGCGCCGTACATATAGTGTTCAAAATTACGCGCAAAGTCTGTAGGTAAGTGTTTTCGCCATTCTGACTGGGGAACAAGTGCACCAATTTCGGCAATTCTTTGCCAAAAAGGTTTTTTGCGGAATTCGGGATCAGCTTGAAGTTGAGCGAATTTTGCTTGTAATTCAGCTATTGTCGGAAGTTCCTCTATTGTCGGAATTTCTTCTGTGCGAGTGGGATTGTTTGGGGGATTCATAATCATTTAGTGGGATTGGTTTACTACATATATTATAACTTTGAATTGACGTTTGTTCTGTGTTTGTTATTCTTCCTCATCTTCTCTTGGTGCGCCGTACATATAGTGTTCAAAATTACGCGCAAAGTCTCTGGGAAAGTGTTTTCGCCATTCTGATTGAGGAACAACATTACCAATTTCTATAATTTGTTGCCAGATAGGTTTTGCTAAAAATTCTGGTTCATTTTCTAGCGCATCCCATTTAGCATCGAGTTCTTCCATTGATAACTCAGGCTCTTCGGATGTGTTAGATATTGAATGATTGTGTAAGTTAGTCATGATTAAAGTTTCCTTAGTGATAGTTTACTTTTATTATAGCATTTTCGAGTTGGAGCGAGGTACGGAGATTATCGAGGGTAATTAACCACAGAGACACAGAGGACACAGAGATTATTTGCCAATATTATAATTGATACTCAATAATAAAGGTGTTCGCTTGTTTCAAGGCAGAAAATATTTACATGAAGCTAAAAAATAGTTAAAATAGAAGGGTAGTTTTGAAAAAAATAGGTTCTCCTACATTTTGGGCAAACGAGAAAACCCGTTTTTTTAAAAAACCCGTTTTCTGAAAAACCCCGTTTTCTGAAATCGCACCAGATGAGGACTAAAGTTCAACAACGAAACTAATTAAATCCAAAACCTCAATTGATTCTAGTTATGAATAAATTTCTCAAACTCTTTACCCCCATTTCCCTGATATTAATTACGGTAGGATTTTCGTCGGCGACTTTCAGTAACACTGTTGGAGTTAACACAATTTTTGAGGTAAAAGGGAAAGTTACTGTCAAGAAACCACAATGGAAAAAACCGCTTCCTGCTTCTGTCGGACTTACCCTCAGTTTTGAGGATAAGTTAGAAGTGGCAGCTAACGCTTCTGTTCAGGTTTATTGTAGTAATCTCAAGCAGTGGACGGTTAAACCTGGAAGGTATATTGTTTCTAGTGGCTGTCCTCGGGGAAATCCTGTGATTCCACTTCCCAATAGTAATAATACAACCCTCCGTCCAACAGGAAAAACAGAGAAAGCTTTAGCAAAATTACCTTACCTAATTACTCCTCGTCAAACGAATATTCTTACCAATCGTCCTCCCCTGCGGTGGAATGCTGTTCCGGGTGCAACTAATTATACTGTCAAAATAGATGGGGTTAATTGGGAAACGCAGACAAACAAAACTGAAATAGTCTATCCTGGTGAACCTCCTCTGGAAGCAGGAGAGCGATATCGAGTAACCATAGAAGCTGATAATGGTGCGTCTTCTAGAAGTGATGATGAAAAAGTCGGGTTTACAATATTAGATGAACAGACGAAAACAACGGTTTTAGATGCTGTTAAAACTGTTCAACAGCAGCAATTATCACCAGAGGAAGCAGGGTTAGTTTTAGCGCATCTTTATCGAGGTTATGGGTTGTATGGGGATGCGGTTGAGGTATTGGAAGGATTGGTGAAGCAAGGTAGTCAGGTTGCTACGGTTTATCAACTATTGGGTGATACTTACCTTAAGATTGGTTTACCTCAGTTGGCAAAAAAACCTTATGAAAAAGCGTTAAAACTGGCAACAAATACCGAGAATTTGTCAGTGCAAGCGGAGATACAAGCGGGGTTAGGAATAGCTTATCGTCTCTTGGGGAATACAGATGAGGCGATACATTGGTTAACTAAGGCGAAGGGGACTTATAATCAGTTAGGAGATACTTCGCAGGTTCAGGAATTGGCTAAAACAATTAATGACATTTTAAGGAGGGAGTAAGGATGAAAGTTAAATTATGGATGATGGCTACTACTTTTGTACGGAGGGAAAATAGTGTCGGCTCAAGATATTTTTCATGTTACAGTAAAACGGGCATTAGAAAAAGAAAAATGGGTCATTACAGCAGACCCTTTAAAATTAAAGTTTGGGGGAATTAATTTTCAGGTTGATCTAGCAGCAGAGAGACTGTTAGAAGCAGAGCGAAATGGTGAGAAAATAGCTGTAGAAATTAAAAGTTTTCTTAATGCTTCTGCTATTACTGATTTTTATGCGGCTTTGGGTCAATTCTTGAGTTATCGGTTAGCACTCTCTACAATTGAACCTAATCGCTCATTATATTTAGCAATTCCCATAGACGCTTTTGATACATTTTTCCAGATGGAGTTTACTCAAATAGCAATTAAACAGTATCAAGTTCCACTTATTATTTATGATCCAGTCAAGGAGGTAATTACACAATGGATAAAGATAAACTCATAAAATATCGTCAAGCAGTGCAAAATTTGTTAAGTCGCTATGTAGCAGAAGATGTTACCAGTGAAGATGTAGAAGTACAATTAATATTTGATGTAGAACGGGATCATTATCAGTGGATGAATGTAGGATGGGAAGGTTTAAAACGAGTTTACCGCTCGATTGTTCATTTTGATATTCGTGATAATAAGATTTGGCTACAACAAAATTTAACGGAATTGAATCCAGCAGAGGATTTAATTTCAATGGGTGTTAAGAGGGAGGATATTGTTTTGGGACTACAACCACCTTATAAACGTCCTTATACTAAATATGGTACTTAAAACAACTAATTGCATTTTACAGAGGAAGTAAGCATGAAATTTGAATCATGGATGATGGCTGTTAAGCTGTTGTGCGTTTAAGTTGGGTATTGTTAAAATTGGGAAAACCAGCAGAAACTCTTACCTGTTCCCTTAATTCGACCGCTAATCTAAATGTTCTACAGTTGAGGAGATAATTATGTTTATTTGTCATGTATGTGGTTCAAAAGATGCTGAAGAAAAATTAGTTGTTCAAACTTTTAGGATTGATGGCAGCCTAATCCTAGTTGAAAAAATCCCCGCTCAAGTATGTTATAACTGTGGTGAAGTTGTTTTTAGCAGTAAAACGGCATAAAAAATCAGAATTTTATTACAGCACAAGTCTCAACCCGACAAATTTATTCAAGTTCATGTTTTTGCCTATCAATAAACTCTAGGGATAAAAAACCAATGAAAGTATCAATCAAATCAGGGATAGCGGTTGCCGTCATTACCGGGATGATGGGATTATCGGGAGTCATCTTAACCCCAACGGTGGGACAGGTGATTTCTCAGGCTTCACCGCAAGATAAATTAGCCGAAGCAGAAAGATTAAATCAGCAAGTTATTCAATTGTATCAGCAGGGGAAATATAACGAGGCGATTCTTCTAGCAGAACAAGCCTTAGCTATCAGGAAACAACAATTAGGAGACAACCATCCCCTAACTGCACAAAGTCTCAACAACTTGGCAGTACTTTACGAGTCTCAAGGAAGATACAGCGAAGCCGAACCCCTCTACAAACAAGCCTTAGCTATCGAGAAACAACAATTAGGAGACAACCATCCCGATACCGCCACCAGTCTCAACAATTTGGCAGAACTTTACAGAGTTCAAGGAAGATACAGCGAAGCCGAACCCCTCTACAAACAAGCCTTAGCTATCTGGAAACAACAATTAGGAGACAACCATCCCGATACCGCCGCCAGTCTCAATAACTTGGCAGTACTTTACGAGTCTCAAGGAAGATACAGCGAAGCCGAACCCCTCTACAAACAAGCCTTAGCTATCAGGAAACAACAATTAGGAGACAACCATCCCGATACCGCCACCAGTCTCAACAGTTTGGCAGGACTTTACTATTCTCAAGGAAGATACAGCGAAGCCGAACCCCTCTACAAACAAGCCTTAGCTATCAGGAAACAACAATTAGGAGACAACCATCCCGCTACCGCCTCCAGTCTCAACAATTTGGCATTACTTTACTATTCTCAAGGAAGATACAGCGAAGCCGAACCCCTCTACAAACAAGCCTTAGCTATCTGGAAACAACAATTAGGAGACAACCATCCCGATACCGCCACCAGTCTCAACAATTTGGCAGGACTTTACTATTCTCAAGGAAGATACAGCGAAGCCGAACCCCTCTACAAACAAGCCTTAGCTATCATCAAACAACAATTAGGAGACAACCATCCCAATACCGCCGCCAGTCTCAACAACTTGGCATTACTTTACCAGTTTCAAGGAAGATACAGCGAAGCCGAACCCCTCTACAAACAAGCCTTAGCTATCACGAAACAACAATTAGGAGACAACCATCCCAATACCGCCGCCAGTCTCAACAACTTGGCATTACTTTACCAGTCTCAAGGAAGATACAGCGAAGCCGAACCCCTCTACAAAGAGGCTTTAGCTATCAGGAAACAACAATTAGGAGACAACCATCCTGATACCGCCACCAGTCTCAACAATTTGGCATTACTTTACGAGTCTCAAGGAAGATACAGCGAAGCCGAACCCCTCTACAAACAAGCCTTAGCTATCAGGAAACAACAATTAGGAGACAACCATCCCAATACCGCCACCAGTCTCAACAATTTGGCAGCACTTTACGGAGTTCAAGGAAGATACAGCGAAGCCGAACCCCTCTACAACAGGTCCTTAGCTATCAGGAAACAACAATTAGGAGACAACCATCCCGATACCGCCACCAGTCTCAACAATTTGGCTTTATTTTACCAGTCTCAAGGAAGATACAGCGAAGCCGAACCCCTCTTAGAACAAGCCTTAGCTATCAGGAAACAACAATTAGGAGACAACCATCCCAATACCGCCACCAGTCTCAACAACTTGGCAGGACTTTACCAGTCTCAAGGAAGATACAGCGAAGCCGAACCCCTCTACAACAGGTCCTTAGCTATCATCAAACAACAATTAGGAGACAACCATCCCAATACCGCCACCAGTCTCAACAACTTGGCAGGACTTTACCAGTCTCAAGATGATATTCCTCAAGCCATTAATTATCTCAGCCAAGCACTTGCAGTAGAAGAAGACAACCTCTCAGAAAACCTAAAAATGGGGGATGACAAGCAAAAACAAGATTATATGGCAAAGGTTTTGGGGACGACTAATGGGGTGATTTCCCTCAATCTGCAAGCTGTACCCAATAACCCACAAGCAACCCGTCTCGCATTGAAAACCATCTTAGAACGTAAAGGACGAATTTTAGATGTTTCAACCAATAGCTTACAAATTCTCCGACAACGTACTGATGACCTCGAAAGTCAACGATTATTAACTCAACTGATTGAAGTTCGGACTCAACTATCTAATCTGACCTTTAAAAAGCCTGATGATTTTCCCTCACCAGAAATTTACCGTCAACAACTTAACGAAGTTACCGCAAAAGCAAAAGAAATAGAGGGTAAAATCGGTGTTCGTAGTGCCGAATTTCGTAGCCTATCCCAACCCATTACCCTCGAAGGCATTCAAAAGCTAATTCCTGCTGATGCTGCTTTAGTTGAAATAGTCCGCTATCGACCTTTTAATCCTAAAGCGCCTGAAAATCAACGCTTTGGCAATCCTCGTTATGCTGTTTATATTCTCTATCCCAATGGTGACATCAAAGCCAAGGATTTAGGGGAGGCTAAACCAATTGACGACAAATTAATTTACTTCCGTGACAATCTTGCAGACGCAGAAACTCGTCTCCCCCAACTGCAAAAATCAGCGCGTCAACTTGATGAGACATTGATGCAGCCTATCCGTCAATTATTAGGCGATACTAAAACAATTCTGCTTTCTCCTGATGCTGGACTTAATTTAATTCCCTTTGAAGCATTAGTGGATGAAAATAATCAATACTTAGTGGAAAATTATCATATTACTTATCTCACTTCTGGACGAGATTTACTGCGTCTAAAAGATAAATTTGCCAGTCAACAATCTCCCCTCATTGTAGCTGATCCTTTCTACGGCAAAGCAGGGGAAAAAGTCGCTCTCACTCGTTCCATCGACCTGTCTGAGTTTACTTTTCCCGGTCTTCCGGGTACAGAACAAGAAGCTAAAGCGATTAAAAATATCTTACCTCAAGCCACTGTTTTAACTGGTTCTCAAGCCACAGAAAACGCCGTCAAACAAGCGAAAAAACCGAATATTCTCCACATCGCCACTCATGGTTTTTTTAAACCGGAACGCAATGTGATTGAGAATCCTTTATTGCGTTCTGGGTTAGTTTTAGCCGGAGTTAAAATCGGTCAAAGTGCAGGAGATGATGGTGTTTTAACTGCTTTAGAAACTACCAATTTAAACCTAGTCGGAACCAAATTAGTTGTTCTTTCCGCTTGCGATACGGGGAAAGGAGATATTAATATCGGTCAGGGAGTTTATGGATTGCGCCGCGCTTTAGTTATTGCGGGTAGTGAAAGCCAATTAATTAGCCTTTGGAAAGTATCTGACGACGCAACTAAAGATTTAATGGTCGCCTATTATGGACGCTTACAAAAAGGAGAAAGACGCAGTGAAGCTTTACGACAAATTCAACTAGGAATGCTCAAGAGTGAGAAGCAAAAACATCCTTTTTTCTGGGCAAGTTTTATTCCTTCTGGTGATGCAACTTCGATGAAATTTGACTGATGAAGGTTTAGGAGTTAAACTTAGTGGTAAGATTATTAGTATCACAAACAATTACTAGCCATAGCTTCCACGAAAGAATAGGAGTTTCAGACTACGGTAGCATCAGGGTTTTAGCTTATCCCGAACTCAGGTTAGGTAGAAGAGGAACAAGAGAGAGAGCAATTGACGAATTAGAGAGATTATCCCCGAATGCTCCTCTAAAATCGGCTTCTTTAAACTTATTGTATAATCTGAGTAGAAATTTAGAAGCGTTATCGAAAAAAACACAGGAGGATAGGAACTTTATTATGCGTTTAGCTCCACTTTACCAACAGGATAGAGAACAAGCGGTTCAGCAAGGTGTACAGCAAGGTCTTGAACAGGGTAGAATTCAAGAAGCCAATCTTGTTATTAGACTTCTTCAACGACGTTTCGGTGAAATACCCCAGAATCTAGAAGAAACCATCCGTAAGCTTCCTGTGGAGCGATTAGAAGACTTAGGACTCGCTTTATTAGACTTTGACACTTTGACGTCGCTTTATTAGACTTTGACACTTTGACGGATTTAGATAACTGGTTGCATCCGTGACTCGCTTTATTTGGGATAAATTTAGCAAAGACTTCTTAGAAACCCTTCTTTCTCCCTACGGTACAGTAGTTGTCAGCAAAGAAGTCACCTCATACTAAATCCGTTGAGTATAGGCTACTTATGAGGTTATGAGGACAGGCACTCATGCAAGAGGCAATCATGCAAAAGGGTGAATAAATAATCAGTTTTTAATAACCGGATTTAGTGTCAGTTGGCAAAAAACCTTATGAAAAGGCGTTAAAACTGGCAACAAATACCGAGAATTTGTCAGTACAAGCGGAGATACAAGCGGGGTTGGGAATAGCTTATCGTCTCTTGGGAAATAAGGATGAGGCGATACAGTGGTTGAAGAAGGCGAAGGGCACTTATAATCAGTTAGGAGATACTTCGCAGGTTCAGAAATTAGATGAAACAAAATTTCATATCTCCCCCAACCCCTCTAACTCCCCACTCCCCTGACTCCCACAAAGCTCCAAAAATAAGGTTTTAAAAAAACCAGAATTCAAAATAAGAAATAGCGTTGGGCCATGGGTAAAACCGTAGCAGGTTCACAGATTAATAATTCGCCGTCAGCACGCACTTCGTAGGTTTCGGGATTAACTTCCATGCGCGGTAAAGCGTCATTGAGCTTCATACTGGCCTTACTGATATTGCGCGTATTCGACACGGCCACGGCGGTTTTTTTCAGCTTTAACTTCTCAGGGATGCCCGCTTTCATAGCATATTTAGAAACAAATGTCAAGGAAGTTTTGGCGATCGCGCCACCAAAAGAGGCAAACATGGGACGCATATAAACCGGTTGCGGTGTGGGAATACTGGCATTAGCATCGCCCATTTGCGCCCAGGCGATTAAACCGCCTTTCAGGACAATTTCCGGTTTTACGCCAAAAAATGCCGGTTTCCAGAGAACCAAATCGGCTAATTTGCCCACCTCGATGGAACCGACATGATCGGAAATACCATGGGTAATAGCAGGATTAATCGTATATTTAGCAATATATCGTCTTGCCCGCAGATTATCATTCTCGCCCGTTTCCCCGGTCAGTCTGCCCCGTTGTACCCGCATTTTGTGGGCAGTTTGCCAAGTGCGGATAATTACTTCTCCCACCCGTCCCATAGCTTGAGAATCGGAGGAAATTATGCTAAAAGCCCCTAAATCGTGGAGAATATCCTCGGCGGCAATAGTTTCGCGGCGGATGCGGGATTCAGCAAAAGCCACATCTTCGGGAATGCTACGGTCTAAATGATGACAAACCATCAACATATCAAGGTGTTCCTCTAAGGTATTCACCGTATAGGGACGCGTGGGATTGGTAGAGGAGGGTAAAACGTTCATTTCCCCGCAAACCCTGATAATATCGGGAGCATGACCACCGCCGGCCCCTTCCGTGTGGTAGGTGTGAATGACGCGATTTTTAAAAGCGGCGATAGTTGCCTCAACAAAACCGGCCTCATTGAGAGTATCGGTATGAATCGCCACCTGCACATCGTACTTATCGGCAACGCTTAAACAGGTATCAATGGCTGCCGGAGTGGTTCCCCAATCTTCATGGAGTTTTAAGCCAATTACCCCCGCTTTTACCTGTTCCGCTAGTCCTTCCGGCTGACTGCTATTGCCTTTGCCCAAAAAACCCAAATTCATCGGGAAAGCTTCGGCCGCCTCTAGCATTCGATAGATGTTCCATTCTCCCGGGGTGCAGGTGGTGGCATTAGTTCCCGTCGCCGGTCCGGTCCCGCCACCAATCATCGTGGTAATCCCCGACGCAATCGCTGTCTCAATTTGTTGGGGACAGATAAAATGAATATGGGCATCAATCCCCCCTGCTGTCAAAATCATCCCTTCCCCAGCTAATGCCTCGGTAGCAGGACCGATAATAATATCAACATTATCTTGAATGTGGGGATTGCCCGCTTTACCGATTTGATAAATTTTGCCATCTTTAATGCCCACATCGGCTTTAACGATGCCCCACCAGTCGAGAATTAAGGCATTAGTAATCACTAAATCCACCGCCCCATCTTCCCTAGAAATGGGGGATTGGCCCATACCATCGCGAATTACTTTACCGCCGCCGAATTTTACCTCATCGCCGTAGGTGGTGAAATCTTTTTCGACTTCGATAAATAATTCCGTGTCTGCTAGGCGAACTTTATCCCCGATGGTGGGGCCGTAGGTTTCAGCATAGGTGCGGCGATCGATGCGATAATTCATAGGGGGAATTCTTTAAAATCGAGATCGATTATACGATCGATTTTCCGGCAATTATCGCTTTTTCGGGATTTTCTTCCATTTTTAATCTGGCTCGTCTTCGAGGATTTCTTTGGCTTTCAGTAAAGCTTGGCGATGTTCTTCGGTGACGGTGGGATATCGTAAACCGAGGGATTCCAGGGTGTAATAAATAACCGCCCCCACAGCTAAACGGGTAAACCATTTGCAATCAGCTGGGATAATATACCAAGGAGCCCACTCGGTACTGGTATGATTGAATACCTCCTCGTAGGCTTTCATGTAATCATCCCAAAAAGCCCTTTCTTTGACATCATTTTCGGAAAACTTCCAGTTTTTTTCAGGGCGATCAATTCTTTCCAAAAATCGTTTTTTCTGTTCTTCTTTAGAAACATTGAGAAAGAATTTCAGGACAATAACCCCATTGTTAACCAGATATTTTTCAAAATTATTAATCTCCTCAAAACGTCGATGCCAAACTTTCTTGGTTCTGTCTTCTGGGGGGAGTTTTTGCCGTTCCAATAAATTTTGATGGACACGCACAACTAATAATTCTTCGTAGTAAGAACGATTAAAAATACCGATACGACCCCGCTCCGGTAAGGCTTTATAATATCGCCAGAGATAATCGTGGTCTAGTTCTTCGGCCGAGGGAACTTTAAAGCTAAATACCTGACAGCCTTGGGGATTTAAGCCGGACATAACGTGTCTGATCGTACCATCTTTACCTGCCGCATCCATGGCTTGCAGATTAATTAACAGAGCATAGGTATCCTGGGCATAGAGTTTATCTTGAAACTCGGCCATTTTTTCGATACCCTGTTGCAGCAGCAGCGTGGCATCTTCTTTGGTAATGTAGTCCGGTTTAAACCCGGGATCGTAGTCTTTGTGCAGAGAAATTTCTTTACCCGGTGGCACGATTAAGGATTGTAAAAATGCTTGGCGATCAATTTTGCTGACCATGATATGATCTTCTCCTTGATTGTTTTGACCCCTAAGATTACATTGTAAGCTAAACGGCTTTTACTTCGGATCACCGATATAGACTCCAAAAGGGTTATGGCTATTGGATCATGCAGGTTAAGCGCCGTTTAGCTTAGCACTTTTGCTCGGAAAATATCTAACCCTTGAACTGGTGAGTCAAGGATGAACTGGCAGAAATGACCTAGAAACAAGTATATTTAAATAATCGATTTTAGCTACTCCTCATCTGACGAGAAAGTAAAGAATAATTTTTAGGTGATCGCAAATTCGGTAAACTGTCGCACTTCGGGAGGTTGAAAAGCTAAAACTATCTCACTGCTGGGAATTCCTAAGCGCATTAATTCCGTGGCGATACCTGCTTCTGTCCAATTCATAAATAGCTAAAGACATTTAAATGTATTTTTACTGTAAAAAAAGGTTGATTGCATCAATAAGCTGCTTGAGTTGTTTGATCTTGTCAACTAGATGCAAATACATAAACTCATAATTTAGGAGACTAGCTATTTCTTCCACAGTCGTTTCGCTTTTATCATAGCTTCGTTGTATTAATTGATAAATTTTGTTCAGTGCTTCACTAGGATGTGGTATTTGTTCTACATCTAGGACATTTAGATCGAAACCTAAGTTGTGTAGAATAAAATTTGATGTTAAACAACTATCTATTTTAGTCAGAAAACTGTATTCACCTAAAAACCAAGCTTCGATTTCCATAATCACTAAAATCATCGAAATGGGAATTCCGTTTTTCTGAAAAGTTTTTAAAAATCCCTTAATGCCATTTTCTACCTGAGTTCTATTTTTTAGAGGTTCGGGATATAGATCCCGTAAACCCAAAATTTTTTCATAACCATTATTAGTTAAACTATTATGTTGTTTTTTTATATCGGAAAGTACATGAGAATCACATCCGCAATCGTACAAAAGAATAAAAAAAGGAGCTGCTTCGATGAGATTTGATTTTAGCGGTTGAATTTTGCGATTAGCTTTATCTCCCCGCACTTGATAAACTTCCACAGAAACTTTTTTGTATCCTGCAATTTCTTGAAGTAACCTGGTTATAAATATCCTTTCGGTCTGTCCTTCCACAAAAATCGCTAGTTTTTTCTGTAACATCAATCTATCACTTCCTCTGAATCGGGTTTCTGCAAGTAAAATTCACTAGCAAAAAAATCAAAGTTATTCAGTCCAATATGTTTAAACTGTTCAAATTGTTCGGGAGAATTAGAGTAATTATGTAATTTAGCAACTCCCGGTTGTCGTTCGATAACTGACCAATACTCAAGAGGAACACCGTTCATGATATTCTCATCGTTAGTGGTCATGATAAGTTGAATCAGCCCTGTTTTCGCCTTCTCAATTAAAAGTTTAATTATAGCTGAAGATCTTTGAAAATCCAAACCCTCCCCGATATCATCAATAAGTACACAACTAGGTTTGCTTGATAAGAGAGAATAATTAATCTGAATTAGAAGTGATAAAACTCTAAACATTCCCTGGGACATTTCTGATTGTTCTGTAATAGCTCTTAGTCCTTTCTCCTTAATACACAAAAAATGGCTTAAAGTATCTTGATTATCAAGTTCGACAAAATCAATAGAGGATGGAATTTGTGTTCCTATTGTCTCAATATAGTAATTAACTTTTTTCATATCTTCTATGATTTTATCTATAAATTTCTTTCCTATTTCTCGCTTTCCAAGCATAAATACAGTAATAACCGATTCATAATTTTTTAAATCTATATTACTTCTGTCTAATTTTGTTTTCTTGGGAATACGAGCGATAGTGTCTTTGCCCAATTGCGTGCCAAATTCATAAAATCGAAGCGAGCTTGCCCATTGATAGATAGATTCTAGAAAAGGATGCTGGATAGTATCTCTACGTTTCACTACTGCTAATTCTGTGGTAGGAGTTTGAAAGCGAATATCTTTATTTAGTTCTTTTGCATAAATTGTCCCTTCTCCTGTTTTATCTCTTTGTAAAAAAATTTTTTTTCCTATTTCTAACTTTTCTTGAGTAATATATCCATTTTTTATCGTTAGAAAATATCCTGTTTGATGCTCGGAGTCTTTATCGAACAACAGATGCCATTCATATTTTCTCGGTCGATTACCGAGCTTACCACCATCGCATAGTAGTTCTGATAAAAGGTAGATTACTCGTACAATCCTTGATTTTCCAGTAGCATTTTTACCAACAATTAAATTGATATCTCCCAGCTGACATCCATCAATTCGCCATTCACTTGGTTTACCCCTATTATAAGTATATTCAAATAAATCTAATTTCATAACTTTAAGATAATTTCTAGATAAACTAAATTCATAACAGGGTGAGCTTTTCATAGCTCACCTTCTGTTCATACTAACTCAAAACACCGGAAGGAATCCCTAAGATATCCTCAATCTTAGGTAAATCTTCTAGGGGAATTACCCGGCCTTCATCCTCAAAACCGGCGATTTCATTAAAGTTCAAATAGCGGTATAAATCGCCAGCAAAAGGATTAATTTTCTCAGTGACAATTGCTAGGTATTCCTCAACGGTGGGAATGCGTCCGAGAAGCGCGCAAACTGCCGCTAATTCGGCGGAACCGAGATAGACTCGCGCATCTTTTCCCATGCGATTATTGAAGTTACGAGTCGAGGTAGAAAATACCGTCGCTCTGTCTTCAACCCGCGCTTGATTACCCATACAAAGGGAACATCCCGGCATCTCGGTACGCGCCCCAGAAGCGGCAAAAATGCCATACATTCCCTCATCGCGCAATTGTTTTTCATCCATGCGGGTGGGGGGACAAATCCACAGTTTAGCCTTAGCAACTCCTGCCCCTTCTAATATCTTAGCAGCGGCGCGATAATGACCGATATTAGTCATACAAGAACCGATGAACACCTCATCAATTTTATCCCCAGCGCATTCCGACATTAACTTGATATTATCGGGGTCATTGGGTGCGGCGACAATTGGTTCTTTAATCTCGCTTAAATTGACGGTGATAATATCCGCATATTCGGCATCCTTATCCGCCTCCATCAGGACGGGACTAGCTAACCATTGTTCCATTTTTGCTACCCGACGTAGGATAGTTTTGGCATCACTATAACCCCGGGCAGCCATATTTTTTAACAGGGCCACATTAGAGCGTAAATATTCCGCCACTGTCTCGGTACTTAACTTAATCGTACAACCGGCGCAGGAACGTTCCGCCGTGGCATCGGTTAACTCAAAAGCCTGTTCTAATTTCAAATCCGGCAGCCCTTCCATCTCCATAATGCGACCGTTAAAAACATTTTTTTTGTTCTGTTTTTCCACGGTTAATTTGCCTGCTTGGATGGCGACGTAGGGAATGGCATTAACAATATCCCGCAGAGTTACACCGGGTTGTAATTCCCCCGTAAAACGCACTAAAACCGATTCCGGCATATCCAAAGGCATTACTCCCAAAGCGGCGGCAAATGCCACTAAACCCGACCCCGCAGGAAAGGAAATTCCCAAAGGAAAACGAGTATGAGAATCGCCTCCAGTCCCCACCGTATCCGGCAATAACATCCGATTTAACCAGGAGTGAATAATGCCATCTCCCGGACGTAAAGCGACCCCACCCCGGGTAGAGAAAAAGTCGGGTAATTGGTGATGAGTTTGAATATCAACCGGTTTCGGATAGGCTGCCGTGTGACAGAAACTCTGCATGACTAAATCGGCGCTAAAACCTAAACAGGCTAACTCTTTTAACTCGTCGGGTCACAGGAAGTACCCGGCCGCACCCCGGGTAAACCGCAAGCTTTGCCGACCATTTTTTGTGCTAGGGTGTAACCTTTACCCGTGTCACTAGGCATAGTTGGACGAGTAAATAGGGTACTAGCCTCAAGTCCCAAGGCGTGACGGGTTTTATCGGTGAGACTGCGACCGATTAAGAGGTGAATACGACCGCCGGCGCGCACTTCATCCAGAATTGTCTCAGGTTTGAGGCTAAAAGTGCTAATAGTTGCGCCCGCTTCGTTGGTGATTTTGCCTTCGTAGGGATAGATTTTAATCACATCCCCCGTGTTCATTTGGCTAACATCGCATTCAAGCGGTAAAGCGCCGGAATCCTCGGCCGTATTAAAGAAGATAGGGGCGATTTTACTGCCTAAAATATAGCCACCAGCACGTTTATTAGGCACAAAGGGAATATCATCGCCAATATGCCAGAGAACCGAGTTAATTGCCGATTTTCGGCTGGAACCCGTCCCGACCACATCCCCCACATAGGCGACCGGATGGCCTAATTTTTTCAATTCGGCAATGGTTTCTAAGGACCCGGGTTGACGGGTTTCTAACATTACCAAAGCATGAAGGGGAATATCGGGCCGGGTGGTGGCATGGGGAGCGGGAGATAGGTCATCTGTATTGGTTTCTCCTGGGACTTTGAAGACGGTGACGGTAATTTCTTTAGCAAGTTTCGGTTTAGCGATAAACCAAGCGCCATTGGCCCAAGCATCGATAACCTGTTTAGCATAGGGATTGGTGTCGGATAATTCCAAAACCTCGTTAAATGCGTCGAATACCAGCAGGGTTTTACTTAAAGCACTGGCACTGGCAGCGGCGATATTAATATCTCTGGATTTAAGCAGTTCAATCAGAGAATGAACGTTATAACCACCGACCATGGTTCCCAGTAAGCTAACCGCACCTTGGGGGGAGATAACGTTAGATTTTATTTCACCTTTAGCAATTCCTGTTAAAAATCCCGCTTTAACGTAGGCGGCTTCATCAACTCCGGGGGGAACACGGTCACGCAGCAGGGTCAGCAATTCTCCCTTGAGTTCTTCGGTCGGATTTTTGAGCATTTCGCATAATTCCGCCGTTTGTTGAGCGTTGAGGGGAAGGGGAGGGATACCTAATTTCGCTCGGTCGGCAACGTGCTGATGATACGCTTCTAACATAGG
>VYKQ01000142.1_pt1 | contig 23896 bp, 17 predicted proteins | sample 5114541 | NCBI WGS metagenome assembly VYKQ01 (sample SAMN12291801, study PRJNA351875) | freshwater metagenome | isolation source: freshwater lake | place: USA: Michigan, Baseline Lake | collected 2013-08-09
TTGTGGTAATTTGGCGGTGGCTAATAACTGCAATTCTTGACTGACGGTGATTTCTTCCCCGCGACCCCATTCCAATAAATCACTAGCTTGTTTTAATTCTTTAATAATAACCGGAGCGAGAGTGCGGTAGGAATGTTCGGGGTTAGCCAGTGCTGATTGGGCATTTTTAACTAAATATTGCCACTTTTGCTGTTCTGAAGCCAATTGAGACAGAGGTAAAATTAATTCTTGTAATTGCTGACGGGAAGCACTGGTTTCTTCCTGTTTGAACAGTTGTAACATCTGTTTGAGGATATCTCTGACGCTGATGGAGATAGAAGAGGTTGCCGCAATAGCAGGGGTGGATTTTACTTGGTCGAGAAGATAGTTAAGATAGGCCTGTAATTCGGCAAAAGTCGGTTCACCGTTTTTAACGATAGCGTTAGCTTCCTCGGCCTGCAAACCTAAGGGATCCTGCACCTTATCGATCAATATCTGAAGCAGATCATAACTCTTGAGGAACAAAGACTCTAATTTTTGATCCACTTGTATGGGATTTTTTTTCAATATTGTGAAAGCATCCTCAAGACGGTGAGCAGTTTTTTGGATACTACTATAGCCTAACATGGCCGCCCCTGCCTTGATGGAATGGGCGGCACGAAACATCTCGTTCATCTGTTCAGTGTTGTTCGTGAGATGGCCTAAGTCTAAAATCCCCTGTTCCAAAGTTTCCAGGTGTTCTTTTGCTTCTTCGATGAAATAGCCGAGAATTTTCCGATCGTTAGCGGAGTCCAAGGTATTATCCCCCTTATCACGATGCTATCTAGTCCTGGATTGGCCTAGTTTTTCATTAAATATATCAGTGACTCTTAAATCATTATAAATACATCAACAACTACCTCTGACAGGGGGACAAGCGAGCTAGAAGGTAGATAGGGCAAGCGATATAGCTCTTTGTCCTTTGATGTAATCCTTCAACCGATAGCGGCTAATTTGCATTAGATATTCTATATTTTTTTAGGAACATTTGATGTAGCCCGAGCCAATGATAGAGATCTTGACCCACATAAAAACTGCTGTGCCTGCGTTGACCTTTATATCTTTTTTCAGGTCTTGTGACATATTTTTGGATTCCCATATCCTTAATTTTTTTACCTTGCAGTGTGGCACTTGTGTATGCAATAGCTATAACAATTATCAGCTTTGATAGGTATTGCGGTGCTAATTGAGAACCTTCTAAGCTATAGCCTCCCGACTTAAAATCTCGAAACATCTCCTCAATATCAAATCTTTTTTGATCGGCCATTATTGCCGTCTCTAAATCTCCCAAGTTAGTCAGAATATACCAAGGCTCTTTTGTTGGAAAACCCCGATAGGTTTTTTTCCACTTACCAGCTAAGTTAAACTGGCCAAATCCCCGCTCTTTTGTCATATTTACATCATGCAAAAATAATTTAGTTCCTGGACTTAAACCCAATCCTCTCATTTCTTGATAAACTCCTTCCTTCGTCTTAACATTTGTGCTTTGTTTTTGTCTTAAACAAAAGTATCCACTCTGCTCCTGAAGCCATCTTCCTAGACTGACTGAACAAAATTCTCTATCTCCTAAGACTACTATTTTATGACCTGATAGCACGGTCAATACTTTTTCTAATACTCGCTTTTGTTCTTCGAGATTACTGCTGCCCTTTTTGTCTAATATCTCTCAATAAATTGCCATGGCTCTCTTATCATAAATTAGACTCACCATCAAGATATTTATTGCTCCCCAACTCGTCCGGTCTATGGCCATATATACTAATCCTTTTATTGTGAATCTCTCCGGCTGTTTTAACATCTCTTTTAGGCACGGAAACCAGATTCTTTCAATCTTCAGAATTTCCAGCTTTAAAAATCTTTTTAGTTTTTTTCGCCGACTCTCAAACAGGATTGGTATAGGTAGTGCTTCTGCTAATATCTCTAACTTTGCTTGCTTCAATATTTGTAAGGTTCCAACTATCATTAACAACAGTAGATATCTGGCTCGTCCCAGTTCATTCTCTAAGACTTTCTGATATAGTTCACTTATCATTTTCGTTATCTAGCTCATATCTACTATATATTACTTATCTTTTTTTGGAGTCTTTATCTGTATTCCATGCTACATAAACTTTTCAGCTTGCTTGTCCCCCTGTCAGGGAGAATTGGCCAATGGATTAACACAGGCTAATTGGCTATCTCAAGTTATTTTTCAATTTTTTGGATGGATTATAGTCATGGCATTTACCTTTATTTTTAGTTTAATTCTCTGGCTAATTATTGGCAATGTCCTCTATTATAGCGTTTCCTGTTCACAAGAGGTACATTCTCAATCCTGAAAAGCTTAATCAACAAAGGTTAAAGTGTGCCTCGCAGATGCGAGAACCGCTATATATGCAAGCAACTGTTTTACGTCAAAAGAACCCACAGGTTAATTTTTATCCTGTTAGAAGGAGTGAATCCTTCAATATTCTTCAAATATTCTCCCTATTTTGGTTACAGGGAAGGTAAGGAATCCGGGTATCATTATCCGAGGAATTAACGGGTGGTGATGGGGTATTTAGTGATTGAAAAATTAATGTTTATTCAATAAGTTTTTGGCAATTTGGATTATTTTGCAAAGCTAGATCGATGCGCGATTTCCAATATCTGTCATTATGCCAACTTTTTGCCCAAAATTGAGCGTCTTTAAAGTTGCTAGACGTTGTGGGGATTTTGCACAAAATTTCAAAAGCATCTTCTCTACCCGGTACATTAGCCACAAAATTATTGCTACCCAGTCCTAATGCTTGCTGAATTAACATTAATTCATTTAATTGAGTCGCACACTTGTCAGGAAACTGATTACCTTGTTTCTTTTTCAATTCTTGCAGTTGTTGAATATTCTTTTCTAAGGTAATATTAAAATCTCGTTTAGCACAAATTTCTGGAATACTAGGTGAAGGTGTCACCACGACATTAGGAGTCTGTTCAGGAGTCTTGAATGACCAGAAAGTAAATCCAATAAAACCTAATAGTGCCAAGAAAGATAATATTTTAGTTAAACCAGCAGGAGAATTCTCCACATCAACTAATTTTTCTAGTTCTTGTTTAACCCATTGAACATTAAATACCTCTTTATAAATTCGATTGGTCACTTCTAGATAATCATCATTCTTAATCACTAATTCTGCTTGCTGAAGTGCCAATTTTTCTGGTTTATTATCAGCAAATACTCTCCCCTGCAAAATATCTTGATAGATTTCTAATGTTGACCTAACATTTTTATCAGGAGTTAAGAGACTGTTTTGTATTTTCTGGAAATGGGATGCTGCCTTATTTCGTAACCAATTTTCTACAATATTTTTCAGAATCAATTGTTCAATTTTTGGTTTTTCTTGTCCTTCCCGCAACTCATTTTTATTGTCAATTAGCAAACGAATAACTATTTCTGTTAACTCCAAGTTACCACTCGTCCAAGCTAGAATTTCCTCAATTAAAGCTGCTCGTTGATTCTCCTCAAATTTGGGCGTTAATTGTTTTTCAGCCAGTTGATATGCTTGCCCTTGACGTGCTATCTGTGCTTTTCGTTTGGCTGCGATTTGACTTAACTCTAAAAAACGCTTTTCTGACTCATTAATATCTTGATTTTTACTCCAAGTTAAAGCTTCTGCTAAATCTTGATCATAAAGAAGTTTAGTGTCATCTTCCCCTGAATTTAACCAAATTTCGTACTTTTCAATGTATGGGTGGATTTTATTTAATTCCGTTGTCACCCAAGTTTCATTAAAAACATTTCTATAAATCTTATTATAAACTTTTAACTTTTGTCGGTCTTGAACTACCAATCCCGTCAAGCGTAATTCTATTTGGTCGGGACTACCATCATCGGGAATTTCACTATTTCTTAAAATTTCTTGGTAAAGCTTCAGCATTCTTCTACCCGTGACACGCTTATTTAATAAACGATTCCGAATAGTTTTTAGGTGTTCTGGACTATCTTGAGATACCCAGTTACTAATTACTTGCGACTGGATAAAATCGCCGACATTAATCGGGGTTGCTGCCGATTCCCTGCCAAATCCAGTGCGAGATGTGGAGATTAAATTACAAATTTTTTGAGTTAAAAATGGTTGTCCACCTGTCCATTCTATAACCTCCTCTAAAACCCGTTGCGGTTCGATAAATTTTTCCTGCAATCCCTCGGCCAGTTTTCTGGCATCCCTTATGGTAAATCCAGATAATCGAATATCTTGACCAATATTAAAAGGACTACGATAATTATCTAGAATAAAGTTAGAAACTGCCGCTACCCCCAACATACAAAAGGTTAGACGTTGGTAATCCCTATTATGAGGACGTTTTTCATGACAGCTACACAGCCAAGCAAAGAAATCATCTGTGGAAAAATTTAAACTCAGAACGATATCAATTTCATCGAAACAGATAACAATAGGTCGGGATACCTCCTTTAAGAGAATTTCCTCAACAAATTGATCAAGACGATTAATAGGTGATTTATAGGCTCGTTCATCCCACCAAGTTTGCTCTTTTTCCCGAATAGAAAGATCAAATCGTTTAACCAGTTGCTCAAATAATACTCGATACCAAATATCTTCGGAGAGTTTTTTCCCTATACCACTCAAATCAATGGTAGCACAATCAATATTATCCTCTTGCAGTCGTTTTTGTGTCTGTACCCACAAACTTGATTTTCCCATTTGACGGGAATTCAACACATAGCAATACTGTCCATTTTTTAGATAGTTATAAAATAGATCATCTGCTTCCCGCTTGATATAACTAGGTGCATCTAGGGGAACGCTGCCTCCAACATAATAAAAATTGTTCGCCATAGGATTAAAATTAGCAATTTGTCTGATTGGTTAAGTTTGATGAATAATTTAATCAAAGGTTATCTGTCCCTAAGCTAGTCCGCATTTAAAGTTCTGGGTTCGATGGGGGAACGGGGAACAGGTGAAAACGAATATCAGATTTAGATGTACAACAGTTTAACTCAATATATCGGATTTTAGGCGGATAAGCGATACCTAAAATAGTCGCTGTATAGTGGATAACGGGGTTGAACAGCATTCTGCACAAAGGTTACTAATCCTAAACTATGAAGTTGCCAATTAATTGTTGCACCTAAATCAACGGGAGAAGACGACTCTACAACCTTTTTCATTCCTGCTGCTAGGTTTGGATGTTCTTGTAAGTTTAGCAAATGTCCTCGTAAATGATCCCCATAAATTCCCGCTTCCGTGGCTGCTGTCTGTTCAAAATCTGCTAAAGACAGCTGTTTTTGGGTAATTGCATAAAGCGCTTTTTGGATTAAATAGGGATGTCCCCCAACAAGATTAATTATTTTTTGCAGTTCATCTTTTCCCAAGTTAGCCTGATATTTATTGGCTAGAGTCAAGACCTGTTCTGGAGTAAAATCAGGTAACAGGATTTCTGTTCCTACATTCAAAGGAGATTTATTCAGGTCAGCAGGAACATAATTTTCTGTGGAATAGGTGATAATTAAGTGTAACTTTTGCCAAGTATTATTATTTTTTGCCTCCTCGTGCCAAAGACGAAATAAACTAAGGAAATCGTCGGCAACGCTTGCATAAACAAAGAGACTATCTATCTCCTCTAAAACTAAAATTAGGGGTTTATCCAGCTTTTTGAGCAAATGATCTTCAAAATAGGCAGTACAGCTATAAATTCCTAATCCTTCTTGCCATTTTTCTTCAAAGAGATTTGCTAACCCTAATTTCTTGGAAATAATCAAAGCAAACCAAGAGAGCAATCGGTCTAAATCGCCGAGAATTCCTTTACTTGCTTGTAAAAAACTCAAACTGACGGTTTTATACTCTCTTTTGTCAACTTGAATCAAAATTCTATCGACTAATAGGGTTTTACCCATCCCCTTAGCTGATTTAATCCGCAACAATGAACCTGCTTGACTCACCGTCTCCAGACAAAGCTGTTCCACTGGAGGACGTTCAACATACTTGGACAAATCCGCGGCCCGGTTTTCTCCCTCATCCTCAGACATGGCAGCCGGTGTTTCCTCCAACTCATCCCAGTCAGCGATTTCTCGATAATCAAGGTCTAATTTTTGACAAATTTCATAAAAATTAAGATTGCTAATCGATTTACCGTTAAGAAAAAGACTAACAGTCGATTTTGCTAACCCTAACTCCTCAGCAAGCAGCTGTTGAGTTGCGTAACTATTGCGTTTAACTGCTTGTTTGACTCTAGGGATATATTCTGATTTTACTTTAAGCGATCGCCCCATAACCGTCAAGATTATTGAAAAATGAATGACAACCTAATCTTATCTCAAATAAATCAAACGTATCTCAGACATTTACTCAAACGTATCGCCAAAAACTCAGACATATCTCAGACATTTTAAATTGTTCTATCAGAACCTATAGATTCAGATACAACTTAGTCTTCAAATAAAGGTCAGACAAATTATATTTGTATATCAGATATAGACTCATGCTTTGATAGCCGACACTAAGAATGCAAAATATATTCTGGATCAACCACCATGCGTTCCGTGAAAAAATGCCTATCTATAGCTTTCATCACCGTAGGCCTATTGCTCCCTTTCTGGGGAGATGGAGTCCAAGAAGAAGCCAAACCAAAATTTGTGGATCTTCTCGAAATTGTGATTCAAGCCATAAAAATATTCGACAAGGAATAAGTCGGGAGGCACAATTATTTGTAGGATGGGTTAGCGGTAGCGTAACCCATGCGGGGGTTGGGTTTCATGCTTCAACCCAACCTACGTTCATCTTATATTTAATTCCACCCACCTACTTAACAAAGAAAGGGCGTACGCTATACGCCTCTACCAATACTATAATCAGTACAGACATGAACTAGGCTCATGTCCATCTGACTTGATTGACGTTTTATCTGATTTGGTTTATACCCCTCAGCAACATTCCTAAATTTATTGGAATTTTATGGCTAAAACAACTGATACCTATTATTTAACCTCCGCGGAGAAGTCTCTTTTATCTGATTTACTCAAAGTTAGGGCTGCCACTGCCTTGAGCTTTGAAATTGAAACAGATAGAATTGGAGAAGCTGACTTACAAGATAAATTAGAAAAACTAGCGGACAAAGGCTATATCTCAGTTAGTACACAAGAAAACTACAAAATCTTTACTCCCACTTGGAAAACTCGTTGGCTGAGGGTAAATGGTATTTTGTAGTCAGGTTCTAACGGAATTAGATAAGTTTCCTTTTTTCAGTTCATTCACCCATTACCTATTTTTGGTAGATTCTCAGACAACTGCTGCCACCGACCTTTCTAGTGAAATACAGAAATTTGTGGAAGGACATCGGTGGTCTTTTGTGTTTGCTTCGATAATTATTGGAGTAGCAGTTGAAACTAGAATTAGCTATTTCTCAGCTTTTAGGATTCGTCATTTATTTCCCGATTTTAAAAAGGATTTTTTAAAGACTTTTTTTCATTTATTAATTGTCAAAATTGTTACATCAATACTCTTATAAGTAGTCGGACATATAGCGGTTCTCGCATCTGCGAGGCACACTTTAACCTTTGTTGATTAAGCTTTTCAGGATTGATAATGTACCTCTTGTGAACAGGAAACGCTATAAATAAACAACACTATGTTAAAGAATGTAAAATAGGCGGTTTTCGCTGCTGCATACAGCCTTCTACCCTATTTACAAAACTTTATACAGCAGCGAAAACTTATGTCCGACTACTTACTACCGAATCACCATCCGCTATTTAACCGGAACGGTCGAACAGTGTTGATTACTGGTTACTAATCAGTGATCACTGAAAAGACTCCCCAACACCCATCTCACTGGCGGGAAAATCGCTATAGAATAGAGAAAAAAAAGAATTGCGAGGAAAAAACTCTGTCTTTTAACCCGATTGTCATTCCCCCTTCCCCGGAAAATCCCGCTCGCTATCTAGTGATCATGCTGCACGGTTGGGGTGCAGATGCCATGGATCTGGCCCCCCTTGCATCGATGCTGGATCTAGCTGATTGTCAATTTTTGTTTCCCAATGCTCCTTTTGATCATCCCCAAGTGCCGGGGGGACGCGCCTGGTATGCTTTAGAAACCTCCGATTATCAAGGTTTAGTCGCTAGTCGTCAACAGTTGCACGATTGGATTATTTCCCTAGAAGCAACTACCGGTATTCCCCTAGAGCGGACTTTTTTGACCGGTTTTTCCCAAGGGGGAGCGATGACGCTGGATGTGGGTTTATCTTTACCCTTGGCGGGATTGGGTTCCTTGAGTGGTTATCTGCACGGTGAACCCCATCCCCAAGGACCACAAAATGTCTTAATTGTTCATGGTAAGCAGGATACCGTCGTTCCTGTCGCCATAGCTCGTCAAGCCAGGGATTTACTGCTTGGTTTGGGGGTTAACGTTGAATATCATGAGTTAAATATGGGTCACGAAATCCCGATTCCGGCGCTGACTATTTTACGCCAATTCCTCCGCAATCGTCTAGAAACTGCATGAATAATGCTCGTCAGCTGGCTTTGCTGATTTTACGGGATATCGATCGCTCCTCCGCTTATCCCGATCGCGCTCTTGATCGCCATTTGTCCGCTAGTTCCTTAAATTGTCTTGACAAAGCCTTGACAACGGAGATTGTTTATGGTATAATGCGCCGACAAAGAACTCTGGATGGGCTGCTCGATCGCTTGGGGAAAAAAACCGCGGCCCAGCAACCCCCGGATTTACGGCGAATTCTCCATATTGGTCTTTATCAACTGCGTTATCTATCCCAGATTCCCCCATCAGCGGCGGTGAATACGGCGGTAGAATTAACTAAAATCAGTCATTTAGGCAAATTAGCGGCGGTGGTTAACGGAATGCTGCGGCAATATCTCCGTTTAACTGCTAATGGCGACGATCCTTTACTTTTACCGGAAAATACCGCTTCTAGATTGGGTATTCTCCACAGTTTCCCCGATTGGTTGGTGCAATTGTGGTTAGATCGCTTTAGTGTTGCGGAAACGGAACAACTTTGTCAATGGTTTAATCGCTCTCCTGACCTTGATATTCGGATTAATCCCCTGAAAACTAGCCTAGAAGCCCTAGAAAATGAGTTAGAATCAGCCAATATAACTTTTAATCATCTTAAGTTACCTCTAGCTTGCCGTTTAACCTCTGGTTTAGGCAATATTGAGCGTTTAGAGGGATTTCGAGCCGGAAATTACACCCTACAGGATATTAGCGCCCAATTAGTCACTTATCTACTCGATCCCCAGCCCGGAGAGACAATTATCGACGCTTGTGCGGCACCAGGGGGAAAAACCACTCATATCGCCGAATTAATGGGCGATCGGGGTAGAATATTAGCCTGTGATCAAACGGCATCCCGTTTACGACAGTTAGAAGCCAATATTAAAAGATTAGACTTAAAAGCGATCGAAGTACATCTAGGGGATAGTCGCGATCGTCCCCAGTGGTGCGGCATCGCCGATCGTGTACTAATCGATGCTCCCTGTTCAGGATTGGGAACCCTGCACAAGCGTCCTGATATACGTTGGCGACAAACACCCGAAAATTTACCTGTACTAGCTAAACGACAGGGGGAACTTTTAGCCTCGGCTGCCACTTGGGTAAAACCGAAGGGAATCTTAGTTTATGCCACCTGTACTTTAAATCCGTTAGAAAATGAAGGAGTGATCGAGCAGTTTTTAGCCGCTCATCCCGATTGGAAAATGGCCACTCCTGACTCTAATTCATCTTTCTCAGAATACTATACAGAAACGGGAGCGATCGAAGTGTTACCCCATCGGCATAATCAAGACGGTTTTTTTATGGCTAAGTTAGTCAAGGAAGTGTGAAATGAAAAATAAACAATTACTGAAAATTCTCATCGGTGTTGCTTGGATTGATGGTGTCATTCAACCATCAGAAAGAAATTATTTACGACAGGTAGCTGTGATGGAAAAACTTGATGATGATCCGGAGATAAAACCACTCTTATCGGAACTAAAACCAGTTAAAACCGGTGAATGTTATCGATGGTTAGAGTCCTATTTAGGCGATAATCCTAGTCCAGAAATCTATCAAGATCTACTAGCATCGATTAGCACTTTAATCTATAGCGATGACGACGTGGATATACAGGAAGCGAAATTATTAACCAAAGTGCAGAGTTTCGATCCGACTCATGATAGCCATCGATCGATGTTAGATAAATTAGTGACGGGAATTCAGAAATTGTACCACAAAGCAATTACTGAAAGTAATTAGGGTTTGCTGAAAAAGTTTGTTGGTGGGGGTTGGGGGTTGGGGGTTGGGGGTTGGGGTGTGGGGTTTTACCCATTTTCAGGTGGTCAATTACCTAATTTTCAGGGAAAAAGTCCCTGAATTTTCCCCCCAATCACTCCAAGGGTCGGCACTTTTTGAGGGAAAAAAGGTCAAAAAATTACCCGATAAAAGCTGATAGCTGATCCCTAGATTTTAGGTAATAACCGTGGGTTGTTCCCGTCCGGTAGATTGACGAATTTGACCGATTTCTTCGGCTAAATCAATTAAGGGTTGTAGGGCCTTTTGGGTGTCGATATCGTGTTTACTCGCGTCCGGTTCATAACTTTCTAGATAAACCCGGAGAGTTGCTCCTTTAGTTCCCGTACCCGATAGACGGAAAATAATCCGAGAACCATCAGTAAAACCAATGCGAATACCTTGATTTTTACTCACACTACCATCCACGGGATCCGTATAGCTAAAATCATCGGCATACTCCACTTCATAGTTACCAAATTGTTTACCCTTAAGGTCTAAAACCAGCTTCTGGAGACGTGCCATCATCTCTTTTGCCGGTTCCAAGGCGACTTCTTCATAATCATGACGAGAATAGAAATTACGACCGAATTCTTGCCAATGACTACGAACAATTTCCTCTACAGATTCCCCTTTAACTGCCAAAATATTTAACCAGAAAAGAACCGCCCATAAACCATCTTTTTCGCGAATATGATTGGAACCCGTGCCGAAACTTTCCTCCCCGCAAAGGGTTGCTTTCCCCGCATCCAGCAAATTACCGAAGAATTTCCAACCGGTGGGAGTTTCATAACAGTCAATTCCCAGTTTAGCCGCTACTCGATCGGCCGCCGCACTGGTGGGCATCGATCGCGCCACTCCCGTGATACCATTTTGATAGCCCGGTACTAGATGAGCGTTGGCAGTTAGTACAGCTAAACTATCACTGGGGGTGACAAAAAAATTCTGACCGAGGATCATATTGCGATCGCCATCTCCATCGGAAGCAGCCCCAAAATCCGGAGCCTCTTGACCAAAGAGAATTTCCACCAGATCATGGGCATAGACTAGGTTAGGATCGGGATGACCACCACCAAAATCCTCTAAGGGAATACCATTTAATACTGTACCCTTGGGCGCGCCTAAACGCTGTTCAAATATGGCATAAGCGTAGGGACCCGTCACCGCATGGAGAGAATCCATGCACATTTTAAACTTACCAGAAGTGAGTAAGGCTTGAATGCGATCGAAATCAAAAATCTTTTCCATCATTTTGACGTAGGGAGTGACCCCATCGATCACTTCCACATCCATAGTTCCCAGTTTAAAGGAACTGGGGCGATCGAGGTTAATATCGGCCCCTGAGAGGATTTTATAACTGCTAATCACCTTAGTCTCGGCATAAATTGCATCGGTGATATTTTCCGGGGCCGGTCCGCCGTTAGTAACATTGTACTTAATGCCAAAATCCCCCTCTGGACCGCCGGGGTTATGACTAGCGGAGAGAACAATACCGCCAAAAGCGTTATTTTCGCGAATTAACCCAGAAATAGCAGGAGTGGAGACAATACCATCGGTTCCCACGAGGATTCTACCGATACCGTTAGCAGCGGCGATTTTCAGGATAGTTTGAATAGCTTGACGGTTATAATAACGACCATCTCCACCGACAACTAGGGTTTGACCCTCGATACCGTCTAAAGTATTGAAGATAGCTTGAATAAAATTTTCCAGATAATGGGGTTGTTGAAAAACAGGAACGGATTTTCGCAGTCCGGAAGTCCCCGGTTTTTGGTCACTAAAGGGTTTTGTGGCAATGGTTTCAATCGTCATAGTCTTTTCTTGATAAGCTGACGCAATTGTCAACTTAAGTATATAGCAGTGGGTTGACAGCCAAGAAATCAGGTAAGGAAGACAACAGCCGGGGAGTCCCTGTCATAGTAAATCCTGTTTAAAAAGTCTAGGAGAGTGGGGAGACCACTTCGTGCGCGTTGCGGGGGGGAGATAGGGGAGTGGGGAGATAGGGAAGTGGGGGGAAGGGAGCAGGGAGAAGGGAAAACAAATAACAATAGTCTCCTGATTCCTGAATACTGACTTGAAAATAGAAGCTGAAATAACGCCAATTCGTCAATCATACTAAATCCGTTCAGTATAAGCTACATATCAGGAGAGGCACTCCTGCAAGGGGAGTGACTCTTAAATTATTACAGATGCGTCAGCGGCTGCGTGTAAGCATCCCACCGAAAAACTAATGCGCGGGGGGTTTGGGGGCGGCGCCACGCCCCCAACGGGGGGTTTGGGGGGTAGAACCCCCCAAAAGCTTGGATTGAGTGATCAAGTGGCAAGTAATACTAAATCCCTTGAGTATAGGCTAAATATCAGGAGAGGCAAAAGGCAATAGGCAAAACGGAGAATAAATAATCAGTTTTTAATAACTGGATTTAGTCTTAGCCGATAAATGAACCAGATTTGGGGGTATAAACCCCCAATAATAACCAATTTTAGCTATATCGCTTAATCGGCCCCTTCAATCGGTGCAAATCCCTGACGTTGAATATTCTCGCTGATGTGACGAGGTTCGAGGAATTGCAAGAGATAATCCGGACCCCCTGCCTTGGAACCCACCCCCGACATCTTGAAACCCCCGAAGGGTTGACGGGAAACAATCGCGCCGGTGATTCCCCGGTTAATATAGAGGTTTCCCACTTCAAATTCCTGCATAGCTCGGTTAATATGGGCAGGAGTGCGAGAATATAAGCCACCAGTTAAAGCATAGTCGGTTCCGTTAGCTACAGCTAAAGCTTCCTCAAAATTACTCACTTTGATAATTGCCACCACTGGACCAAAAATCTCCTCCATCGCTATTACCGCATCGGGGGGAACATTTTTAAAGACGGTGGGACTGACGAAATAACCCACTTCTGGAATTGGCATTTCTAGGGCCAATTCTGCCTCTTTTTTACCAGTTTCGATATATTCCCGAATTCTTGCTTGAGCTTTCTCGTCGATAACCGGTCCTACTTCCGTACTCGGTAAATCCGTCGGCCCGATATTGAGGGAGTTGGTAGCCTCGACAAAGCGATCAACAAAGCTATCATAGACGCTTTCCAGAACAATTATCCGCGAACAGGCGGAACATTTCTGGCCGGTGTAGCCAAAAGCGGACTTAACCGCACCGACAACGGCCTGATCTAAATCGGCACTCTCATCGACGATTAGGGCATTTTTGCCGCCCATTTCGGCGATAACTCGTTTTAGGTGTTTTTGACCCTTTTGCACGATAGAGGCATCTGTATAGATGCGACAGCCCACTTCTCGTGAACCGGTGAAGGCGATTAGGTGAACATCGGGATGGCTGACTAAATGCGCCCCCACTTGCGAACCTTTACCCGGGATATATTGGAAGACTCCAGCAGGAATACCCGCTTCTAGGAGAATCTCGGCAAATTTCGCCGTAATCACCGAAGAAGTCTCGGCTGGTTTCAATAGCGTGCAGTTACCGGCTACTAAAGCTGCTACTGTCATCCCCACTGCGATCGCTAGGGGGAAATTCCAGGGAGAAATCACTAAAGCAATACCCCGGGGTTGGTAGAAATAACGATTATTCTCGCCTGCTACGTCGAAATTATGCCCTAAATCCAGTCTTTCCATCTCGGAAGCATAATAACGGCAAAAATCGATCGCTTCTGACACTTCCGGATCCGCCTGTTGGATAACTTTGCCCACTTCTAAACAAATCCAGGCCGATAACTCGTGTCGTCGCTCTTCCATCAAATCTGCCGCTTTTCGCAGTATTTCGGCTCTTTTAGCCACTGGAGTGCGTTTCCAAGCGGGAAAAGCCTGTTTCGCCGCTATTATCGCTTTTTCTGCCTGTTCCACCTCAATTAAGCCCACTTTACCCACTATTTCCTGCGGGTTACAGGGATTAACGGAATTAATTTGAACATTGGTGGTGACGTATTCACCGTTAATTAGGGGTAAATAGGTCTTACCGAGGGAATTTTTGACAAAAGTAAGGGCTTGATTCGCTTTATTTCGCAATTGCTCGTTGGCATAATCTGTATCAGGGGCATTAGGAAAACCGGGGATAATCGGGTTATCATTGCCTAAAACCCGGGGGGCTGCGATTAAATCTTCCACGGGACGATCCTCCAAATTTTGCCGCAGGAAGGAACTATTAGCGGTATTTTCTAATAAACGGCGGATTAGGTAGGCCATACCGGGTAAGAGTTGTCCGTAGGGGGAATAAACCCGCACCCGATGACCCCGCTTCACTAACGCTTTGGCTAATTGGTCGCCCATGCCGTACAATACCTGCATTTCAAAGCGACGACGGGGAATTTCTAAACTTTCTGCGATCGCACAGGCCAAGGCTTGCGATCGCACGTTATGACTACCGATAGCAGCGGATAAATATTGATGATTTTCCAATAATAACCGCGTCATCCGTTCATAATTGGCATCGGTGGCCGATTTTTCGTTATATACCGGCTGTGGCCAATGATTTTGGCGAGATTTAATCGTTTCCTGATCCCAGTAAGCGCCTTTGACTAGCCGGACAGTAACGGGATAACCGCGCTTTTTCGCCCAATTAATTAAATCTTGTAAATCTTGGGCAGAATCTCTTAAATATGCCTGTAGAGTGATGCCAATATCGGTACGACTGCGAAATTCTTCTTCTAGGAGTAATTCTTTCAGGATAGCCAGGGTGAGGTTTTTATAAACGTACTGTTCCATATCAAAATGGACTGCCACCCCTAACTCCTGAGCGCGTCGCAATAGTAGGCGAATGCGATCGCAAACTTTCTCCTTACTGCCAATCGGATCCATGGGATCAAACTGAGAATAAAAGGCAGTTAGCTTGACAGAAACCTGCACTTGTGGTAGTAATTCGCCGTCCGCTTGATCAATTTGGCTAACTTTATTCCATTTGGTCGCTTCTTGAGCCAAATGGGTCATTAAATCGAGATAACTTTGTAGATAAACTTGGGTTTCCGCTTCAGTAATTACCGCTTCACCGAGGAGATCTATGGTAAAAGCCATTTTTTCCTTCCGCAGACGGGTGACAGTGCGAGTAATTTGCTCTAGGTCTTCCCCGGCGATATACTTACGAGCTAAAGTTTCTACGGATTTACTGATCAGACTGGCGGCCGTTTGAGCGGGTAGGGAGTTAGGATCACTAAAGTTGAGGATATTTTTCAGCGCACTGGGCAGTTCTACGGAAGCATCACCGAGGTATTGTTGCAGATGATTAGCGATCTCGGCATTACTGCGTAAAGCGGGTAAACAGTCAATAAAACGGAATAATTGTACTCGTAAATTGGGGTTAGACATGGCCCAATCGAGTAATTTATCATCCCAACGCATTTGATCCTGTAAAGCAGACCAAAGACCTTTTTTTTCGCGAGTTTCGGCTAAAAGTTGTCTAGCGATCTCTTGGGTTTTGGTTTCGTAGTTTTGAGTTGAGTCGATTTGGATAACCACGGTGATTCAAGTAAAAAATTATCAATGGATTCAGCTTTCAGCAAGCTACCGTCAGCCTTCAGCTTAAAATTCAGTTTTTGAGCTTTTTCAGCTGATTGCCGCTCTTAATGGCTCTTTTCTCTGGTCTATAACTCTTACCGAAGGACTAATCAAAGCTAATAACCGATCGCTTTTGCTGAACACTCTATTGTACTCGATCGAGTGGTGAAGTGGGGTGTGGGGTGTAGGGTGTAGGGTGTGGGGAAATGGGGAAGTGGGGAAATGGGGAAGTGGGGAAATGGGGAAGTGGGGAAGTGGGGAAGTGGGGAAATGGGGAAATGGGGAAGTGGGGAAGTGGGGAAGTGGGGAAGTGGGGAAATGGGGAAGTGGGGAAGTGGGGAAGTGGGAAGAATAAATAAAAATAATCTCCTGACTCCTGACTTCTGACTTCTGACTTCTGACTCCTGACTTCTGACTCCTGACTCCTGAATCCTGTCTCCTGTCTCCTGTCTCCTGTCTCCTGTCTCCTGATCACTGATACCCGATAGTCCTTGTGTATTGTCGAAGCGTTTACTTATAATAACTTTAAAAAGATTTTCGGGATCATCGGTAGCCCTATGGCAAAAATTGAAACGAGAACAGAACCCATGGTTTTAAACATGGGACCCCATCACCCTTCGATGCACGGAGTTTTGCGCTTAATCGTCACCCTTGACGGGGAAGACGTGATTGACTGTGAACCCGTAATCGGTTATCTTCATCGGGGCATGGAAAAAATTGCCGAAAATCGCACCAATGTCATGTACGTTCCCTACGTTAGTCGTTGGGATTACGCCGCAGGGATGTTTAATGAGGCAATTACGGTCAATGCTCCCGAAAAATTAGCCGATATCGCCGTTCCCAAACGAGCGCAATATATCCGGGTGATTATGTTGGAACTCAACCGCATCGCTAACCATTTACTCTGGTTAGGCCCCTTTATGGCGGATGTAGGCGCACAAACTCCCTTTTTCTACATTTTCCGAGAACGGGAGATGATTTATGACCTCTGGGAAGCTGCGACGGGAATGCGGTTAATTAATAACAATTATTTCCGGATTGGTGGCGTGGCGGTAGATTTACCCTACGGATGGGTGGATAAGTGCGTGGATTTCTGTGATTATTTTGACCCAAAAGTGGACGAATACGAGAAATTAATCACTAATAACCCGATTTTCCGCCGTCGTATTGAAGGGATAGGCTGCATTACCAGAGACGAAGCGATTAACTGGGGTTTATCCGGTCCGATGTTGCGCGCTTCCGGGGTGAAATGGGATTTAAGAAAAGTTGACCATTACGAGTGTTACGACGATTTTGACTGGGAAGTGCATTGGGAAACCGCCGGCGATTGTTTTGCTCGTTATCTGGTGCGGATTCGGGAAATGCGCGAATCGGTGAAAATTATCCGGCAAGCACTGAAAGGTTTACCCGGTGGTCCCTACGAAAATCTGGAAGCGAAACGGATGGCAGAAGGGAAAAAATCAGCTTGGAATGATTTTGACTATCAATATATCGCCAAAAAAGTCGCCCCCACTTTTAAGATTCCTAAAGGTGAACATTATGTGCGCTTGGAAAGTGGTAAAGGTGAATTAGGTATCTTTATCGTCGGTAATGATGATGTTTTCCCTTGGCGTTGGAAAATTCGGGCCGCCGATTTTAATAATCTTCAAATTCTGCCCCATATCCTCAAAGGGGTAAAAGTTGCCGATATTATGGCGATTTTAGGCAGTATTGATATTATTATGGGGTCAGTCGATCGCTAAATCTCCCTCCTAGGGAGCAGGTAGGTTGATTCATGAATCAACCTACTAAGTAGGGAGGCACAATTATTTGTAGGATGGGTTAGCAGTAGCGTAACCCATGCGGGGGTTGGGTTTCATGCTTCAACCCAACCTACGTTCATCTTATATTTAATTCCACCTCAACCTCATTGATAGGGGGAATCTCGCTTTGGGGAATCTTTAACTCCCCCACCTGAACACCCAAACTAGCCAAGGCAGTTAAAGTGGTGATGATGCGGCAAATCAAGTCAATGTCCGCTTTATGTTTTTGCCAGAAATTCATAGATTTTGCTCCTTTCGCCTTATGGCTTGTTTTTTGAGGACAAGTTGATTAAAATGCTTTAAGCAAATGCTGGCAAAAGGGGATCAAAAAGTGGATCAGATGGTAGGTTGACGTTTGACGAGATTTATGTTGAGGTCTGGCGAAATCAGATTATCGGATGAAGATGTAGAAACCCTTCGTAAGGCTAAAGATGCTTATCAGGGAAACTTTTCTTGTGCTTCGGAGAAAACAGAGCAAATATTAATAGAAGCAAGTCGATGGTTACTTGAGGCATTTCTCGAAAAATACCGTAGTCAAACACATCCTCCCAGTTATACCATTCCATTAAATGTCTTGAAAGCTTGGATGACACCATCGCCACAATCCGGAACAACTAAAGAGGTTTTAGAACCAAATAAGAAGAAATTGTACTTACAAAATGAATCTGATTTTAAAAGATTTGAAAATCAGAAGAAAAGCGCATACATTACTCAAAATAAAATAAATAAACCCAGAATTGAAGATATTAATGATAATTTAATTCATTTAACCTTAGCAGATATTAATGATTTATTAGATTCGTCTATTTTAAAGGTAATTGGCATATCTAGAGATAGTTTGCGGTTTTGTACTGAAAAAAAATATGGACTAGGAAAAAAAGGGCAAAAAACCTCTAAACAGTCTTATATTGTTCAAGCTTATTGTGAAGTATTAAAACTAGATTTTGACAGTTTACAATGTTGTCAACTTACTCAAAACCTAAAAAATCAACAAACAAATAATGAGAAGATTTATCGTGTTTTAACAGAATTTAATTACAATAATGTAGTAAATTTTACTGGTTTAATAGCTGCTAAACCTTTACGAGAAGGCAGTATTTATATTCCCCCTTGTCCTCATCAATATCGTGTTTTGTGTTTGCGTCGTTTAGAAAAACAAATTTTTATCACTAATAATTTGCCCGTTAAAACCATTATTTTTAAGTTTCAAGGAGATGGTCAGGAAGAATGGGATAACTATAGTCTTCATGAACATTTTTTAGATAATTCTGGAGGAATTAAAAATTTAAAGGCTCATAATTTTTGTTTGATTTTTGAAGGAATTGATCATGCAGACTTTTGCCGTTTAAAGGACATTTATTCGTTTTGGCAAAACTTAATTACCAACGCTCGTAAAATATCAAATGGTCCCATTAAAGGCTTTTTATTAATGATTTGGTTAGATTATGGAAAAAGTAATGATTGGAGAGATAAGGACAAATTATCAGAATTAAGTCCTATTCACCGCTTACAGATTGACTCTCGCTTTGAACAACGGTCTTTTCAGGAAATTATTCCTACTTTTGCTCAACAACTTCAGTTAGGTTGTGACTTACAGGATGAAACCACAGAATTATTTGCAGATACTTTGCAGAAATTATGGGAAAATAGCAATGAAGGCAACATAGAAGACACACTGAAAGCTTTTTATCAACAATTTAAAGGACAATTATCGAGGGAAAATAGATGGCTAAACTATCCTTAACTTACAGGGGAAAAATTCAACCAGAATCGGGACTTTATTATGAACCGATTCAACAGAAAATTTATCCCTATGACGCAGGTGATGAGTTAATAGAAGTTGTTAACTTGGCTATTGAATTGGGAATGCCTTTGTTACTAGAAGGTGAGCCTGGATGTGGCAAAAGTCGTCTAGCTCATGCCTTAGTTTATGAATTTAATTATCGCCAAGAAAATAATCCTATAAAATATTATGAGTGGACAGTTCAATCCACAAGTAAAGCGGAAGATAGTCTCTATCAATATGATTATATTGGCCGTTTACAAGCTGCTCAAATTACCGGAATTTTAAGTCAAAAAGGAACAGAAGAATCTTCTTTTGAGCAAAAAAATCCAGCTATTTCAAAAGATTGGGTTGATTTACAAGCCTTGGGTAAAGCATTTAAACAAAGTCGAGATGAGGAAGAACAATCGGTAGTATTAATTGATGAAATAGATAAAGCAGATCGAGATTTTCCTAATGATTTACTTTTAGCCATTGAATCTCGTCGTTTTTTCATTAAAGAAACAAGAAAATTAATTGAAGCAAATGAGCAAGCTTTTCCTCTGATTATAATTACCAGTAATCAAGAAAAAAACTTACCCAATGCTTTTCTGAGACGTTGCATTTATCACTATATTGAGCTTCCCAACCAAGAAAGATTAAGAAAAATATTAACCGAACGGTTTACCGACGCTGAACAAGATGTTATCATCAAAGCAGTGGACCGTTTTCAGGAAGTGAGAACATCACAAGACGAGACTAAATCTGAAGGAGAAAAAAAAGTTAGCACAAGTGAATTAATAGCCTGGTTTAAATCGTTACTCAAGTACAAACCTGAAGAAATTATCGCCAAATTAAACCAGGACAAATTACCCCACGCTAGTATTTTACTAAAAAGCCGTACTGATTTACAAGATTATGGAACAAGAGGTTAAAAGAGCCAATGACATCCCCCCTACTTGACCTATTTTATCAACTCAGAAATGAAGAAGGATTTCCGCTGTCTATTGAACAATATTATCGGGTGGAAAATTACCTGATTCAAAAACTCGCCAATGATTCTGATATTGCTATTCAAGAGAATCCCAACTTAGAGAATCCTAAAATTAAACTTCTTTGTCAAGCTTTATGGGTTAAATCTCCAGAAGAAAAACAAAAGTTTGATCAGGCCTGGACAGAGATGCTACAATTCCAACCGGAAATAAATATAGAAATACCCAAAAAAACGCCTATTCGCCATCCAGAAGAATCGATTAGCAAAATAATAGACCCGATGGATGATAGGGAATCTCCCTCATTAGCATTTATTACCCCTTCTGGGGATGCACCTTTACCTCCTGAGACTCCATTTCCACAAATTGCCACAGCTATTGAAAAGCGAAAAAAAATCACCTCCCTAGATAATCCTGATTATTATCCTATTGGTATCGCTAAATTACAAGAAAGTTGGCAGCAACTGCGTCCATTACCCCTAGAAAGTCCTCGACAGACTTGGGATCTAAAAGCTACGGTGATTGCAACAGCTAAACGAGGTTTTTTTGACCAAATAATTTACCAAAAGAAACAACTTTATCGCCGAGAAATTATTATTTTTATTGATTGTTCTGACTCCATGATTCCCTTTGCGGGATTTGGACGAATAATGAAACAAACCTGGGAAAATGTTCCCCATTTTTACTTTGATAATCTGATTAGAGACGAGGTTTTACGACAAGAAAATGGTTGGGAAAGTCAATCTTTAACCAAAGTTCTCTCTAACTATTCTCCTGAAGTAACCAGTTGTCTAATTCTTAGTGATGCGGGTGCTGCTAGAAAACGTTATGTAGAAAAGCGCTTGAGCGCAACAGAAACCCTTATCCGACGATTTAGCCGAAGATTTAGCCGAGTCGCATGGTTAAACCCCTTACCCTATCATCGATGGTATGGGACAACTGCGATCGATATTGCTGATTTAGCTGAAGATATACCCAATTTTTCCATGTTTGAACTAACCACAGAGGATTGGGAAAACTTGATAACATGGCTAAAAGAAGAACCTATCCCACCCCGTCATTTTCAATTTGATCTCGCTCAATTTCAACAAGGGGATAATTGGGATGACGATGAAGATTTTTTTAGCGCAGAAAGCTGTTTAAGATTATTTGAAAAAGAAAACGAACTAAACACCAGAGAACTAGCGAAAAGGGCCGCCTTTCCCCTTAGTTTATCCCCTAATTTACTTTATTATCTGCGTCAACATCAAGATAAAAATAATCAAGCTCCTTGGTATGCGATCGCTGATATTTTACTCTCCAGTTTAGTCCGCAAAATAGATCGAGAACTCTATGAAATGTCCCCCGATATTCGTAAACTACTATTAAAAAAATTAACCCCAGAGGAACTCAAATCTCTGGCCTATCAGTTACAAACCTATATTCAGGAACAAATCGGTGATCGTTGCTCAAAATCGGTTTATTGGCAAAATCAACAATGGTTAGCTCTTGCCTACCTAAAACCTAGTCAAGCGGTCAATGAAATCAAACAGTTACTAGCAGAAGCTATCAAAAATAATAACCGAGTGCGTCTTGTTAGATTGACAGCTTTATTAGAAAATATATCCGCTGCTTTAGCCGATTATGAACCCTTGTTATTGCTTAATGAACCGATTGCCGCCTATTCTAGAAGGGATTTAAGCCCGGAAGACGAAGGAACCCGACAAAAACATTTAATAGACAAAGTAGCAGATATTGTTCCCTACAATGAAAACCTTTTCCTTTTTACCGCAGAAACGGTATTGGTTAATGAAAAAGGCCAAGTTATCGAGAGGAAACCTGTTAAAGCCTATTTTTACGATGAAAACCTTGCACAAGTTGGCAACCAGAAAGAAGCTCAAAACTATATCCCCATGATGTATATTCCCCAAGGAGAATTCACGATGGGAACGGAAGACGAGGAAATCGAAAGACTGGTGAAAAAATTTGGTTGGGACGGATTTAGAAGGGAAAGACCACAACACCTAGTCAAAGTCCCCGCTTTCTACATGAGTCAAACCCCGATTACCCAGGCCCAGTGGAGAGCAGTTGCCTCCCGCACGGATTTAAAAGTAGAAAAAGACCTTGACCCTGATCCCTCCTACTTTAAAGATCCCCCCAAACCCCCCTTAAAAAGGGGGGCTTCCGATTCCCCCCCTTTTGAAGGGGGGGCTAGGGGGGGATCACCCACGCGCTGGGATAGACCCGTAGAACGAGTCAACTGGTATGATGCCGTCGAATTTTGCGCGAGATTATCGAAATTGACAGGGAAAGAATACCGACTTCCCAGCGAAGCGGAGTGGGAATATGCCTGTCGTGCTGGGACAACCACCCCATTTCACTTTGGGGAAACCATTACCGGGGAATTAGCCAACTACGATGCCAGCAGAACCTACGCTGACGAACCGAAGGGAGAATATCGACGACAAACGACCCCCGTGGGACAGTTTCCCCCCAATGCCTTCGGGCTGTACGATATGCACGGCAATGTCTGGGAATGGTGTTTAGATCCGTGGCACGAGAATTATCAAGGTGAGCCGCCGAGAGACGGAAGCGTTTGGGACGAAGACAATAATGATAATCGTTATCAAAACCTATTAATTAATACAAAAGAACTCTTGACAGATAGACTAAACCGTGTATTGCGGGGCGGTTCTTGGTGCGACGATCCGAATCTCTGCCGTTCCGCTTTCCGTAGCAGCGACGACCGCCGCGACGACGACTTCAACTTCGGTTTTCGGGTTGCGTGTGTCTCCCCAGGGCTTTGACTCTTTGCTCTTTTGCTCTCTTGACCTTTTACGGAATTTTTTTGAGCCAACTATAGTACAAGTGTATTAATCTAGGGGTTATACTAGGGTCTGCTGAAAAAGTTTTTCCTGGGGGTAGGAGTCAGGAGTCAGGAGTTTCAGGCTTTGTTGCCCTTGTTTTTTGTACCAAGCAATGTACTATAAGAAGGATAATGCAAGGTTTTTGAAAGTCCCAATCCTATTTTCTTGCACTAAAGGGTTTTACCATTATTCAGCAAGCCCTATTTATTCCCTCTTTTGCGGTTCGGCTGTTGCCTGAGTGCCTCATCTCAACAAGCAATTTAAATGCGCGGGCAGCTTACCTTTCGAGAAAAAATTTTTTTGTACAGGGAGTCCTTAAAATAGAAAGGGGAACCCAAAACCAAGCTGCTGGTATTTTTCCTCTGGGCATGGTGGCGCAGTTTATCTCAAATGTCGGAGTCAAGACCCTCGCTTTTAGCGCGACGGGATGAAACCCCAGCCAATATAAAACAGCGAAGCACGACTAAAATCTTGACAATCTATGCTGTATAGGTTAAGATAAAATAGGTTGTTTGAGGTCGATAAGCAATGATTGTCTTAGAAATGAAAGCAGTGGTCAAACCAAGTCAGTGTTCTGCCATTGATGAGGCTATTCGTACAGTGCAATTCATCCGTAATAAGGCTTTAAGGCTTTGGATGGATGCTAAGAAAGAAGACAAAATCGATAAATATTCTCTCAATAAATATTGTGCAGTTCTCGCCAAACAGTTCAAGTTT
>VYKQ01000099.1_pt1 | contig 23667 bp, 21 predicted proteins | sample 5114541 | NCBI WGS metagenome assembly VYKQ01 (sample SAMN12291801, study PRJNA351875) | freshwater metagenome | isolation source: freshwater lake | place: USA: Michigan, Baseline Lake | collected 2013-08-09
TCCTGTTTGAAAAACGGTGACTGACTTTGCTGAAGGATCAATCAACCAACCTAATTCTGTTCCTTGTTGTAAACAGAAAATAATCTTTTCCATCCCTAAGGTAACAGATTGTTCAGGAGACATAATTTCAATAATCCAATCGGGATAACGTAAAAATTGATCGGCCATTTCTCCATCTATATCTCTTGGCAAATTCTCCCAACGAATCACCGCAATATCTGGCACAATTGAACGTTCTGCAAAAGTACAACGCAATTCAGGTAGAGCATAAGCTAATTTTTGAGGTTTAGTCTGTTGATTAATGGCAGAGGCTAACTCAAATTGTAAGATGCTGTGTTTTCCTTTGGGCATAGGTTTTTGAGTGACAATTCCATGATAATATTCCCTAGCAGGCTTAGTTTCTGGAAGGGCAAGAAATACTTCGAGGGAAAGGGCTTGTTTATCTTCTATTGTGGCAAACATTAGATTGATTTCTCCGATCTTGAGTTATTTTCTATTATAAGCTTCTGACTCCTGACTCTCAGGACAATTTTTGATTTTTGCCATAAGTCTAATCTAAAAATACGGGTTTTTCTTTAAGCTCTAGCACGAAAAATTTGATTAGCAGTGAGGTTTAACTCTGGAAAAATCCCTGAAATAAGACGTTGATCCTGTTTAAATAAATTACCTTGATATTCTCCATCGATTAATTGATAGATAGAAATGGTGGGTTCTTTGGGGCTGCCGATATATCGGGCCGAACCTTTAGCTAAATAATCGATAATCCAATATTCAGCAATTCCTAATTGTTCGTAGTCGTCGAATTTTTTCAGATAATCATCTCGCCAATTGGAACTGACAATTTCAATAATTAATTTAGCTGATGTTGCCAGAGAAATTGAGGAAGCGGTTTCCCAATAGGGATCATTAACTAGATTTTCTCTGTCTAAGACAATAATATCGGGTAGATAACCTGTATGGGGGCGAAGGGGTTTTACTGCGGCAGTATTGGGGATAAAATAGGGCAATTGCTGCCGATTTATCTCTAAGAATAGGGTTCCAGAAACAAATCCGCCAATTTCTTCATGTTTTCCGATCGGTCGCATCATGGCCCATAATTTTCCTGCGATTAATTGGTATTGTTGTCCATCATCGGGATATTGATTGATATAGTCATCAAAAGTCAACAATTGGGGGATAGTTTGGGTTGTGGTCATGGCAGTTAGGGGGAATAAGAGAGATGATCTTTCTAGATTCTAACTCGATTAACGACGTTGCCACCAAGTCAATCCGGCTAGGGTAAATCCCACTAAAGGCATCACTACCATCCCTATCCAAAAAATAGCGTTAGCTTGCAGGGGATTTAAATTAATTCTTCTATTTTCTGGTTCCTTGGCCCGGATAGATAAGGTGGCTGTTTCACCACTGGCTAACCACTGCACAGAATTTAAAAATATATCTCCGTTTAACTGTTGTTCAAATAGTCCATCGCTGGCAAAGCTGGCATTACCAATCACGATTAATTTACCTTTTTTTCCCGTCAGAGCAACTCCTAGATCAAAAGGGCCAGCTAAATCTTTTTCAGGGTTAAACTGGAGATTCTGATCATTTAAATCACTCTCAGCCCACATTTTATCATTAGTAATCATTAAAGATACGGCTTCAATTCCTTCGACGGGAACGGTAGCGATGGGACGAGCAAAGGGAAAGATAGAAATACCGTTAGCAAAATCGCGAGTAATGGGATGATTACCGTAATTGGTAATAATGGGACTAGCCGGACCTAAACCGATAATTTCCCCAGCACCGGAAGCATCAATAATAATCCGATTATCTAGTTTCACACCCCAAGGGGTTAATAAGGGTTCTAATCCGGTTTCGGTTTGGGGGTCAATCAGTAATAAAATTTTGCCCCCTTGCTCAAGATAGTTTTTTAAAGCGGTGACTTCTTGGGGAAATATTTTTCTTTTGGGACTGGCAATAATAATGACATCGGCATTATTGGGAATGGTGGAACGTTCCACTAGATTAAGTGGTTCTACTTGATAACCTTTTGCTTCTAAACTATTGACTGCTTGTCCTAAACCTCCTTGAGGTTCTTTGATGGCATTTTCTCCATGACCTTGCAGAAAATAAGCGGTTAAAGTGCGATTAGTTTTAGCGGTTTCAATGGCGTTACTCAGTTTCGCTTCCGTGAGACTTTCCTGTTCACTAATAGTTTTCAGGGGTTGTTTTTTGTCACCATACTGAAGATAAACTCTGGACAGATTATCATCAGCTAGTTTTTTGAATTCCTGGACAATATTGGGTTTTTTCTCCGGGTTAACTATCTCGTACTGAAATTGAGGATTTTTGCGTTGATAATTGGCTAAAAGTTCCTCTTCGTTGGCACTGATTCCCCGGGTTGAAAAAATCCAGACTTTGACTGGTTTTGACAGATTGGTTAATAGTCTTTCGGTTTGGGGGGATAAACTAAAGATTTGGTTTTCGGTTAAATCAACTCGATAGGGATAACGGAGGGCGAGAAAGTTAATTAAACCGATAACGCTGAGGACAATAATAGTAGTAATGAGGGTTTGAGTGCCGGTGCGGGTACTTCTTTTTTGCCAAAATTCTTTGGAAGTGATTACTAATAACAACAGCCACCCTAGAAACAAAATAGCCCCGGCAATTAATAACCCCAGAGAGAGGGATGACCATTGACCGGAGATTAACCCTACTGTTAAGCCGGCACTACCCAGAAAGAGGGCGGGTATATAGAGAAATTTACTGTATTTTTGCCAGGATATCATAGTTAGTTTCTTTGATAACGGTCCGCTTCGATCGCTTGAGTAGTTAGGAAGATTCCCAGCAGAATATAACTGAGGAAGATGACTAAACTACTACTGTCAAAAATTCCCCGCACGAAATTGTTAAAGGGTTGATACCAAGATAGATGGGAGAGCAATTCTTTCAGGAAAAATCCGATCTGTTCTCCCACTTCTCCTCCGATGCGATCTCGAAAGAAGGTTTCGGCATTGTTAGCAATTACATCCAGTATCCAGATAAATAAGATGGTGATAAAGGTGATGATGTAAGCAAGGATAGAACTATTGGTGAGGGATGAGATAAACATCCCAAGGGCTAGGATGGCCGCTGCTAGTAAAATTAATCCTAGATGAGCTAGTAAAATACTGGCTATATTCACCGGGGGAACTGCGGCACTAAAAACTACTATTTCGTAAATCCACAGGGGGGTAATCATCACAGTAAAAAAGGCCAACACTCCCAATAATTTACCGATCGCTATACTCCAATTAGTCAGGGGGGAAGTGGCTAAAAGTTCTAGGGTTCCCTGTTTTTTTTCCTCTGCGTATAATCCCATAGACAGGGCTGGCAAAATTACCAACAATAAAGAGGATAAAATCATGCCGATGAAAGTGGTCATAAATTCAGATACCACATCTCTGGCTACCAGAAATCCCGATTGTTCCTGAATACCAATATCGAGAATAATGCCGTAGAGAAGGGAGTTAAAGAAAAATCCTGCTACTAACCAAAATATCCCCATAATGATATAGGCATTGGCAGCCGTAAAATAGCTTTGAAATTCCTTGCGAAAAATCGCCCAGATATTATTGATCATGCCTCTCCTCCTGGTGGTTATTTTCCCCGCTGCCGATTACTTCCAGAAAGATATCTTCTAGGGTTTTACGCGTGCGACGCATTTCTAATAAGTTATAACCATTGTTGACAACTATTCTAGCAAGTTCTGCCCCTAAGTTTGTTCCCACTTGACCAACAATTTTGAGCAGGTTATCGCCGACTTTTGCTGCTTGCTCGACTTGCGGCAGTTGTTGAAGGATTTCTAGCAGGGAATCCCTATCACCCTCGATCTCAATTTCATAACTGGAACTGGCAGGGGTAGCGGTAGTAATATTATTGGCCACGATACGACCCCGATTAATAATTGTCGCTCGATCGCAGGTAATACTCACTTCTGGTAAAATATGAGTGGAGAGAATAATTGTATGTTCTCCCGCTAAACTTTTAATCAGATTTCTCACCTCGATAATCTGTTTCGGATCCAATCCTACTGTCGGTTCATCTAAAATAATTACTGGTGGATCGTGTATGATCGCTTGGGCAATTCCCACACGCTGTTTATAACCCTTGGATAACTTGCGGATAATAATTTTTCTTTTTTCTAGTAACTGACATTTGCCTAACACTAAATCTACCCGCGCTTTTCTATCCCCCGATGAGATGCCTTTAATCCGTGCCACAAAATCGAGAAAACTTTCCACGGTCATCTCTGGATACAAGGGGGGATTTTCGGGAAGATAACCAATGCGACGACGCACTTCTAAGGATTGTTGATGCACGTCGTATCCTGCTATCCTTGCTGTTCCTGTTGTGGCAGGAATATAACCGGATAAAATCCTCATAGTTGTGGTTTTTCCCGCTCCATTTGGTCCCAAAAAACCGAGTATTTCTCCTTTTTCTACGGTAAAATCCACGTCACTGATTGCCGCGGTAGAACCATAAATTTTACTCAGATGTTCGACTTCAATCATAAGCTTTATCAGTTATCAGTTATCAGTTATCAGTCAATAGTGTTAAGTGACAAGTTCGGAGCTTTCTTTTCACTGATTACTGATTTTTCCCAGACTATGATCCCGATTAATTTCTACCACTAGATGCGCTTGTTTGAGCAGGGGTGGGAGAAATAATTGCGGATGTAAACTTTTCCAAAAATACTTGACAAATTCCTCGATTTCTGATGGGTTCATACCTCCTTTTGCTTCGGCTGCCTGTCGCCATTGTAAACTGTAACGGTAGTCAAGGGGATAAAGAATCAGTAAGCGATCGATTTTTGACCAGAGGGGTAGATATTCTCGCAATTTTTGATTATTATCCCTGGCGAATTGTCGGTCTTCTTCGCTATTAATCGGATCGGGAGCATGATCAAAGACTGTTTCCTCTACTGGATTCATGCCCACAAACCAACCCTCGAAAAAAAGAATATCAACTCGTTCCACTTGTTCCGGTGCAATTCTATCTCCTTGTCCTCGATGCAGGGACTTGTCAAAACGCGGGATTAAAATCGGACTTTCCTGCTGACAAACCTGTTCTAAAACTTTAATTCCTAATTCTATATCATGAGTACCCGGTGGACCACGCCAGCGCAATCTTTTATCCTTTTGACGCAATTTTATTCGCTCATTATAGGTCTTATAAATATCATCTAAAGAGAGATTATTTACTTTTAAATCAAAATAGGCTAAAATAATCGACATTATAGATGTTAAAGTGGTCTTCCCCGTGCCTTGGGGGGCCAAAATGCCTTGAATCAACGGTTTTGCGTGGTTGCGTAGCTGTAGCGCCCAGGGAATCCAGAAGCGCCAACAGCTGATCAAAATCTGATTTGGCTGATTTATCCCTAACTCCTGACATTTTTGCCAGACTCGCGGCCAGAGAATCGTTAATAGTTCCGCCCTTTCCTGTAGGATGAGAGGGTTAGTCTCCCTAAAATTTAAGGATTCGATCTCTAGTAAATCTTCTAGATCCGCCTGACTTAAGGGATTTTCGTCGATTAATCCCCGTAAAATCGTCAAAATCTTCATAGCTATTATCGGAATTAGGAAAAAACTGTCCCAGTGATTCAGGAGTAATTCTCTGGGTTATGGGTTCGCTCAAGATTTTTTTGTAAGAGTGTTTTTTAGGGTTATTTGCCCAAAAATGAAGGGGTTGCAGGCAGGCACGGATTCCCATTATATATATAAGTATATGTCAAGTTGCGGTTTTGGTCAAGGGGTTTGGCTAAAAATCTCTAGCTTTGTCTCCAGTTTCTCAATCGGTTAGACTAAGAATTATTCACATTACTTAACAAAACAGCAGATGAATACAGCTGCTCTGACGACAAGGCAAAATTGGCAATGGCAAGGACATTCGATACACTATGTGCAAGCGGGTACTAGAGTTGCGGGAAAACCCCCATTACTATTAGTCCACGGTTTTGGTGCTTCTACCGACCATTGGCGAAAAAATGTGCAAGGTTTAGCCTCAGAATGGGAGGTATGGGCGATCGATCTGTTAGGATTTGGTAGATCAGCTAAACCGGATATTGTCTATAGTGGCAATCTTTGGCAGCAACAATTAAATGATTTTATCAAGGAAGTTGTGGGCCAACCGACGGTTTTAGCGGGTAATTCTCTGGGGGGTTACGCTTCTCTCTGTGTGGCTGCTAATCATTCCGAGAATGTTCGGGGATTAATTCTCCTCAATAGCGCCGGTCCCTTTAGCGATACAGAAAGTAATCGTCAGCCTAATTTAGCACAAAAATTACTGCGATCAATCTTGCTGCAACCCTGGGCCAGTTATCTCTTATTTCTCTATACCCGTCAACCAAAAACTATCCGCAAAACCCTAGAGAAAGTATATCTCGATCGCAGTGCCATTACTGAGCAGTTAATAGAAGATATCCGTCGTCCTTCCCTGGATGCGGGAGCAGCCAAAGTTTTTGCTTCTGTGTTTAAATCTCCCCGGGGGGAAAATGTGGATATTCTCCTGCAAAAGTTAAGCTGTCCCCTGTTGATGTTATGGGGTGAAGGGGACACTTGGATGAATACTAGGGAACGCGGGGCCAAATTCCGTCAATACTATCCTTCTCTGACAGAATATTATCTAACTGCCGGTCATTGTCCCCACGATGAAATTCCCACAGAGGTTAACCGGTTGATTAGTGATTGGTTGAAAAGCTTATAGGTAGTTAGGGACTGGTTATCAGGTTTTTATTTTCTTGACGCTTATCTGACCTGAAAAAAGAGGGTTCGCAGGCAGGCACGGATTCCCATTCTATATATAAGTATCTGTCAAGTGCGGGGATTTGTCAAGGGTTTTTTTGAGAAAAAATCTGCCAGAATTTGGCCAGTAGAAAAGACATTGGCCGGTATTGGTAGAGAAGCAGATGGATGAGTAATTTTAGGAGATAACTATCTACTTTATGTGTCTGTTGGTTCCCCAATCTAATACATCTGTCTGTCTTCGTCGCAGTTGTTGGCCGTTTCTTCTAACCAAGCAAGATAGTCTTGTTCGTATCAGTCTTTAGTTGTGGTCAGGTATCGGGTTTTTATTTTTTTGACGCTTATCTGACCTGAAAAAAGAGGGTTCGCAGGCAGGCACAGATTCCCATTCTATATATAAGTATCTGTCAAGTGCGGAGATTTGTCAAGGGTTTTTTTGAGGAAATCTGCCGGAATTTGGCCAGTAGGAAAGACAAGTGATCGCCAGATATTGGATAGGTATAGAAACGCGGGATAAGAGATTATTTCACCTTTGCCTGTGAGCTACAATAAGCAGATGAGCAAGAGGATAGGATTACGGGAGTTTTGACAATGCGGTTACTACGGGTTCAAGTTCCTGACTTTCGAGTGTTAAAGAATATTGATATTAGTTTCGAGAAAGACTTTTTTGCCCAGATATTCCCTATCGGTAGTTTGGTAGGTTGGGTTGAGGCACGAAACCCAACGCCAGTTGCGTAAACACCAATCCAATAAATCTTATCCTAACTTGATGCAATACCGTAGAGCAAAAACACCTAGAGCCACTTATTTTTTACAGTTGTGACATACAATCGTCACAGAATTTTGTGTGAACCTGAAAATGTGGATTTAGTACGAAATGCTTTTAAATATATTATGGGACAACATCATTTTAAGATTGATGCCATTGTCATTTTACCAGAACCCATTCATGCTCTTTGGACATGGTCTGAAACGGATGCAGATTTTTCAATTCGTTGGCGATCAATTAAAAGTTATTTTAGCCGTCAATGTCATTCTCAATATCAGGGTAAAATTTCAACATCTCGACAACATAAAGGAGAAAAGGCTATTTGGCAACGTCGCTTTTGGGAGCATCAAGTTCGAGATGGTCGCCAAGGGCGCGCCTACGGCGATCGAGATTTTGTTAATCATCTCGAATACCGTGCATCATGGATTAGTAAACGCTCCGAAAGATTGGCAATATTCCAGTTTTCACTGCTATATTGTTATGGAATAAAATGTAGAAGTGAAACCCAAAAAATTAAGGTAAGAAATAAAAGCAATGTTGGGTTTCCTTACCTCAACCCAACCTACAAGATCAGCGTTGCCGAAGGCACTGCGAAGCAGATCGCACTTTCAAAAGCAAAAATGATCGCAGTTTTAAACCTTAATCAACAAGATGACGGCGATCGCACTACAAGATCGGCGATCGCTAATGTTTTGCTATTTTTTCCATAAAAATTCGTTCTTGTTCATCCAAGGGTATATCTTTGGAATATATTACAGGACTTGGATCTCGCTTTAACAATTCTGCAAGTGCTTCGCTAAATTTATCATCATCACTGCGATTTTCAGATAAATAGTGTTTTAATTCTGTTACGGTCATTTGAGTTAGATTAACCATTAGAAAAACCTCCAGCTTCCATCAGAATAAATTACTAAAGCAATTTCATCATTGACACCCCCTTGAATATAAATCGTTTTTAACTTGGAGTCATAACGAAAAATGTTGATGGGTTGATAACCATTAGATAACCACTGACAAAGAATAACGGCTTGAATAGATTGTGCTGAGGTTGGCAATTTATCAGACTCCTTATTTTAACAAAAATTATAACTCAATAAACCTACGAAGCGGCGATCGCATTAATAAACATCCCAAAAATCAGATAATTACGCTGAATAACAATAAATAAGGTGCGTTACATTTCATTAACGCACCCTACAAGCTCGGCGATCGCACTCTCCTAAAACGATCGCCCCTCCCCATCATCAAAAAAACGATCGCCCCTCCTCCTCCTCAAAAAGTGATCGCCTCTCCTCATTCCCCAAAAAAAGATCACCCCTCCTCATCACAAAAAGTGATCGCTACTTTCTTCTTCACCTCCCAAAAGTGATCGCACTACAAGATCGGTGATCGTACTAAATATTTATACCCAATTCATAGGATTTTTTGTAAATACGATTGGTCTCTTCCTTGATCGCTTTAAATTTTTGGTAGAAGGCTGAGAAGTTTAATTCTTTTTTGGAGAGGTCATAAAAAATCATCATTTCGATGTTGAGCATCTGACTATCGGTATCGATTTTTAAGCTTCTAAAGCCTATCGCTCGGTTACGATGTCTTTCTGGTTCTATTAAATCATTAACAGCATCTACTAAAGGTCCGCCAGCAGTAAATATCCCCACTAATCCTGTTAAGGCTCCAATGAGAAAGCTTCTTCTGCTTAGAGGGCTATTGCTGTTTTCATTCCTAGGGTTTCGAGCAAACCATAAAGCAGAAAATAGTGTTATTGTCAATCCTACTAAGATTCTCCAAAAACGATATTGTCTTTTGTTCTTGCTTGCTATCCTTGCTTCTTTTTCACAAATAATAGAAAGATTAGCTAGGCTTTCCCACTGCTGGGCTAGATCTTGTAGTAATTCATGTCTCCAGTTATCTTGCTCTACTAACTCTGGGAATAATGATTTTTCAAATATAATTGGGGACAGTTCTTTTTTTTGCTTATCTTCTTTAACATAATGGTCTTGTTTAACTTTATCTATAGCTTTATTTAGGTCAATTCTACGAGCAGTTATTTGCTCTTTAAACTTGGCAAAACTAAAATTATTTTGGTTATTTTGTTGAGTTATATTAGTTGTCATACATTCGTAAAAAGTCATGAAATATGATCGCCAATTTTATTAGCCAGAAAAAAGGCAATATTGTATTGTATCACCTCAACCCAAGCAACAAATCGGCGATTCAGCCATATTCTCAATAGGACTATTTCAATAACTCAATTTCCCCTGGTCGCCAAGTCTTGTCAAACCAAGGCTCAAGCGGGCCATAGATCCGAAGAATCGTATTCCAACCCGTGTCCGGATTTGTCTGCACCCAATTATTCTCCTTACCCGCAGGTGGTTTCGGCCTGAAATAGATATCTACAGAGCCATCGGCATTAACCAAAAGTCCCTTTGTCTGACTACCGACACTGGGAAACTGTTGATCCGTCTGAATCATCGATCGCGTCTGGTTACTGTCAAGAATCACTGACCAGAATAGTAGCACGCTAGGATGTGTTAGCGTAACGCAGAATAATTACAAATTCGTCATGATTAAAAGCAAAAAAGCGCGTTAAGTAACTATTTTTTAAGTCAACACGGCAATTAGCGATCGCCCCTCCTCATCAACAAGCGATCACACCATGAGAAGAAAACCTGATCGCACTAAAGTCCAAAATAATCGCAAATCAGATAATTATCGTTAAAAAAACAATTTGGTACGTTACATTTCACTAGCGTACCCTACAGGATCACCGACTATACTAACCGGTTGCTTGTCGAGAGCAATTTCAAATAAAAATTCAGGGGCAAAGTCTGCTCCGTTTGGCCATTCTATTGTCCGACTATTGACATATACTTTTTGAAATAAACTTTGATCTTTTAAGGGTTCAAAGATTTCTCCATACAATTCTTGTTCTAAATCTACAATCCCTTCTATTCCATTATTAAAGGTTAGCTTTAATTGATACTTATCCAGATATTCCACACAGATAACGTGAAGAAATAGCTCCTTTTTAGGGAAGGGGATCGATTCTGTTAAGAGGTTTTCTTTGACGCGCATTTTCCCAGTTCTCCAATAGTTCAGATTGGTGTAGATCAAGCCACTCCCATATTAAATTTAGTCCTCTTTTGGGCATTTGACCACAAACTTCACCTGTGTGAATCATTATAACCGCTTCATAATCTTGATACTCGGCATGGATATGAGGCGGATTGTGATCGTTATAGTTCATGGTGATTTTTATTCCATAGAAGCTTGATAGAGTGGGCATGAGTAAGAATAGTAATCAAGGTTGCTTTCTAAAAGTTTGCCCCCTATTGTAAGCGATCGCCCTTGGCGTTCCTATCCCAAGCAATGACAATTTTAAAGTTTAATCAACAAGATAACAGCGATTACATTGAGCCTAGTCATAATGAAATTTACAACTAATAATAATAATTTTTGTGTCTGTTGGTTCCCCAATCTAATACATCTGTCTGTCTTCGTCGCAGTTGTTGGCCGTTTTTTCTAACCAAGCAAGATAGTCTTGTTCGTATAAGTCTTTAGTTGTGGTCAGGTATCAGGTTTTTATTTTTTTGACGCTTATCTGACCTGAAAAAAGAGGGGTCGCAGGCAGGCACGGATTCCCATTCTATATATAAGTATCTGTCAAGTGCGGGGATTTGTCAAGGGTTTTTCTGAAAAAATCTGCTGGAATTTGGCTGGTAGTATAAGAGATTGTTTCACCTTTGCCTGTGAGCTACAATAAGCAGATGAGCAAGAGGATAGGATTACGGGAGTTTTGACAATGCGGTTACTACGGGTTCAAGTTCCTGATTTTCGAGTGTTAAAGAATATTGATATTAGTTTTGAGAAAGACTTTTTTCCCCAGATCTTCCCTATCGGTAGTCAAAATGGCGGTGGCAAAAGTACCCTTCTACAATTAATTTTTATCTTGCTTCATTGTTCTGGTGATCCAGAAAAAATAGAATACGTTGTAAATTTACTGCATCGATGTCAACTAGAAGATGAGTTAGACCAGAAACCCTTGGCTATTTTTGAAATTTTAACCGACAATCGGGAAGAAGTGAAACTAGAATTTTTTATTTGCAGCGATGCCTATGTAAAAAATTTACTATCTAACCTTGACGGACAAAAAGAAGATTTAGATACTGTTAACGTTGATGATTTAAAAAAATTACAGAACATTGAACAAAAAATCAAAAAGCTAAATGGGCAACGTGAAAGACTCAAAAACATTGAAAAAAAACTTACAAGCTTATTGAAGCTAGAAGATGAAATAGAAAGAAACAAATTAAGTCGAGATTTATTTGCCCAAGAAGAACTCAATTTTTTATTTGATTTAGACATAATGTCAACAATAGATAGATTCTTAGATGAATATCCAACAAATTTTTTAAAAATAATAATGGATGCTATTCAAGATAAACTAGGGATGACGAATTGTCAAATATACATTGATGCTCATCAATCTCAAACATTACTAAAGCAAACAAAAATAATTAAAAATATTTTGGAAAGAAATGGGTTGGTATATCTTTGTCAAGCCAATAACCAGAAAAATCAAGAGATATTTTTGCTGTGTAAATTTAGTCAAGCCATCCAAGAAGAATTTCAATTATTCATGAAAGAATTATCCTCAAAAATATTTTTAGCAGCACCTTCAACGCAAGTTTTTATCTTTTTACCTAAAGCTACAAACAAGAGTCTTTTTCAGATAAATCAAGGGAATCCAGACTCTAGTAACTATTATTTAGCCATGGCAGATATTAAAAAGAAACTTAGCAACTTATTTACCTACGATTTTCTGCCCGTTGAGCTATTGATTAATTACTTTATCATGGCTCGTGATCAAGATTTTGCTCAAGCTATAGAAACGGGTGAATATGGAAATAATTATCAACTAATACGGCAAAACTTAAATTCAATTTTATCCGACAAAGAAATTAATTTAGATAAAGATATATCGGGGATTACCTTTAAATTCAAAGGAGATATAAACGGAGAAGAATTATATCCAGAGGATTTGAGTCATGGGGAACTGAAGCGATTAAGTATCTATCTGTGGCTAAAGTATCGTAGGATAAAAGATGCGATTGTATTGATGGATGAAATTGAGATTGCTCTCCATCCCGACTGGCAATATAAAATTATTGAGGACTTGCAGGAATGGGAACCTAGCAATCAATATATCTTAGCCACTCATTCCTATGAACTCTGTCAAGCTTTAACTCCCGCTCATGTTAAAGAGATAGAACCGAAACTATTTAAATAAAGATTGAGAAACTAACCCATGAGTCTTAGGGAAACAGAACTTTTAGAACATTGTCAATTTATTCTGGCAAACCGTCAAATTCGTAATAAATTTGTCATCCTCTGTGAAGGGGAAATCAAAAAAACTGCCGGCAGGTTATCTCCTCAATCCTATCGAGCTATGGAAGATTTTCCCGATGCTAATTTTTATAAAGCTTGTGTTCCTAGGGATTGGAGACAAAAGATACCGACTTTTTTTAACTGTGGTGATAGAAATGATGTTTTAAATACTTACTTTCATCTTTTGCGTTTGCATGAACAGAACCCAGAAGCTTCTTATTTAAATCCCCAGCAGCTTTTCGCTATCGTCGATTTGGACTTACAAAATAAAAGTTTAGATGATTTCTACCCATTTAAGGATTTAGAGGAAATTTTTGAGGACTTATATGAAAAATCACTGATTAAAGTCAATCAGGTTGGACAGCATAGAATCTGGGTAACGGGATTGATTCATAAAGAGTCCTATTTTATTTTCCCCGATATTCAATCAATTCTTAGCGAACATTCGGCTGTTTATCGAGATTCCGCTGCTAGACTAGAAAAGATTTATCTTGATATGGCAGATAAAATTAAGGATGATGCCGATTTAAAAAATAATTTTTCCAGAGTTAAAGGGAGAATCTCTCATTGTCAAAACCTAGAGCTATCGGAAGTGGAGAAATTACAGCTATCTTGGCAAAAACAATATCAAGTTAGCCACGACAATAGCCAATCGGAATTAGTGCTGGCTCTGTTGACTATCAAAAAAGCGAAGCAATATTGGTTACAAGTTGAACCTCCAGGGGACTATACATCACCCCCAGAAAGATATAGAGAACAACTGGCATTACAAATAGGAAGATTCTATTCCGACAATAGCGATAATCCCAGCTGCCATATTTCCCATCTCCTAAAACTGCTGAAGCTAGAATTAAACCCCAGGGAGCAGGAATAAATCTAATCGCATTATCTGACCTGAAAAAAGAGGGTTTGCAGGCAGGCACGGATTCCCATTCTATATATAAGTATCTGTCAAGTGCGGGTATTTGTCAAGGGTTTTTCTGAAAAAATCTGCCGGAATTTCAGGGTAGAAAATCGGAATCGAGGATTTGTTCGGGACTATAGGGGCAGCTTTCGGCAAAGATAGCGGCCGGTAATTCGCTTTTTTGTCGGACTCGCTTCACTGCTTTGGGGTAAATAACGGCGATTCTGGTTAAAAAATAGTTATAAAGGGTTTTTGACTCCAATAAAAGTTCTAATTCCACCCGAAAGTTACCGATTTCGTCCTGCCATCCCCTCGCACATCTTTCTCGTTCCTCCGGCCAGTATTGGTAGAGAAGCAGATGAATGAGTAATTGCAGGAGATAACTATCTACTTTATGTCTCTGTTCATTCCCCAAAGCTTCGATTTCTTCCCTGAGATGTTCCCAATCTAATAAATCTGTCTGTCTTTGTCGCAGTTGTTTGGCCGTTTCTTCTAACCAAGCAAGATAGTCTTGTTCGTATAAGTCTTTAATTGTCATCCCCTGTCTTCTTTATTCCTTGCGCTTATTTGACCTGAAAAAAGAGGGTCTGTAGGCAGGCACGGATTCCCATTATATATATAAGTATATGTCAAGTTTCGGTATTTGTCAAGGGTTTTGACAGTAGAAAGGGAGAAAACTTTTAGCAATACACTTGTTCTAACATAGCGGCAGTGAGAGATTTTTGGCCGTGATAATAGAGACGACGATTGAGACAACCGATCGATTTAACATAGGTAGATAGGGTTCCCAGATCGTGGGAAATAATTAAAATAGTCATCCACTCATTCAATTCTTGCAACAGGGAAAAAATACTAGCACGCATTTGGGGATCGACACTGGCAGTGGGTTCATCTAAAATCAAGAGACGGGGTTCTACCGCTAAAGCGCGAGCGATATAAACCCGTTGGCGCTGTCCTCCCGAAAGTTCAGCAATCGACCTTTTTTTCAACGCTAACATTCCCACACTATCTAAAGCTTTATCTACCCTTACCTCATCTTTTTTACTATAGCCTTGCCAGAGTTTTTTGCTGCTCAATCTCCCCATTTTCACCACCTCACCCACAGTGATGGGAAATGAGCGATCGCATTCGACAAACTGAGGCACATAACCGACTAATTCCCGACCTTTTTGGACACTTTGCCCCAAAATACTGACTTCTCCACGCCAAGGTTTAATTAATCCCAGTAAAACCTTGAGGAGGGTAGTTTTTCCTCCTCCATTCGGGCCGATAATTCCCAGAAAATCCAATTCCTGAATGGTTAAATTAATATCTTCGAGGATGGGTTCCTGTTCGTAGCCGGCCCAGAGATTACTAATGGTAATGATCGTTGACATATACAAGCAATTACTGATTTAAAACTGTGGCCATTTTTTGGGAAACTTGTCGCAGGTTTTCACTCCAATTTTGAGCAAAGGCACTAATAGGGATTACCTGTCCCCCAATTTCCCTCGCAATAGTTTCGGCACTTTTCTGGCTAAATTCTGGTTGAGCAAAAATAACTTTAATATTCTCTTTTTTTGCCTGTTTGATTAGTTGACTTAACTGGGCAGCACTCGGTTCATTGCCTTCGATTTCGATCGCAATCATCTCTAAACCGTAATCTTGGGCAAAATAGCCCCATTCGGGATGAAACACCATAAATTTTGGGTTTTTGACCCCTGCCAAGTTTTGCCGAATTTCTTGATCTAATGCGTCTAATTCCTGACGGAATTTTTCCAAGTTAGCCCGATAGATAGCTTCCTGACCCGGATCGAGTTGTGCTAGGGTTTGATAAATAGTCTCTGCTTGTGCTTTGACTCGTTTTGGTGATAACCAAATATGGGGATCTAGGGTGTTTTTTCCAGCTTGATGTTTTTCTTCCTTGCTGTGATCGTGATCATGTTCTGCTGTCAAAGGGATTTTATCTACTCCTTGACTGGTATCGACGATTAACATCTGTTGGTTAACACTGTTTAAGCGATCTTTCCAAGCATCTTCTAAGGATACACCGATTTTAAAGTAGGCTTGCGATTGGGCTGTGGTTTTTAATTGTTCCGGTTTTGGTTCATAGGTGTGGGGATCTGTCCCGGGTTGAATCATGGCATTAACACTGACTCTATCACCGCCGATGCGTTTGACAAAATATTCCTGCGGTACGATACTCACTGTCACCTGTAAGGGTGTCGTTGTTTCCTTTTCCTTGACCGAGGGACCACTACAAGCTGTTAAGCTGGCTATAGTCATTGTTAAAGCGATCGCTGTTAACTGGAAATTTTTACCCATCGGATTAACTGAGTCTGATTATGATTCTCATCTTATCACAGTCGGTGAGAATCGTTATCATTCTGAAAATCTCTCGGTATAGATGTACTGGGTTTTCGTCCTTCGATCTTTCGCTGCCAATTAAAAAATTTTCTCTTGCTAACTAGGGCTTGACATGATATTATATAGATAATGGAAAATCCGTGCGCCTGCGACCCCCCTCTGGTCAAGTCAAATAAAGCCCAAAAAAATTAACCCCAAAAAGTAGTCGGTGAACTGAAAACTCACAACTGATAACTGATAAGCTGTTGACTAAGTAGGGAGGCACAATTATTTGTCGGATGGGTTAGCGGTAGCGTAATTTATGGGGGTGTTGGGTTTCATGCTTCAACCCAACCTACGTTCGTCTTATATTTAATTCCACCCACCCACTTATCTAAATTACTCGTTAAGACTGCACTGGAGTGCCAGAGTTGGGAGAGGAAGCCTGAGCATTTGTACTAAAAATCCCCATAGGCAGTATAAATTCAGTAGAGCTTAACTAGGGTTTGCTGAATAAATCTAAAAACCTTATCCAACAAGGTTTTTAGACTTTTTTTCCCTCAAAAAGTGCCGACCCTTGGAGTGATTGGGGGGAAAATTCCGGGACTTTTTCCAACCCCCAACCCCCAACCCCCACCGAAAAACTTTTTCAGCAGACCCTAACTAAAAACCGAGAGCCGATCACTAAAAAATGACTTTTGCCTCCGTTGTTCGCAACATTGAAAAATCGCCTCTAACTGCCGAACTTATCCAAAAACTGGAGAAAAACGGCAATTTAACCCTAACTGGCCTTGCCCGCTTACCGAAAGGATTAATAAGCACAGCTTTTGCCCGTTGTCAAGGAAAAAATCTTTTAATTATCTGTGCCAATTTAGAAGAAGCGGCACGTTGGGCTGCCCAATTAGAAGCGATGACGTGGAAAGGTGTTTTCTTTTATCCCACCTCGGAAGCTTGCCCCTACGAGACATTTAATCGGGAATCCGAGATGATTTGGGGACAGATGCAGGTATTATCGGCAATCAGTCATCAAGAGGACGGAATTGCGATCGTTACCACCGAAAAGGCCCTGCAGCCCCATTTACCCCCTAGGGAGGTTTTCGAGAAATATAGCGATAATTTTGAGATAGGAACGATTATAGAAGCCAAAAACCTCGATCTAACCCTAGCTAGATTAGGATATCAACGGGTTTCACTGGTAGAAACCGAAGGGCAATGGAGTCGTCGCGGCGATATCGTTGATATTTTCCCAGTTTCGGCAGAATTACCAGTCAGGTTAGAATTTTTCGGCGATGAATTGGAAAAATTGCGAGAATTTGACCCTGCAACCCAAAGATCGCTGGATTCTATCCCCAATCTGCTTCTTACTCCCACTAGCTTCGCGGCGATGATTGCCCCTTCTCTCCCCCCGACAGTGGCCGATTATCTAGGGGCTGAAGATCGAGAAAAATTGGCTAATGGCATTTATCCAGAGGGAATTGAGCGATTTTTAGGCTTGGCCTTCCGTCAAGCTGCTTCTTTATTGGATTATCTCCCCGAAAATACTCTTATTGCCTTTGATGAACTGGAAAGCTGTCAAGCTAGAAGCGAGCGCTGGATAGAATATATTGGGGAACGCTGGCAAGAGATAGAACCACCTTTACCGAAAATTCACCGTTCTTTTGGCGAATCTCTGGAAATATCGCCCAAATTTCCCCATCTCTACCTCTCGGAAATAGACGATCACCTGTCCGAAAATAGCCTTAATCTCTCCAGTCGTCCGATTCCCACCAATGCGGGGCAATTCGCCAAACTAGCGGAAATTTTACGGGGAAAAAGAGAGATTTATAGCGGTATTAAAGTAAATAAGTATGCTACATGGTTAATATCTGCCCAACCCTCCCGCACAGTCTCGTTATTACAGGAACACGACTGCCCGGCCCAATTTATCCCCAATCCCCTTGATTTTGGGGCGATCGAGCGCTTAATAATTCAAAACACCGCTACAGCCCTAAAATACTCAGGATTAGCTGAATTAGAAGGTTTTATCCTACCCACCTATCGCATAGTCGTCGTTAGCGATCGAGAGTTCTTCGGGCAACATCTTTTAAATACTGCCGGTTACGTCCGCAAACGTCGGCAAGCAGCCTCGGTACAGGTGGACGTGAACAAACTCCGTCCCCTCGATTTTGTAGTACATAAACACCATGGTATCGGGCAGTTTATCAAACTAGAAAAGCAGGAAAGCACAATTAGCGGAGTAGTGCAAGGTCGAGATTATCTAGTTATTAAGTATGCCGATGGATTATTGCGGGTTCCTGCCGATTCTCTCGATAATCTCTCCCGTTATCGTCATACAGGTAGTCAAGAGCCTGAATTACATAAAATCTCTGGCAAAGCGTGGGAAGCGACGAAAGCCCGCGTCAGGAAGTCGGTTAAGAAGTTAGCGGTTGATTTAATCAATATTTACGCCCAACGTGCCAAAAAATCGGGTTTTGCCTATCCGATGGATAATCCCTGGCAGCGGGAGTTAGAGGATTCTTTTCCCTACCAACCCACTGCTGATCAACTGAAAGCGATACAGGATGTGAAACGGGATTTAGAAAGCGATCGCCCGATGGATCGATTAGTCTGTGGGGATGTGGGTTTTGGTAAGACAGAAGTGGCCATTCGTGCTATTTTTAAAGCTGTCACCACGGGTCATAAACAGGTGGCTTTATTAGCACCAACAACGATTTTAACCCAACAACATTATCACACCCTGAAAGAACGTTTTGCTCCCTATCCCATTAATGTGGGTTTATTAAATCGTTTTCGCACCAATTCCGAGAAAAAAGATATCGTCCAGCGCTTGAAAACGGGGGAATTGGATATAGTGGTGGGGACGCAGTTGTTATTGAGTAAAGCGGTGGAGTTTAAAGATTTAGGATTATTGGTAATTGATGAAGAACAGCGTTTTGGGGTCAATCAAAAGGAAAAAATTAAGGCTTTTAAAAGTAATATTGATGTGTTAACTTTGAGTGCGACACCGATTCCCCGGACTCTTTATATGTCCCTTTCTGGGGTGCGAGAAATGAGTTTAATTACCACACCTCCTCCCTCTCGTCGTCCCATCCAAACCCACCTTTCTAGTTATAATTCTGATGTGATTAGAACGGCAATTCGCAATGAATTGGATCGGGGAGGACAGATTTTTTATGTAGTACCCAGAATCGAGGGAATTGAAGAAAAAGCGGCAGCAATTCAAGGGATGATTCCGGGTGCTAGAATTGCCATCGGCCACGGTCGTATGGATGAGTCCGAATTAGAGACCACCATGTTAGCATTTAATAATGGGGAAGCGGATATCTTAGTCTGTACGACTATTGTGGAGTCGGGGTTAGATATTCCCAGAGTTAACACGATTATCATTGAAGATGCCCAAAAATTCGGTTTAGCGCAACTCTATCAACTGCGGGGACGGGTGGGGCGATCGGGAGTACAAGCGCACGCTTGGTTACTTTATCCGGCCAAGGGAGAACTAACAGAAACCGCTCGGGAAAGATTAAAGGCAATTCAAGAATTTACCCAGTTAGGATCGGGGTATCAATTAGCGACTAGGGATCTGGAAATTCGCGGTGCGGGTAACTTATTGGGTGCGGAACAATCGGGACAAATGGAAGCGATCGGTTTTGATCTATATATGGAAATGTTACAGGAAGCTTTGCGGGAAATTCAAGGTCAAGAAATTCCTCAAGTGGAGGATACCCAAATCGATCTGAAATTGACGGCATTTATTCCTAATGATTATATATCAGATCTGGAGCAGAAAATGGATGTCTATCGGGCGATCGCTACTGCTAATTCTCAGAAAACTTTAGGACAAATTGCCGCCGATTTAGTCGATAGATACGGGGCAATTCCTGCACCAGTGGCACAATTATTTAAGGTAATCGAGTTAAAACATCTGGCTAAATCCCTCGGTTTTTCGCGCATTAAACCCGATGGAAAACAGCATATTATCCTAGAAACTCCCATGGAGGAACCAGCTTGGAAATTATTAGAAGAACACCTACCCCAACATATACGATCACGCTTTGTTTATAGTCCCAAACAGGTGACGGTTAGGGGTCTAGGATTGGTAAAACCGCAACAGCAGTTAGATAGTTTACTGGAGTGGTTAGCTAAGTGTAAAGATGGCCTACCGACGGGAATTAGACTAAATCCTGTTTAAAAGGTATAGGAGAGCGGGAAGTGGGGAGTGGGGAGAAGGGAGCAGTGGGAATTACAAATTAGGGTTTGCTGAATAAGTCCCCAGAGGGAATCTAGAAACCACACAGTTGATGATAGGTGGTGCGTTACGACGGATTGTTACCTTCAAGTCAAAGCAGCAATTTTTGCCGTCTAACGCACCCTACTTTTTACATAAAAAGCACCTCATAGATATGAGGTGCTTTGGGGACGGAGAGAGAGGGATTCGAACCCTCGTTAAAGTTACCCCTAAACAGCATTTCCAGTGCTGCGCCTTCAACCGCTCGGCCATCTCTCCAATTAAGGTCACGATCATCAATCCTACAGCAAATGCTGCCGATCTGTCAAATTATTTTTCTTTTTCCGACGATGACCGCTCAGGTTATACTTCATCTTGACGGGAAACGCTGTCAGTTAAGCAGACCCTAGATATTGATTTAAGATTGCGGCCGTAGCTAGACCAGTTTTTTGCCAACTAAACTCATTGGCCCGTTTTTTGCCTAAATGACTTAATTTTGAGTGTAATTGTCGATCTTGAGCGATAATTTTGAGGGCATCGGCTAGGGCCTCGACTCGATAGGGATCGATTAAAATTGCCGCTGTTGCCGTGACTTCGGGCAAAGATGACAAATTTGAGGTAATGACGGGTGTACCGCAGGCCATAGCCTCTAAAACGGGCAATCCGAAGCCTTCCCAGAGACTAGGGAAGACTAAAGCAGTGGCTTGACTGATAACTTTGGGTAGGTGATCGTAGGGGATATAATCGAGAAATTTAATGCGATCGCTGACTGCCAATTCTCGCGCTTGTTGTTGTAAATTGGGGGTATAACGGCGATCAAAGCTGCCGGCAATCCAAAGATGATAATCTGTTAAATCTGGGGGCAGTTGGGCAAAAGCGGCGATTAAACGCGGTAAATTTTTATAGGGATTGGGACGACCGAGATAGAGAAAATAGGGATGTTCTGGCTTATTATCTTCAGTAGGGCGAAAGTGATGATGATCGTAAGCTAGGGGAATAGAAGTAATTTTATCGGCGGGAATTTGATAATATTCAGTGATATCTTTGGCCGTTGCCTGAGAGTTGCAGATAATATGTTTTGCCTGTTGTAATACCTGCGGCACATAATAACGGAAATAGTGGGTTAAAGGGGAGGTAAAACTGGGAAACCGCAGGGGAATTAAATCGTGTACCATGACGACAAAGCGACAGGGAGAATTTATCGGTGCTTCCGGGAGGGGAGAAAAGAGTAAATTGGCGTTTAATTGTCGGTAAATTGACGATAACCGAAACTGAGTCCAGAGTAAGCGTTTTAAATGACCTTTCGCTCCTCGATCGGGGGTGAGATTCTTGGGGATAGAATAACAGTTAAAGTCGGGATAACTATTAGTTGTTAGTAGGGTTGGTTCTAAATTTTTCAGGTAGGGTAAGAGGTTAAGAATGTAGGTACTGATTCCCGTGGGTTGGGGAAAAAGTACCGAGAGATTAATTAATAAGTTATGCTGTGTATTCACTAATTACCCTGTTGATATTTGCTGAGAATTTCTGAGATATATTGGTAGCCTTCCAGTCCAATAGATTTAATCAGGGAGGAACGTTCCTGACTGAAATTCTGCTCAAAAGCTGCGATATTTTTGCCGCGAATAACCGTTAATAGACTAGCAGCTTGTCGCCATTCTACTGCACCGATTTCGTGTAGCCAATACATTCCTAGAGAACCCATATAAATTGCCTGTTCAAAATTCTTGTCTTGATAGTAAGCTTCGCCTAAATAAGTTAGTAATAAACCTTGCAGATATACATCTCCGTAGTATTTGGCCGATTCCAATCCTTGCAGGAGAATATTAATCGCTTCTTGGGGTCTTTCGAGGATAAGATATGCTAGACCTAAACTGCTACAACAAAGGGATTTACTCTGCCAATCTTGGAGACTTTCCGCTAACTTTAATCCCTGCTGTAAATACTCGATCGAACTTTGATAAATTTCGGGATCATATCTCTCTAACTGTTGCGCTTCCTGTACCTGACTATAACCCAAATTAGCTAAAGCGTTAGCCTGTCCTAAACTATTACCCTGTTGACGACTTAAAATTAAAGCTCTCTGACTTAAATTAATTGCTTCTGCATAGTTTTTCTGGATAGCATTGAGACGGGATAAATGGTTTAAATTAGCTATTTCACAAGCAGAGTCCTGTTGTTGACGAGCAATTTCTAAAGCTTGTTGATGACATTCTCTGGCCTGTCGATAGTCGCCACGAATGCGATTAGAATAGGCAATTAAAGTTAAAATTCTCGCCTTTTCTCCCGTGCCTTCCACATAACGCAGAGGAATTGATAAATAGTCTAACGCATCCTTGAGATAACTGCCAGAAAAGGAGGCAAAAATTCCTCCGTATAAAGGAAAATAGTCCCGTTGAGCAAAGGTTCTCAGAATTTGTAAAGCCATCTGAAAACAGCCGCGACTATAGAGGGAATTTTTACTAACTTGCTCGAAACTATTGGTTAACAGCGACCAAATTAAAGCGAAGGTGAGAAAGGTAGAAATGGATAATTTGGCTCCTAATTTTTCGCTATAGATGCGCTGATCAAAAAAGTTAATTAGTCCTCTTTGGATATATTGAAAAACAATAGCAGTTTCTACCCAATCGGTTAAAGTTAAATCTTGAGTGAGAGGATCAAAAGCTTGTTGATTAGCTAAACTTTCTAAGACTCGTTTTAACCAAGAGGGATTAACTTTACTTGCCCAAATTTGCCAGGGTGTCACTCGCTCATTATCATTAGTAAAACCAAGATTGCGATTTTGTTCGTAGAGCCAACTGGTGAGATAACTCGATAAATTTGACCAAGTATTTAACCCCAAATTAATCCCTGTGGCAATTTGCCATAAATCCGCTTCTCCCCGCTGCTGAGCAACTGTCTGTAAATTCTTGGCTAACTGTTGCAATTGTTCTAGGGTTAAAGCATTATTTTGATTGGGATCAATTAAATTTACTAAAGTCAGTAAACGATCCTCTCGATCGATTTTCACCAGATTATCGATCGCCGCTGCAGTGAGAGAATTTTGCTGATTGTTTTTTTGATATTTTTCCCATTCACTTTCGATTGTTTCCAGGGCCCGCAAAACCCTAGTCGCTTTAATTTTTGTTTCTAACTGTGAGCGAGTAAGGATCATTTTTTCGGTTAAACAACGCTCAAAAATTTCTCCTGTGCCATTTTTTAGTCCCTCGGCTAAAAGGTTATAAACCTGTGATTTAGCCCTAATTTTTCCTTCTAAAGTTAGATTGACAATGCGATCAATTAGTGCATTATAAGT
>VYKQ01000147.1_pt1 | contig 23313 bp, 23 predicted proteins | sample 5114541 | NCBI WGS metagenome assembly VYKQ01 (sample SAMN12291801, study PRJNA351875) | freshwater metagenome | isolation source: freshwater lake | place: USA: Michigan, Baseline Lake | collected 2013-08-09
TTCCGCTTTTATCGGAGAGAAGGTTTATAAACTGCGCTTGAGGGATGCCCCTACGGGCAATATCGGTCAGCAAAGCATTTTTTCTCCTGGTGATCTGGATCGGGAGGAGTGGGTGGTGGTGACTTTGATCAACAATCAGAGGGTCAAGGTACGTCATGCCACGAATGTGATGAACAAGTTTTGGGGAACCCGTAAGTGGTACGATCATCCCGCCACGGCTATTCGATTATGTGCGATCGATGGCTTTGATACCACTAATTGCGTGACGGCTCAGGGAGATACTATCGATCTGCCGGAAGGGAGAACTATTAATGATGTTCAGATCGATTTCAAGTATGTGGAGGGTGGCTCAGTTTATACTCGCACCGTACAAATTGCCCCCGGTACTTTACCCGATTAAGCTAATGAGACTTGGCAAGCATTCGAGCGTGAATGTCTGTCATGGATTTATAAATTTCGTATTAGCCAAGACGCAGGGATTTATGTTATGCCGACTCCGAATCAGGATGTCTTGATATCAAAGGAGTCGGGATAGAGGAGTGGGAAGCAGAGATTGATGATAGGGTTGCTCATCTATATAGGCTGACCGATAAAGAAATGAAGATTATTAGGGAAAAGTGATTTATGTCAATAGCTAACCAATTCTCTCAATTTTGTGAGAACTTAAGAGTTCCTCAAGCTACTCGTAGCTCTATATCGGATAGATATGAAAATATAACTAAAAGACTTAATCGAGACTTTTGGGAAAGTGAGTCTAAAACTTTACATAGCCTCTATGTCGGTTCTTATGGAAGACGCACGGCTGTTAGAGGTTTTAGTGATCTAGATGTTTTATTTAAACTCCCTTACGAAATTTACAAAAAATATAATAGCTACCAACATAATGGTCAATCTGCATTATTACAAGCTGTAAAACAGTCACTAAAAAAAACATATTCTACAACTGATATTAGTGGTGATGGGCAAGTAATTGTTATTAATTTTAATGATGACATAAGTTTTGAAATTGTCCCTTGTTTTTCAAATCCTGATAACAGCTTTACTTATCCTGACTCAAATAATGGAGGGAGTTTGAAAACTACTGATCCAATACCTGAAATTGCAACCATTAAAGAAAATAACGAATTAACAAATAAAAATTTAATTAGACTATGCAGAATGACAAGAGCATGGCGAAATAAGTGGAATGTTCCGATGGGAGGACTTTTAATTGATACTTTAGCTAACAACTTCTTAATAAATTGGAAATATAAAGAGAAATCTTATATGTATTACGACTGGATGAGTAGAGATTTTTTTGCATATTTATCAAATCAAAATCCTCAAAAAGAATACTGGTTAGCCGTTGGGAGCAAACAGTATATTCACAGAAAAGGAAACTTCGAGTATAAGGCTAAACAATCCTATAAGCTCGCTTTAGAAGCAATTGAGTATGAATCTAAAGGCATGAATTATTCTGCTGCTCAAAAATGGAGAGAAATTTATGGTACAGACTACCCCAATTAACCAATCCGATAATGATAATATTAAGATTTTAGAGTCACAAATTAGAGAATGTTTTGGAAGAGTAGTTTTTACTCATAAAACTCATGAAAAATGCTCTGATATTTATGCACGACAACTAAAAGAACTTAAGCTGTCTGAAGTAACTTTATCTGCTTTAACAACCACTAGCTTGCTAACTAGCATATTTGGTGATCAGAAAATAGGAACAATTATAGGTGCTATTCTATCCACAATTACTTTAGGTATAACTATTTATACGAAAGACCTTGACCTAGGTAAATTAGCCAATAGTCACGCTGATGTAGCTAATCAATTATGGAATATTAGAGAATTATACATATCGCTGATTGCTGATATAAAATCTAATAACTTACCTGTTGAGCAAATTAAGCAGAAAAGGGATGAGTTGCATAAGTCATTACATATAATTTATTCAAATGCACCAAGAACTAATTATAAAGCTTATGAACTAGCGAGTAAAGCACTAAATCAAAATGGGCAAATTAATCAGGGTGAAGAAATGACATTTTCCGATAGTGAAATTGACAGATTTTTGCCCAATGACCTTAGAAGACATAAAACATAGAATTTACATCATTACTAAATAATAGATAATGCCTATCCCCGACTACATAGACAACTCCCAACACACCCTAGAAATCATCCTCAAACAACTGATTGAGGACGAGAACCAACACATTCTCGACATTGCCACCTAATTCTTCCGTATCGAAGCATGGCAACGTCTTGAGAAATCCATGATTTTTGGGCAGCTCAACTCTTTATTTCTAATCACCTTACGGGCTAAAATCAGATTCTCGCCAGCCGCATTCCGGGCATTGCCAAGTCTTTTGCGGGGCGGGACTATTAGGAAAGATATGTTTGCAATCGGGACAGATGCCAGTGAAAAAGGGATGGGTATCTAATATTTTCTCCTGTTCCTCTAGCGTGTAACGGCACAGCCGGTTCGGCATCAGTTCATCGCCGTACCATGAATAACCGACCGGCGACCACAATTCTCGATCGCTCTCGATGGCCGTTTCCGGGTCGGGGTGGAAGTCGGGGCATTTTTCTGTTTCTACCCCTTCGGGATGGACAGCACAGACGAAGTAGATTTGATGGGTGTATAGCAGACAGCGATCGCAATCAGGAATTTTGCCCATGAGACTTAATAGAACTCTATTTTTAGTATTCCCTACAGTTTTAATAATTACTGTATTGGTATAATTATCGATAGTAGTAGAAAATTGCCAGAGGTATAGCGGGCGATGCGGGTTATTAGTCGTCGGATACTGCGTAATTTTTGCGTTAACCATGCTGATTCTTGCGAACCTCTTTATGATTGGTATAGAGTTGCTAGTAAAGCAGAATGGCAAAATCTGATCGATGTTCAGGCTACTTATAAAAGTGCTGAATCGGTCGGAAACTTCACTGTTTTTAATATTAAAGGAAATAATTATCGCTTAATTGTCGATATAATCTATAGCCGCCAAACTATCTATATTAAATACATCCTCACTCACGCCGATTACGATAAGGGAAATTGGAAAAATGATCCTTACTTTTAATTCTGAAACCTACGGGGAATTACTCGCTCTCTACCAACCCAAAGCTATTACCACGGAAGCGGAGAACGAACGAGCGATCGCTATCGCCCAGGAATTGGAACATCGTTCGGAACTTAGCGCGGAGGAGGGAGCTTTACTGGAATTGCTGATCGCCCTGATCGAGAAATTCGAGGCGGATCATTACCCGATTCCTGAAAGAACCCCCCTATCAACCCTGCTGCATCTGATGGAAGCCAATGAAATAGAGCGGCAAGACTTGCTCGGTGTTTTCAGTTCTTTAGAGATAGTTAATCGGGTTATCGAAGGTGAGCGAGCGATCGAGCGGGGGGAAGCTCAAGCTCTAGCTTCTTATTTTCAGGTCGATGCGAGTTTATTTGCTTCGATGGTCTAATTTGCATGGATAGCAAATTTGATAGGCATATACGGCAAATAATGATTATTGAAAGTTTATACATTTTTTGGATCGATCCGTGATGATTCGCCCAGTACACCGACGGCATCCCCTATCTGCTGATCGCTTACCTCTAGGTATCTTTGTAGAACTTCAAGGCTGCTGTGACCGCTTATTTTCTGGATGACCCTGAGCGGTACTCCCCGGTTACTCATCAGGGTCAATGCCGACCTGCGGAAGCTGTGGGTCGAGACTCCCTTGAGTCCCACCCGATCGCAAGCGGTTCTCAGGATTAGGTCGGCGCTCGATCGGTGCAGGTGTCCTTTTTCTCTCGCGTTGTGGAAGGAAGGGAAAAGATAATCATCTGGCTGAAATTCTTGCAGGTAAAGGTCGAGGATTTTCCGCAGGGCCGGATTGACGGGGATGGAACGGGTTCCCTTCTTGCCTTTGGTTGTCGCTTTTCTGAAGGTGATCGCCGCCCCCACGTCGTTGACGGTCAACTGCAGCGCCTCTGATATCCTGCAGCCGGTGTAGAAACAGATGCCAAACAGACATCTATCCCGATTGTTATCGAAACCTGCGAACAGACGATCTAGTTCGGCTTGAGAGAGGATTTTGGCTTGTCCGTTACCGTTAACTTTCACGATACTTTTGTTCTACTCGTCAAAAGAAAACTTTCGTCTAGTATAATACCGCCAGTCGTTCGGAAGTCTTTTTCTTTAAAATAATTCTTTGGGCAGTTAGTTATGTTATAACATTTGTCATAACATAATTACGGAAGGTCATAGGTTATGACAAGTCTAACGCTCCGAAAAATCGGCAATTCCATCGGTGTGATCTTACCGAAAGAGGTTTTATCCCGACTGAACGTAGAGGAAGGAGATCAGATTTATATCACGGAATCGCCAGATGGATACAGAATTTCTAGCTTTGATCCCGATTTTGAAGAAACCATGAAAGCTTTTGAAGATACTTACTCTCAGTACCGCAACGCCTTTAAGGAACTCGCCAAATAATGATCGAGGAACCGAAATGGTTATCGAGTGATGCGGTTCAGGTGATTCAGGAAACTTTAATCGCTCGAACTGGGGGGAATCCTGGAGTTTTAAACCCAACCCTGTTGGAATCCACTGTCAATAAGCCAAAATTCTTTTTTCAGTACGAACCTGAATCATCGATTTTTAAGTTAGCGGCGGCCTATGGCTACGGTTTTATCAAAAATCATTGCTTCTGCGATGGTAATAAACGTATAGCCCTGGCCACCGTTTCAATTTTTTTGCGAAAGAACGGCTATCGCTTGAACGCTGGTGAAGTAGAAACGGTCACTTTCTTTCTCGGTCTTGCGGGCGCTCTCGAAACCTATGAGGAGGGTTTCGCCAGATTGACCGATTGGATCGAACAATATGCGATCGAACTGGAAGATTAACCACGAAGACTGTTCTAACACCTCTAATCTAACGTTTTTTAACTCTTATCCCGCAAGAGAACTGAAAATATGTCGGAAAATATGGCTAATTCGCTCTCATCGAGTCAAATACCTTTAAGTTTATTCGATACGGGCGGCGACGATCGAAAGGAGAGAGCCACCCAGATGAGCAAGGATTTCCTGTTCACTTGGAAAGTTAGGATCGCAGACTACCAGCAACAGGTGAGAGAGGGAAAGACGGTCGAGCAACCGACTTTATTCGATCTGCCTAAAACCACATGGCACACCGCTGACGAGATTGATCCTTTTTCTTTACCCCGTCATCCCTCAGATTTTTATCGTCGTCCCGACATCGAACCTCCCGACGATTCCAATCAAGGCTGTCTCTATTTTCAGATCGACCATGTTAGTAATATCGTACTGTATGTCGGAGAGACGAAATTGAGCGCCCGCCGGCGTTGGTTGGGTTCCCACGATTGCAAGGATTACGTTCTCAACTATATCGAGTTACACCGTCGCTACGATCTCGATGTGGCCGTCAATGCTTCTTTTTGGTATCATGTTCCCCCCACCAAAAAGATTCTACAGCAGTGGGAACGGGAGTTAATCTATAAATGGCGACCTCCTTTCAATCAGGAGATGTGGCAGTTCTACGGACAACCGTTCGGGAAACTCTAGCGATCAACAAATACCGTCGTTTCTGTTAGGATGGAGAATAGCGATCGCTAAGATAGTTATGATTGGAAGAAACCGTTATCCCGATAATTGGGGGGAAATTGCCGCTAGGGTCAAGGAAAAAGCCGGCTGGAAATGTCAGTGCTGCGGAATGCAGTGTTTGCGACCGAGGGAAGATGTCAGCGACCTGACCATTTCCGAACGCTCGATCCGCAAACTGGCGGTACACCACCATAACCGGCAACCGGAGGATAATCGTCCCGAAAATCTGATCGCCCTCTGTAGCGCCTGTCACCTTGAGCGCCACAAATTCCGTCTGGGTTCTGTGTCTATCGGTCAATTGTCGTTATTTTAGGACGATCAACTTTCCTGTAGGGGACAACGAGGTTGACAGGTCTTCCAAATGCCGCAAACGGACGAGATTTTCTGGTGTTTCCCCAACGATCGCCATATTAGCTCCCAGTTGACTGTATTCGGCTATCAGAAGGTAGATTAGCTCTATTCCTCGCTTTATCCTTTCCCTACGCTTTTTGTCAACTGCCAACGATAGTTTTTCTTTGAGGACAAGGGATTCCTGATGCAACTCCTCGATCTTGTCATCGATGACGGGGGGAAAGATGGATGACATGACCTTCGATCACTATGGTGTTCATCCGTTAGAGCGATCTAATCCCTCAATCGTTCCCGCCACCGGTTTTTACTAGGGAATAAGTTTGTACTATAACTTTCTTCCATCGATGGAACCCGATGACTCGATCGCCACCGTATCTAACTTTTACTAGGGGATAACTTTGTACTAACTATTGTTCGGTTTGATTCACCCACCATTCCAGCAGGACGGCGCGGCATTGCAAGCAGGTGAGGGACTTCAACAAATCGTTGACTCCAATCGAATTAGCGGGATAGGTCAATACTTCGCTGGTAGATAGGCCGCCGTCGATATCGGCGATAAAACCGTAGAGTTTCTGGTTGGAAAAGGAGCTATTGACTGACCAACCCGTGGAGTTGAGGGGAGTTAATCGGGTTACTGCCGTCGCTTCAATTCCCAATTCTCTTTTTAGAGTCATTAACGCCGCCTCGTGATGGTCTTGCCCCTCGGAAATCCGACCACCGGGGAAATCAAGGGTTGTTTGTCCCAGTCCGGGGCGATAACTGGGAGCGGGCAGCCGTATCATCGAGTTTTGAATGGGCAGAACGATAACGGAATCAGCTTTTTCAACCCGCCAATATTCTAATAGTTGTCCTCGATCGTCTTGTAGATGTTCCCCGATCAGGGTCAACCAGCGACAACGGAGTTCTAAAAAGCGATCGTTTACTGGCCATGCCGGACTCGATGGTTGTTGCATTTGTAACCTACTCTATATGGAAGCTGTTAAAACAGATTCAAGAACTCCTCGATCGCCGCGTCGGGGGACTCCATACATTCTTGGGCTGTAAACCTTGCGGTGGCGATTCCTTCTCGTAAAAGCAACCGGTCTCTTATGTAGTCGCGATGGGTCTGTGCATCTTCCTGATGGTGTTTACCATCGATTTCCAAGCTGATGCACTTGCCTTTATAGAATACCAAGAAATCTATCTCCAGTCTTCCCGTCATTCTAGATGCCGATACTGGAGAACCCTGACTACTTATCCGACCTCTAGCATTGCCGAAGAATAGTACCCCCCGTCTATCCAACGCTTCGGCGATTTTTATCTCCACGGGCGATCGGAAGTACATCCCGCCCCACTCGGTCGTTTCATTGTGACCGTTGCTGGTATTCTGTCCGACGACGAGGGCGCTTCCCCTGACGATTTGCTCGATCCTCTCCTGCCAATCCTGATCGAAAAATAACCGCCACCAATGTTGAGAACCGTGACCGTCCCTCTGATCGGCGTAGGCAAGGTGCAGGTTCGGCTTGATCTCCATGTAGAACCCCGGCCTGGTTTTAGGATAAAGCCATTGATTGATTCGCTTCCTTAGATTTTTCTCCTTGTTAGCGCTCAAGACAACGAAAAAATCTAACAGTTGTGAGGTTCGCAATTCTTGGAATAGGGAAAGTTTTCCGCCGATAGAGACCAATTCGCCGCTAGAAATTATATGTTCAAATTCCATAGAACAAAGTACTTTTGATCGGAAGGAGTCTAAACGAGATTCAAAGGTTGATAGATTTCCATCGGGTTTATCTCTGATTTTATTCCGTCCTTTGCTGAAAAGGTGAGATGCTACCGATAAATCTCAGATTATGATCCTCTCAAATAGTCAGACCGCAATTTCCTCATTATCACTCTATCCTTATTCCGGTTTAAACCATTCGTAACACACCAACTGGATATTTTCTTCCCCGATAATTTTGAGGGGACTTTCTTCTTTTTCTTCCTCGATCTCGTGATGTAAGCCATTATCGACAAAATACTCATCTAGTTCGGCTATTAGCGTCTTTAAGTCTTGTTTTTGAGCGTATTTATCCCAAATTGTCTTAATATCTCGTTCGTAGATTTTTAGATTTACCGTGCTAATTACCTTGAAGATTCGTGTTTTAGTTTCCTCGTCAACAGGTTGATTTTCGAGCAAATTTGGCTGAATTAAGGCATGATGAATCTTTTGTATCGGTTTACTCAAGCTAGGTTTGATTTTGTTGCTGGTATGTTGTCTTCTCAATGATTCGAGTAGGTTATTGGTTGCTGTGGCTAAAATTCGGAAGATGGCAGTGTCGAACTGGATGGGCGGTAAGTCTTCTGGTGGGGGGAAGTCAGATTCCTTGCACTTAATCCAGTTAAAGATTTTGCGCTTGTCTGTCACCATTAAAGAGGCTTCGGTGGAGATATGTCCTCGCAGGCTAGGATAAAACTGCCAAAAATGTCTATCCCCTGCTTTAAAGACGAGGAACAGTGCGCCCTCCCTAAAAGTGTGGTCAGGAATCTTGAAGGTGCGGGTGCTGTGAATGCCTAGCGGAATTTCTTCCACAGCTTCTCGTGTCTTCTGCTGGATAAACTCTAGCAAGGGCAATCTCATCTCATCGAGGGAGACTATATCTGCTACTTGTTCTAGTTCTTCAACTATGGCGGCTTTCTTGGCATCCGTGTCTGCACATTTGAGGCGATAGAGTTCTTCAAGCGATCGCTCTTGAATGGTTTCTCCCAAGACACTAGCATCTAAGCCCACTTCTCGATCGATCGTGGCGATCCGAGCCTGTAATCGTCGCACTAGATTGAGTAAAGCTTCTAATCCCTCTTCTGGAAAACAGTTGTAGATGTAGAGGGTGTCATAGTCCGTTCCTAATCTATCAATGCGCCCCGCCCGTTGGATCATCCTAACTGGATTCCAATGCAGGTCATAATTCACTAAAACTCCGGCATCCTGTAGGTTCTGACCTTCCGATAAAACATCGGTACAGATGAGGATATCGATAGGGTTTCGCTTGAGGGCTTCTAATTCATTATCCTCTTGAGTGTTAGCTTTAGGAGAAAACCGTTTGACCTTTTCCTCTCGCTGTTTGCCCGGTGTTGCCCCAGTGATTAACTCAATCACTGGGTTTCCCATATCTCTCAACCAGTCTTCATCTTTGATCAGTTCACCGTGTAAATAATCAGCTGTATCTTTAAAGTAGCTAAAGACTAAAATTCTTTGGTATTTTAGGTTAGTTTTGAGCAAGTCTTTAAAAGCCGCTAACTTTCGGTCATGATCTTGATTTTTTGCCACTGATTGCTGTATTTTGTCGAGAATGGTTAAGATGCCGTTGAGAATAGTTAAGTCCGATTCAATATGCGATCGCAGACTGTCTATTTGGTAATCCTTGTGGTCAATTTCTTCTAGCTGACTAATGATGGAACTAATCGATTCTTCAGCATCTTCTTCTTCTATCCCTGCTGCTAAGATTAACTTACGGAAGCTCTTGCTATCGAGTAGTTTGCCTTGCAACGTGAGAATTTCATAGAATTTAGTTTGAAAGTTTAGTTGATTGCGGATACTATTCTGAAAGGCAATTAGTGAACTCTCAAACCGTTTGAGGTAAAGTGCTTTTTGTAAGGCAACTAAAGCCTCATTCCGTTTAACTTCATTCTCATCCTCTTTCTGTTTCCGTTTCTTAAAGGCTTTAATATTGTAGGGTGAGAGACGTAGCTCATCAATTTGATTAGCAATGCCAATATATAAACCAGCAAAACTACCCTCAAAGTTATAGGTAAACTGTTCTAGTTCTCGTTTGGGAAAGTGTATGAGTTGACCGCTAATCCTGATTTCTTCTCCTGCCTGTTGCCTTCTAATAACGTCCTGACGGCTGCGGCGTACCATTGTTTGAAACAGTAATTCGGTAATCTCTACCCCGCCTTTAGCTAAGGCTTTAAAATAAGTTTTTAAATTAGAAATACCGTCCTCTCGGTAATAAGCATCGTTGCCTCTAGTAAGCAGGGAAATTTGATGATAGAGGTCAAAAATACTGTTATTAATCGGTGTGGCAGTGAGTAATAAAACTCGTTTATTACGCTTACCACTGCTGACCAGTTTAAGAAGGTTGCGATAGCGATTGGTGGCACTATTACGGAAGTTATGAGCCTCATCCACCACCACTAAATCATATTGGCTGAAACGGCGTATATCAAAATTTTGACGGCTTACTTCTTCATGGGACAAGACATCAGCTTTAATGCCAAATTCATCCAGTTTCTTAATCCAGACTAAATCTCTAAGTTGGGCAGGGCAAACCACTAAGGAGCGGGGAACGTACCCAGGACGGCGCAACCTAATCAGGTAGTAAGCTAAACGGCGCTTAACCTGCATGATCCAATAGCTATAACCCTTTTGGAGTCTATATCGGTGATCCGAAGTAAAAGCCGTTTAGCTTAGTCCAATACTCTCAAGCCTATATAAGTCTTACCCAAACCCAGGGAGCATCTCACCTTTGCAATGAGCATAAATACTTAGTGGAAAAATAGGCTTTTCGAGGGTAATTCTTGTTTTAATTCTCCATGTACGCAGTCTTTAAAAGCCTCTATTTCACTCATCGCGTAAGTGAGATGCTCCCCAAACCCACAGCATCAGCAACGATACAACCCCGATGTTTCTCCATCAGTCTAACGGCTCTATCGAAGCCTTCCTGTTGGAAACTGGCCAGTTCCAATGTGGTGCGATCGTTTTCCCCCACCATCGCCTCATCTTTGAACAATTCGTACAGTGCCTTAAGAAAGACTTGATAGGGAGTATAGGCTTTACTGCCAAACTTGGAAGCGTTGAGGGCATCAATCAGCTTGCTCTTATAATCGAGGTCAACGCTGGGGTCATTCCAGAACTTCTCAAACCAGTTAACTCTGAGGTCGGATGCGATCGCTCCTATTTTGTTGACGATGTTTAACTCGGTATTGCCTTGAAGTCCGGCGGGGGTTAAGTTGGATGACCCGACGATACTGTACTGGTCGAAGATGTAGGCTTTGGCGTGGAGAAATTGCGGTTTTTCTCCCAATGCTCCAAACAGTCTCACCTGAATGTGGTCTTGTTGCAGATAGGCAATTATGCGATCGATCTGGTTTTTGTATTCTCTCTTGAAGGGTTCGCCTTCTAACTGCTCTTGGATATTCTGGCGGAAGTAGCGGATCAGGTCAATGCGATCGCTCTCTGCCGGTCTGATAGCGGGGTCACGTCCGATGAGGAGGCGGAAGCTGGTGAGGCAATTCATGGACTCTTCGAGGCGCAGCCATGCTTCAATGCGGAAGAAACCAGTAGCGAGGTCGAGGATGTGTTGGTTCTCATTCTCAATCAATTGTTTGAGGATGGATTCGAGGGTGTGGGTAGAGTTGTCGATGTAGTCGGGAATGGGCATATTTTTCTTGTTTGCTTTTGTGTCTAATCAAGCAATAACTGGCTCACTTTATGCTCTCAATTTTATTGAGATAGTCTAAAAATTCTTCCCCTGATTGAGTTATCTCGCAACACTGGGTCAAATCAACGTAATCTTTGTCTGTCTTTGCATAATTACTTGCTCTCTCCAAATCGCTAATATATTGATAGGGAGGTTTAATTTTGATTAGTTTCGAGTCTCTCAATCGTCTTAATTCCTCTGCTGCTCGTTCGTTAACATAAAATTTAAAAGCAGTATTGTTTTCACTATTCTCTTTAAGACCTTTTAATTTTTCGATCTCTAGTGGAGTCAGAAGTAATGGGTACATAAACCGTTGAAGCTGGTTTAACTCATCGATTTGTTTCTGTTGAAGTTTATCTAAATCTGCTTGCGCTTGATCTACTTTGTCTTCCAGTTTTCTAAATTGAGCTTTCAACCCTTGAGCAGATATGTCTAATGTTTCAAAGATTTTTGATGTTTGTGGTTGAAATAAGAAAATAATAAGCAGTAAGGTTACATCAGAAAAAGTCAGATCAGGAATTTTGATACTCTCAATAGAAATTTTTTCCCTACTAGCTAAATTAGGAATGATGTTTATGCCTGTTTGGACAACAGGGAAAATAACAAGTTTAAGAGATAAGTAAATCAGTATAAATTTAGATGCAATATCTAAAAATTTTAAATTGTTTTCTGTTTTTGGTTGGTTAGACATGATAATCACTCCCACTTAATAATCTTCATTTCCTCATCGGTCAGCCCATACAAATGAGCAACCCTATCATTAATCTCTGCCTCAAGTTTTGACACATCAGCAGTTTTATTCTCGTATTTTATTGTCAAGATTTTATCTACCAGTTCGATAATCGGCTTTTGCTGCTCTGGGGTAGCTTCAGGAATAGGCAGTTTTTTCCAGTCATCTGGATATAGATCCGTATTACTCTTACAAACAGATTGAAGAAAGTCAAAAGCAATAGAAGAGTTCATAATTGCCATAAGGAATTTAACAGCAAAACTCTTGCTAATTCTTTCTAATTCTTCGCGCTTTGGTAAATTAGAACTTGATGGTTTTTCATTAATGTATCTAGCGGCTTTTTTTAAAGAATTATTTTTTACTCCTAATAACCTATGCCAAGAAACACATACTATCACTGTATGATTTGATAACATTTGTGCATGATCATAACATACTCGAATTTTTTTTCCTGCAATTCTTAGTATTAGTAATTTTTCATCAGCTTCATAGAGTTCTGGAAAGGTAGGTCGGCGAAATAATGTTGGAGCGCGTTCAGAAGCCCACTCCAACCATTTGTATCTAGATGGTAGCCAGCGATCAAGGTCTTTACCTTCTACGAAGCATTTAGGATGCAATTTATCTTTTTTATCTGAAACTAAATCATGTAGTTTAAATAAACCTTGAGCTAATTTTTCATGGGAATTAACAACCATGCCTACACTTAGATAGCAAATATCTCCCAATGGTATTACCTTTGCAGAGAACTGATTGGTCTGCTTATCTTCAGGAAAAAAAGCTCGATAATCTAGATATTCTTGTTTATTAGTTGATAGAATGTTAACTTGTCCAAATTGATTATAATGAACCAAACGCTCAGGTTTATAAGCTTTCCCGTCTGATTTTTGAAAAAAGAATATTATATTTTTAACGGCTGCATCAAAAAACTGAAGTTTACTGAGAAAATCAAGTCTTAGTATCTTACTGTTTTTTACATACCATGTTTGAGCTTTCTGAGCATATTTAGCATGGCAAAACGCATCAGAGACAATCATTGTAATCAAGCTGTTTTTCTTAAGTAATTTGTACCCGCGCTCAATAAAGGCTACATATAAATCCCATTTTTCCCACAATGTTTCGTAATCACCACTAGCCTCAATTTCTTTGCGCGCAGCTAAATGTTGCTCTCCACAGTCAGCCCTCACATAAGGCGGATTACCAATAACAATATCAAAACCACCCTTAGACTCAAACACATCCCTGAAGTGCAGGTGATACTGGAAGAAATTAAGCGATCGCTCGCCACTTTCAACCTCTTTAGCAAACTTATCAAGTTCAGCCAATTTAGTAGCAATTTCAGCTTTTTCCTTTTCTTGAGCCTTAGAAACCTTAGCTTTCATAGTTTTAATCTTGGTTTCTAATTCTTTCTGCTTACCTAACCAATACTGGTGACGATCGCTCACTGCCACCCGAAACACATTCGCCTCAGCTTCAAGGATTTGTTCTCTAAGTCGATGACGTTCTTCAGTCTGGGCATCAAAATACCTTTTTTCTAGTTCAAGCAAAGGAGCGATCGCAATTTGAATAGGAGTAACGGCTAACATCCCCTGCTGAATTTTGGTAGGGTCTGGGATTAACTGTTCCCCGTGAATGGTAGAGATGAGTGAGTCCCCACACATCAGCTTGTAGTCTAAGTTAGGCAAGGGTTCCACATCTTCAATGTTGGGAATATCGACAACCAAAGACAGCCACATCCTCAATTTAGCGATTTCGATCGCTTCTGGCTTGATATCGACACCATAGAGGTTATTGGCAATGATGTCCCGCTTCCACTGGCTGATAGTCAGGCTGCCCCTAGAAACTTTCATTCCTTCCCGTCTGGCTACTGCCTGCCTCACATTCAGGATTACCTGCATCATACCGAGAGGGAACGCACCACTACCCACTGCCGGATCTAACACTTTCAGAGAAGCGATCGCTTTCTTTAATTCCCTTGCCTGTTGGGGACTCATCAACTGATTGAAGTCAGAGTCTGGCAGATCGGGTTCATAATCGATCAATTTCTGCACAACTTCTAACTCCATACCTGCCTCATCACTGAGGTAACGGCTCAAAACCTCAGAACACATGAACTGCACGATGCCTCTGGGAGTGTAGAACGTTCCCGACTGTCCCCGTTCCTCAGCCGCCAGCATATTCTCGAAAACTTTCCCTAACATTTCAGGGTCAACCGCCACATCTTCATCTCCAGAAGTGTTTTCTGAGATGGTGAAGTTGTAAGAGTTAAAGAACCCAAGAATACTATCGGTATCGCCGGGGTCAAACAACCCATTAGGTAAGGTAACTATCTCCGGTGTCAGCCGTCCCGCCGCGTCTTTAATCCCCGTTCCATAATCCCGATCAAATAGACCGCCATTGAGATAGGGAATTTTACCCCATTTTGACTCTAGGTTAGGACGGCTTTGGTTTAACGTCTCGAAGAATAACGGTTCGAGGACAGTGGTGTAGTAGTCCATGTCGTCGGGGTCAAGTCTGAGACGCTGGTATTGGGTGGTGAGGAAGCGGCGATCGCCTGCGAGAAACTCTTTCTTTTGAAGGAAATAGAGGAACATCAACCGTCCCAGCAATCGCTGCGAGAATTGATGCAAGTGGTCAGGGTCATCAAAATAGGGATGATTGTTATGCCGTTTTACTCCCTGCTGAACCTTATCGAATAGTTGTTTATAGCCCCTGTAGAATGCTTTGGTCAGCTTCTCAACATCAAAGGCTTCACACTGCGCTTTGTATAGTTCCTGCGGCGATTTTCCCCTGACTGCGATCGCTTCTAGTCGGTCTAAGTCGTAGGCTGTGGGATTGGTGCGGTCAATTAAAAGTTTTCTGATGCTGGCCTTGAGGTTCATCTTGTCGTCAAAGCTCTTGCGGGGATTGACCAGCATCAACTGGTTATAGTCTTTGGTTGCCAGCAAGAGAAACTCAGTATCGCGACGACCTACCTGAGATGCGATCGCTTTCATCCGACTACTGGCAACACTGGGAGAAGACCACTCCTCCGGCTGCAACTGGAATAATAAAACTTGCAAACCCCCATCCCCTTGATCGGCGATCAGATGAGCGTCATAGACGGCCTCGGCACTTCTGAAAGTTAACTGCAAGTCCTCTAGGTTTAGGGGCTGCGCTTCGGCATTATAACCTAATCGTCCGAATAAAGACGCTACCCTATCTGGGCCAGTTAAACTCCTTAAATCATCTAGTTGCAGTAATCGTTCCGGCATTTCCCCAACTTCCAAAACTGATTTCGATTATCCCTCTAAAGCGATTGTCTGCCAGCCTTTTTTGATGGATAGAGCAAATTAAGTAAAACCATCGATTATTATCAATGCAATCGTCAAGGTTTGCCGTCCATCTCTAGGATGCCACGAATAGCGGTCAATATTTCACTTTCTCTCACCTAAAGTAAAGTAGTACAAAGTTGCACTCTGGTAAAGGTTGGCGGGAATTATAGTAGAAAGGGAACTTGGAATCGGAACGATGATCGAGCGTCACAGAAGGAGATTGGCTAATGGGGAGGAGCGGCTCTATACCTACGGGGTTGCGCCGGACGGAGAGCGGCAGCCCTTGTCGATCCGTTCCGTTGATGGTTCCGTTTCAGTCGCCTGCTATAGGGGCGCAGAAAAAGAGCGGGTGGTGGCCGCCCTACTAGCCAATGCCAGTTTGTTGGTGGTGAGTGAAGCTGGTGCGGGAAAGACCTTTTTAGCAGAGCGGGTGATCGAGGAGTTACTTGATCGAGGTTTTCCAGTGGCCGCCCCGGCCATCGGCACGGTCAAACAGATGCTTCTGGAAATCGCAGGGGATTTGGGGGTAGATACGGAAACCCTAGAGGGCAAACCGATGACAGGACAGCAGTTACAGGAAGCGATCGCCGAATGGATGCAAGGTAACGTCGCTTTTCTGGTCATGGACAATGCCCACCGGTTCCAAGTTTCCCTGCGTTGTTGGTTAGAAAAACTGCATTTGCAGGGACAGCCGATGTTATTGTTGGCTACTTACCCCCCGGCCCGAGATATTTTTTTGAAGCTTCCCCGCATCGAATTGGAAGCTTTACCAGAAAGGGCGATCCGCGAAATCATGGAGGAGGAAGCGGTCAGTTTGGGATTGCAGGTGACACAGGGTAAACTGGCCGATTGGCAACAACGGGCGATCGGTAATCCCATGTTGGCGAAACGGGTGGTCAAGGAAGAATATTTAGGATTGGAGGGCAATAATTACGATCATACCCAGTGGATCGACGGTACTCCCCTACTAATCGCCGTTCTCATGGGTTTTATGATTCTCAGATTCTTGGGACTCGGTTTTAATAACACCAGTCTTTATCTGATCGGCGGGATACTGACCGTAACTGTGGGAATGGTCAGGTTGATGATTTATTCGCTACCCCGACAGTCTAACCGTTTGGGACGCTGACCTCAGACAAACGCTCCTAGTCCCTAAAGGATTAGGAGTTTGGTCTGTCACATAGATCACATTCCTCTAAACTGAAAGAGTTGAATCGTTTCAAAATGAGAATTGCTTTCCTATATGTTATCTTGGCATCTTGTCTGTTGATTTAGCATAAAGAGTAACGAAGAGCCTATTCTATGAATTATCATCAGACATTGATGCACTTCATTTTTGAATTGGCGATATTTACCTATGTCTCCTATTGCTCAAGGTATTCCCAGATTACCAGATTTAACACATCCTAATGAATTAATCAAGTTTGGTCTGCAACTAATTCAAGGTTCACTATTGTTTGCGTTTTTAATTGTAGCTTTGGGAGTTGCGATCGCTCTCATCAGTTTTTCTCTGAGACGCAACACCAGCGAACAAGCTGTTTTATTTGGGGAATGGTCCATTCGTTATTCCCAACTTCTCAAAGAACTACAACATTTAGCCCTAATTTTAATTTTAGTAGTTACGGGATTTTTCCTCACTTCTACTTTAAGCAACCGTTACCGGCTCTTCTAGGTTCTGTGTGATCAGCTTAACTTACCATAGAAGCGATCAATCTTTGTGTCCTCTGTGTCTGGTGTCAGCAATTCTCATTTTAAGGTTTCATGACATTAAAACCCTTGCACCTAGATCGCTGAAACAACGCAAAATCGTTTCAAAATGAGAATTGCTGCTTTTCACTGGTTTATCGAGTCGTACAAATGTTCTGGGTTATAACGAAACGGTGAGATCGTCGCTTGACAGATCGGCCTCTCAAGAGTCTTCCAGAAAAAATCTGGCAATCAGCCCACGGAAAAAAGTTTTAGAAACTGGGTGAATTAAATTGGGTTTTAGATTCGGTCGGATTATCAGTTATTCAGTGATCAGTTGTCAGTTTACCGATTACCGATCACAGCAAAAAACTAACCCTTGCCGCTCGATAATTTAAGTTATCATTCACGACTACCACTTCCCGATTCACAAACTATAACTTATAATTTATAATCTATAATTCACAATTTATAATTCATAATTTATAATTCATAATTCATATGATGAGTGTCACTCATATAGCCTTTTCGGTAGCTTTGACGAGTATAACGTTGGGAACCGCCAATCCGGAGATATTGGGCATAGCGGCGGTGGCAGCCCTGTTACCAGATATTGACACAGGCAAAAGCTCGCTCGGACGGCTCTTGTTTCCCGTCAGCAGTTGGCTAGAAAAGAGAACGGTTCACCGGGGCATAACCCACAGTTTCTTTGCTTCTGGTGTCGTCACCCTTGCGGCTTATCCCCTGGCCTTACTGGGTTATAGTCCACTCTGGTACGGTCTGATTCTCGGTTACTTTTTCGGCTGGTTTGCCGATGTTTTTACTAAGTCGGGAGTTCAGGCGTTCTATCCTGGTCGGGGACGGATGATCATCCCCAGAAATCCTCGTTTGAGGTTGGCCACGGGGAGTAATGCCGAGTGGTTTCTGCTTTTTGTTCTTGTGGTCGTCTCGGTTCTGAGTATTTCTATCAACAGTGGTGGCGGTCTGATCCGCGGGTTCAATCAGGCGTTGGGGTTGCCGTCGGGAGCGATCGAGACGGTGAACGAGGATGCTTCCCGTTATCTGTTGCGGGTTAGGGTTCAAGGGAGGAACGCCATTACCGAACAGCCGATTGACGCTACCTACGAGGTAATCGAACCGTTGACCGTTAGCGATCTGCTGGTCAAGGACGAACAGGGAACGGTGTACCGACTGGGTTCGAGTCAGGAATCTCAGATCATCGCCTCCCGCCTTCGGGTGGAACGGGTCGCGCCAGTCCAAGTAAAAATCGAAAATATCCTCTTGGAAGATGAATATTTAGATAGGCTCGCCAGTTTAACGGAACCTTTCGACGTAGCTCAGGGTGCAAGGGTATATCTAACGGGAACGCTGACCGTGGCCGATGGTTCTGGTCTGAGTCTGCCCACCCATGCCGACCGTTTCGATACCATTACCTTACAACCGGGTAACATCGCCTACGCCCGACTTACCGCCGCTAGTCCCCAGTACGCGATCGATAAGTTGGGAGAATACAGCGTTTCAGGTCATCTCATCGCCAGGATAGTCAATGTTCAATAAACAGCAGAAAAAACCACTACCCACCGCCACTTTACAGGCTCCGAAGCCATTTAATTCCCCCCTGTCAGAATCATCGCCACCGTCCGGCATTCTCTTGGGAGATAACTGTTATTGGAATCCTAGCTATTTGCCCAATGGTCACATCGTCGCCATTGGTGCATCAGGTAGTGGCAAAACCCAGACCCTCAAAGCGATCGCCTATTCCCTGAGACAGACCTATCCCGATATTCAGTTATTTATTATCGATTTCCACGGTGATCAAGAGATTATCGGTGAAACTTGTTATCCCCTGCACATGGCCAGTTCTCACGGCATTAATCCCCTGATTGTCAACCTCGATGCCGAAGGGGGTGGTCCCCATCTACAGGCGATTGCTGTTACCACCACCCTAAAACGTTCCTTGCAGTTGGGACCCAATCAGGAGGGATTACTATTAGAAATATTGCAATTTTGTTATGACCGACGGGGTATCACCCAAGAACAACCGACGAGTTGGACAAGGGAAGCACCCAATTTTACCGATTTGCAGCAGGAGATCGAGTCTAGGGTCGAGAGCGGCTGCAAGGAATCGCAAAAATTAAAACTGAAACTGATGGCCACGTTTACCTACGGCGTTTTCTGCCGTCCCCAACCCGACTTCACCGAGAAACACATCCGCATCGACCTCTCGAAATTACCGCCTGAGATCGGGGCGATTGCCGCCGAATCCCTAGCATGGCAATTGATGAACCGACACCGGTTAACCGGCGAAATCGAGGGTAAGTTACCCCGCACCTACCTATTCATCGACGAGGCCAAGGAATTGCGGAAAAGTCGGGCTTGTGATCGGATTATCGCCGACGGTCGTAAGTACGGTTTGGGTTTGGTTTTGGCATCCCAATCGGAACGACATCTCAGCGACGACGTGATCGGTAACTCCTCGACGAAGATCGTTCTGCCGGTGGACCAGTCGGAAGTGAAACGGGTGGCCGCCAAATTCCGTTTTGCCGAGAAGAAAGTAGCTGAGTTAGTACCCTTGACCGCCCTATGTCGTTTCGGCAAACAGGCAGAACTGACCAGCATCTTTCCCTATCACCGGAGGGTAGAAGATGGTTAGCACTCTCTCAAGACCCCATCAACGACGCACCGAGACGGTTTTCGCTATCCTCGACGGCGCACCAGCAGGCACAACCTACGACGGTCTGATCTCGTTGGTACGGGAGAAAACGGGCAAGGGTTGTTCCCGTAAACTGATCAGTCGCTGGAAACGGGAACGCACCAGAGAAACTGTCTTGGAAATTCCGACCGTCTTGGAAATTCCGACCGTCTTGGAAATTCCGACCGTTTTAGAAACGACTGCTTCTCAAAAAACACTTAGACAAAGTTTAGTGCCTGCCCTGAGAGAAACCGACACTTCTCCCGCCGTTCCAGAACCCCTGTATCCCTATTCCCCCCGTCAGGATTTCTTTCGTTACCTGACCCTTGCCGTTGCTACCATTATCACCCTAGTCGGTTGCAGTTACACCACCGCCCAAAAACCCACCCCCTTCAACAAGCTCGACCCCGTTACTCCCGTCATCCTTCCCGTTGCCCCCCCGAAGAAAATATCCTCGACACAACCGAGGGAGATCAAGATTCAATTGACCCTTACGACCCCTGCCGATTTGCGGGTCAAACAAGGCTCTCGCATCGTGGCGGGTCAGACCTTAAGCGATCGCTCGACCGAGAGACAACGACTACAAACCCAACGAAAACAGTTAGAACTCTCCCTCAAACAGTTAGAGATTCCCCTACCCGAACTCACCTTACCTTCACCACCGCCAACATTAAATAAACTTCCCCCCGTTTCCTACCGACAAGAAACCGCCCAGATTACTCTGAAAACAGGAGAATTAAAACAGTTAGAGACTAAAATCACTCAACAAAAACAGAAAATCGCCCAATTACTTACCTTGAGCGAAGCCGAAGATAAGAAACTTGCCATGAAACCCACGGACGTTCGGGTAGCTTCCGTTCCCACCCGAACGTTCCCCACTTTTGTCACCATCGATGGGCAAGCCCCCGTGGAGAAGATTATCGAACACGAAAGGGCGAAACTCTCCCAAATGGAAACGGAATGGGAACAGGCAAAAATACAATTGGAAATCGCTAACGGTCAGTTGTCCACCGCTAGGGAAAAACGCCTTCAAGAAGAATACCAACTCGCAGTCGAGGAAAACCGACGGGCGATCACTCTCCGCAACCAACAACTGGAAGTGGATAAACAAAGAGCGGTTCGCTCTGCACAACTTCAGGAACGAGAATATAACAAAGCGGTCATCAGGACGAGAATACAGGAGATCGAGGATGCACTGGTTCAATTGGGTACGGTTAAGGCTCCCTATCCCGGAACGGTCAAACGGCTTAAATGGCAAGGCCAGAACGACCATACTCTTACTGTCGAGCTTACTCTTGACGTGGACTCCCCTACAGGCCGCTCCTCTACCCTGTCTCGATAGCGGCAATGACTGCATTCAGACCCTGACCGAGGCGGCGATCAAACGTTCCCCCGAATTGCAGACCCTTGATGAGCGACTCTCCCTGATCGACCAGCGACTGCAATTGGCAGAACAAACTATTGATCATGCCAACGCCCGACATTGGACAAGTTATCTCACCACCGACCCGCTCGCCATCCTCCAAAATATCTTCGGGGGTGGTCAGGTACAGCGTGACCGGATGGCCATCACCGACCTCGAAATCAGGGCGGCCGACCTAGAAGCAGCCCGGGCTGAATTGGAACGTCAACGGGCTGCCAAACGCTCTCAACTCGGAGAACAGGTCTTAACGCTGGTGATCGCCTACGAATCAGCCAGCGATCGAGAACGGGCGATATCAGCCCAACTGTCCAATCACGACCTCTTGACCAGAATTACCGAGATCGATTACCGTCTGGGTGGGTCAACTACCGAAACCTATCTGACCAGAATCGCCCAACGAGAACAGTTAGAGATTCAGTGGAACCGTTACCGTCTCGAAGGGGAAGCCGCCAAACGACAGCTTCTATCCCTGACCGGGTTTTCCGCTTCTGAAACTACTGGGGAAACTACCGGGTAATGGTTTGATATTCTGGTTCTTCGGTTTGTGTTATGCAATGGACGGGGGTTATAAGGGATGGAACCCTTATGTAGAAAGGCATTTGGCGATTTTTGTCAATTGTTTTTGATCCATAGCCAACTCATCAATTAAGTCTCTTGCCAGAGAAGGATTTAGTCGATTTATGCCACCCTATCGAACCATACCAAGTAACGAAGAACCAAAGAATTTTTTCAAAAGACTCTTAGGGGTAGAGTTGTTTGGGTTTGATTTATTAGTTGTTACATGATTCTTAACCATTATCATGGATTAAGACCTCAATTTGTCCAAATGGTTCGTTTGGATAACTAACAGACAGATTATCTAAACTGAAGTCTTTTTTAAAATGTTCTTCAGCTAATTTCTCAAGCCTTTTAGCATTGCGAAGATCACTAACATGATAATATCGTATTGTATTGAGTGGTTTTTTATCATCTTTCCATGTATAACCAGTGAGTTTGTATAAACCAAATCCTTTGTTATCTTCGTTCTCTGGAACTTCCCAGCCTATTTGAATTAATTTCTGAGCAAATTGATTAATCTCATCTTGATATTTTTCATTGTTAAACTGCAAATAAACGACATAATTTAAAACGTTATAATACCGATTTAGTTGCTCAACACAATTTTTCTGAGGGTCAATTCTTGAGTCACCTTTCTTAAAAGTTTTTTGCGTAGCAAATTCCCGAAGAAGTTTTTTTGCTTTTTCTGGATTATTTTCTTCCATAATATTAAAAGCTGCTGCTGATGGTGAAAAGCCTGATACTTGATGTAAGTCACAAGTTTTGCCTTTATTTTGGGTATTTCTGTCAAAATTTTCAGCAAATGTTTGGGCTTTACGAAGGTTTTCTCTATAAATTTGTTCGGCAATTTCTGCCACCATTAGCTTTTCTTGGTTATTTTGAGGTATCATGCGATTTACAATGATAAGAGAAACATCATTTTTGATTTTTTGGTCTTGAGATAAGGTTAAAGTCTCTAATAAACCCTTAACAAAAGTTGCCTTATTGATATTAGTTTGGGCTAAGTCAATTTCTTTTTTTATTTGATGGGCTTGATAAGTTACATAGATGCTCAATATCGCTGTGATCAATGTTAAAAAAGCTTGTGCTTTATCAAGGGGAATATTTTTCAACAGTGTTTTAATGGTTTGCCAAAAGTTTTTAGGGGTCTTTTGAGGATTCTCAGTAGATTCTTGAGTCATAAAAAATTACTCTCCTTTAATAATTTTAATAATTTTCATTTCTTCATCGGTCAGCCCATACAAATGAGCAACCCTATCATTAATCTCCGCTTCCCACTCTATCACATCGACTCCTTTGGAGTAATTCTCATTTTAAGGTTTCATGACATTAAAACCCTTGCACCTAGAGGGGTTAAAATTCTTTAACGAATCTGGCTCTTCGTTACCCTTTATGCTAAATTAACAGACAAGATGCCAAGACAACATACTTCTAACCCAAAAATTCCGAAAGTTTCTAAAGCCATAGCCTCTCCGTTTTATTAGTTTAAGTTTATTGTTGATTCCCTCGACCACCC
>VYKQ01000065.1_pt1 | contig 22822 bp, 19 predicted proteins | sample 5114541 | NCBI WGS metagenome assembly VYKQ01 (sample SAMN12291801, study PRJNA351875) | freshwater metagenome | isolation source: freshwater lake | place: USA: Michigan, Baseline Lake | collected 2013-08-09
TTACTTTTTTAGTTATCAATCTTTCCACCCTGCTTCGGCAGGTTTTTTGGGCTTTTTTATGTCTGAAATGGAAAAACCGCACTTTTTCTGGGTCAATGATGACAATAAGTTATAGCTTAGAGATTAATCAAAAACTAAAGCTTATGCTTGTAGCTAAGTGAAATCATTGATTAAGAGACCTGTACTTTTCAATAACTTTTTCAGCAGACCCTAAGTATTTTGTATCAGATGTTACTAAATACTCTGGTTATTCAAACTTTTCCATCTACTGACGGCTTTATATTAATTGTGGAAATGCTGTAAAATATAGCAAGTTGAGAACAAAAACCAAGTTTTCAACTATTAAATTTCCAATATTTGAATACCGCAGGGCTTGCGGGAAGGCATCAGCCTAAAGTCTGCCGAGCGAGCGTAAGACCAAAAAACCCCGCTTAGGGTAGAGGCAGTTGCGAAACCCCAGCGATGGGAAGAAACAGAAACTTAAATCGTGAGGTTTAGGAATCACCGTGGCTTTAGCCCGGTGAGGATGTCAAGCCAAGTGCAAGAGAGCCAGATATTTTAAAGACTCGGCTTGTTTTTCTGGTTCCCGAAACGATTGACCCAAAAGTCAGATCAGCTTATGTCCGATTATTACCCGTCCAAGCTCTACGCTCTGCTTCCCGATCCAGAACAGTACAAAAATCTTCCGTGTTGGGGAGGGGAAAAAGAATTCGATCGACTCGAGGAATGGTGGGAACAGAATCACGTTTTCCCTGAAGAAATTGCCAGTTCTTCAGACCGGGTTAACTTGAACTATACCGACCCAACTTGTCAACCCCAAAATCGGCTCCGAGTTAAACATCCGATCAGTGGGCAGGAACAGGAAATCGAGAGAGCCGGGAATCGGGAAGCGATCATCATTCCCGAGTTCATCGAGCGAGAAACCGATGCCCGAAAAGTCTTTTGGTGGTTCTGGCGTTTTTTCCCGGAACTCAATATTGGGCGTTCTTCAACTTTACTGGAACCCGCACACCCGATTTTGCCGGACTGTTCGATTTACAGTTACCGTAGTACGGTATCGGCGTTAGCCGGGGCGATGTATCCCGACGGGAACGCCGAACGAAAAAAACATCCTTATCTACTACTGTTTACCTTCTCTCCCGTTCAAGAATTCATTAAAGCCTCTCGCAAGTTCCTCGATTTCTGGGCGGGTTCTTACTTGCTTCATTACCTGAGCGGGAAGCTCTGTTGGTCTGTGGCCAAGTCTCAAGGACCGGACACGATCATCACTCCTTCACTGCGGGGTCAGGAAATTATCGATGCTCTTTTGCAGAAAGAATATCCAGAATTTCAGGAATCTTTCCGATCAATCGATCCCGAGTTCGATCGAGAAAAAGTCAATCTCTCTTTAGTCACGGCAGGTTTTCCCAACACGATCAGTATCTTGGTTGCGGGAAAAGAAGCCGCCGAAACGTTAGGACGAGAATTAGGCGAGCGATTAGGGGAACAGTGGAAAGATATCGCTCGCCAAGTGCGCGAGGACATTAAAAGCCGATTTCAACAACGGGATTTCGATCAACTCTGGCAAACGCTCATGGCAGACGGGGCGGGATTTTCCACCGACAGTCAAGAGGAACTCCGACGTTGGGTATCCCCGTCCCATCACGGATGTTGGGAGTGGTCGAAAATCTGGGAAGCTCAAATCGAGAACACTTGGGAGCCTTATTGGGTGGCGGTTCCCCTCGGGAATCCCAACGAAGATCTCCGTATCCGAGAGGATGAGAACTACAACTTCAATAAGAATTGGCTGGCCGCTCAGGAACAGATCGCCAAGACTCGTACCCAGACCCCGCCACCGACAGAAGCGGAGAAAATGATCTACGAGACTCTGAACGTGGGGACTTGGTGGGGTTCGATGCAAGCGCGGTTGGGTCAAGCCATCCAAGCCCTGAAAAATACACGGGTATGGCAAATTCCCGCCGCGCCGGGCAATCGTTCGACCATTTCCGGTCAGTTCAGCGCGATTCATCCCCGACTAAATTACGCGGGGAGATTTCAAGAGGGGGCCGGGGTTCCGAGCGAATCGATGCGCCTGTTCTGGCGGGCGATGGCGGAGGTTTACCCTGGATTATTTAACGGTTCCGAGCAGTTGAACGCCCTCGAACTGACGAAACGGATGGCTTGGGTTTACGGGGGGGTAAAACGGGATCTGCTCGATCGATCAGAACTGGAAAGCTCTCTCTCGACCGAGGAGGAAAACGAACTCGCGCTAACTGGGCCTGTTCGGGTTAACGAATTTTCCGAGATCACCCTGCCTCCAGAGGTGGTGAACGAACTGGGGTTAAACACGGCGATCCTGAACGAGATCGACTACGAACGGGCGATCCGTTTTCCGAACCTTAGCTCGATCGCCGCCGCTCGCTTTGCTCACGACGATCGCTATCAGGGACGGGGAAAACTCGCTCAGTATTGGCACACCCTAGCCCGATCCATCAGGACAGACCTAGGAGAAACCGAACGTCGTCGTTTCGCCGCCCGTACCCGTGGTCGCTCTTTCCAAGTCCCGAAGACCGATCGACAGATCAACCCGGACGGCAACCCGGGATGGGACTATAACGGCGTGATGTTCTCCAGCAAGTGGCTGGCCGACGAGATGGGACTTGATCGGGACGGGGCCGGGCGATTGCGGGGTCTGGTCGAGAAAGCCCATCGGGAGAGCGGGTTCGGGGACGGTTCGCCCAGTGACTGGTGGGCGATCGTCCTCGGTGATGGCGATGGCATGGGGGAATATGTTTCGGGCAAAAAACTTCACCCTTACGAACGGTACTTGATCGAGACAGATCCGACTCGATTTATCGGACGGGAACGTTATCGGGATCTCGACGAGGAAGAGTATCGAAGCAAAGAACGAGAATTTTTCGCCCAATTCGGGGGAAACGGGGAAAGCGAGGGCGCGACCCTGCTCGGAACCCGTAAGCGGATGGGGCCGGCTACCCATGTAGGACTCAATCGCGCCCTGTTGGATTTTTCCAACCGTATTGTGCCGTACCTGACCGAACATCGTTTCTGCGGTCGGGTGATCTATAGCGGTGGGGATGACGTGATGGCGGTACTGCCTTTGGAAGATCTACCGGAATACTTACTATCCCTGCGTTCCGCTTGGTGCGGTCAGAAAGATCCCTACGGTGACAGAGATCCGGACGTGAAGTTTATCGAACGGGGAGGCTACTGGCAACCAACAGCCAAACAAGGTGATAGACAGGGTTTACCCGATCGACCCCTATTCACGATGGGGGAAGGCGCGACGATGAGCTTTGGAATTGTCATTGCCTATAAAAGTGTTCCCCTTCCCGTCGTACTAAACGCTCTCTGGGAAGCCGAAAAAGAACGGGCTAAAAAAATGCGGGGGACAGGGGAAATTCCATCGAAAGATGGCTTATGCTTTCGCGTTCTTTACGGTTCCGGTAACTGTTTGGAGGCGCTGATGAAAGGGCATTTACTCGACGGGTGGTGGCGATTCGTCAATACCGAGCGGCGGAAAGAACTCGGTTCTTTACTGTACCGTCTGTCCGAGGAATTGCCCCGCCACGCAGCCATCACCCCCGATCACCAACTGGTGGCCCGGGCCGCAGGAGCGATCGCCAACCGCCGGGATGACCGAGACGCGCTGGATACTCTGCCGCAACTGATCGAGTGGCTCGAACGGTGGGAAACCTGGGCTTATCCATTGGGTATCACACTGGCGGAATTAGCCGATCTCCTCCGTTTTACCGCTTTCTGGCTGGATAAGATGGAGCAACGCGTGAATTGGCTCAATTCGGAGGCTCGATGATGGATTGGTACACGATTTCCCCTCTCGATGTCCTCTTGTTCCGGGAGGCGAAACCCTTCAGTCCGGGGGATGGGTCTTGGGCGGCGAGTCAGTTTCCCCCCCTTCCCGTTACCGTTTTTCAGGCATTGCGATCGAGCCTGCCCCACTACGGGGATAACCGAGCGGACAAGCGCCGGGATTTGGAATTTATCGGGCCGTTCCTAGTGAATGGGGACGGGACTCTCTGGTTGCCCGCGCCGAAAGATCTGTTAGGAATCAAGCCGATCGCCCGGTCCGAAGACGCGAGCGATTGGACGCGGCTCGTTCGACTGGTCGGCGCGACCGAAGTGAAGGCGTGGCAGTTCGTCTGTTACCCGAAAGACCGTTTACCGCCGATGGTTCCGCCGGAACTGACGGGAGAGTTCGTCTGTGGCTCTCCCCTCCCTTGGATCAAAGCGTCCGCCCTGCTCGATTATCTCGATCATCGGGGGGAATTGCGGAAGGAAGATTTCCACGAGAATCCGTGGGACGCGCAAGTGTTGCCCCATATCCACATGGAAGAGGGACAACGCCAAGTCAGAGAGGCGGAGGGGTATTTCACGGAAGTGGCCGTCCGTTTACGTCCTGGTTGGCAATTCGTGGTGGGAGTCGGGAACAATTCTCCTTTGCCCGAATCCTTCGTCGTTCGTCTCGGTGGTGAGGGACATCGGGCGATCGTGTCGCGAGCGATTCCCGAAGCGCTCCCGTCCGTCTTGGAAGAGTTGATGGCGCGACCAGTTCCCGAACGAGCGGCTCCAGGGACGTTCGCCTATTTGCTGACCCCCGGATTGGCGCGGGTCGAGACCGGGGCGAAGTATGGGGTCTATCCGACCGCGTGGCGGGAGCACCTGCGGGGTTGTGTGAGCGATCGGGCTTTGCTATGGGGAGGGGTTTCGAGCGTCCGCCGCAAAGGTAGGGACGCGATCGCTAAAGACGATCCGGAATTCGCCCTCGTTCCGCAACGGGCATTCGTGCCACCGGGGACGGTGTATCTATTCGAGAGTTTACCGCCATCGCTGACTCATCTTCTTCCCGATCTCGATCTGGATTCACCTTGGCGGGAAACTTTCTATCGACTCAACTACGGCAAACTTTTATGGGGACAACGGAAATGAATAGTCACTTGATTTCTCTCTATCTCCTATCTCCCCTACATACAGGAGGGTCGAGTCAAGAGGGGAATGTGGTCGGTATTGCCCGGGAAGCTCATACGAATTTTCCCTATCTGCCATCGAGTAGTATTCGGGGACGCTTGCGAGCCGATGTGGATTTTGTTCCTAGTGGTGATCGAGAAATCACCCAAGACGAGTCTCGAATTCAAGCGAAAATTCGGCAGGTCAAACTCTTCGGTCCAGATTTAAAAGATCTTCAAAATAAAGATTTCATCGAATATTACGAGCTTGAAACAGAACGAAAACTCTCCCAACTAGAACAAGGAAGTATTTGGTTGGGGGATGCTTCTCTCTTATGGATACCAATCTCCTCCCTGAGTCATGGCGTGGTCTGGATTAGTTGTCCGCTTCTACTGCAACGCTGGGCGCGCTTAAAATGTGGACACAAGATTGAGATAGCGGCGTATAGTAGCAATTTGCCGAAAAAGGGAACGATTTATCTTAAAGATATCACTATTCCAGGGGGAAGCTTACGAGATTTTCCCGTCGATCAAACTTGGCAAGATTTTGTTCCTAGCTAAGCTAAACGGCTTTTACTTCGGATCACCGATATAGACTCCAAAAGGGTTATAGCTATTGGATCATGCAGGTTAAGCGCCGTTTAGCTTATCAACAAACTAGCATCGAAAACGTGTTAGTTGTTCCTAACCGTTACTGTGAAATGTTAATCGAGATGAGCTTGTGGCGACAAGTCAAAGTCAAGTTAAACGAGCATAAAGTAGTTACAGATGGTAGTTTTCGTTATGAAGAAGCTATCCCACCCGATACAATAATGTATTTTCCGTGGGGAGTAACGAATCAAGTTCGAGGAAATATTGAAGATCACCGAAAAGATTTTCAAAAATTATTAAACACTCGCCCGATTCTGCAACTGGGTGGCGGAGAAAGCCTAGGGCGTGGTTTCGTTCAACAATTATCACCGTCATAGGAAATTAAATCATGAGTGAAATGTTAGGCGATTCTCGTTCGATCACGATTCCCGTTTATGATGCTCTTCATCAACTTCGCCAATCGTATAATCAAGAGAGAGAGAATATTGGTCAAGACAACTATACAAAACGTCTACGAGAGCAAAAAAGCCAAGCTCAAGAACTGTATACTTACCTTGCTACTTGGGGTTTAATGCGTCTCCGAGCCGAAGAAATGTCTCGCAATGCTTGGGAGCGCCCTCCAAGAGAAATTCCTCTTGGCAAGAGGGCGAAGAACAATCAGGAAGGTAAACGAGAAATGCTCGAATGCTTCTTTCAAACCTTAGAAAAAGTAGCGAAAAAACAAAATCTTGCCAGTTCTAACGGTGTAGAAACCTTGCGTCAGATGGATTCCGAGGATTACATGGGATTGACGGGAATCGCCTTAGCGGTAGCTCGCGAATTTAGCTTTTGGGCAGATGCAATTTATGCCGATATTCAAGGAGGTGAAGTTTAATGAGGGGAAGTTTCAACCATAATGTGCCGTCACTCTGGTTGCGAGAAGAGCCAGAACTTAAGCAAGCTCATAAAAGTGCTAGTTTTGTCGAATATTTACGTTGGATGCGCTGTCCCGAACTAGAAATCGATAGCGAGGATAGAATTCAACAGAAAATTAGTCAAGACAATCAAAAAATTAACAACGATACAAAAGCGGAAATTCTTCAAAAAGCCGTGGATAAGGCGAGTAATTACCGTCAGTATTTCGAGCGCCGAAATGCCAATACACGGTTGATAGCGGGCGAGGCAAACACTTTCGAGATACGATGCGCTTGGCGGGTACGCGTGGGGGGAACCCGCGGACCAGAAGATATGTTACTGCCCGCGTTTGACGCAATGGGAATGCCTTATATCCCCTCGACGACCTTACGCGGTGTCGCTAGGAATCAAGGGGTGCAGGAACTCACCCGAGAAAAAATTATTGGGTTACAGTCAATTCAAGCCCACATTACGCCCCAAGATTGGCAAAAAGCTCGACGGGAAGCCGAAATCGAGATCGAGGCTTATTTCGGCTCTCTCGATGCTCCCGAAGAAAACCGTACTGGCAAAGTGATTTTTCTCGATGCCTATCCTCTCGCTAACACTTGGGGAGGGGACGAAAAAGGTTTAGCGGTGGATATCGCTAACAATATCTGGAAATGGGAACAAGAACTGCCAACTTATCAGCCGAATCCGAATCTATTTTTATCGCTCAGGAAACCCTCGTTTTTGGTGGCTCTACTTTCGATGAAGCACTGTGATGAGGCGATTTTTGAGAAGGTCAAAGGTTGGTTAGTTCAAGGCTTACAGGCGGGAATCGGTTCTCAGGTCAATTCAGGATATGGTGAAATGATTGTCGGGAAGGATAGGGGGAGTTCTCAACCTTTCCTGCAAGTCAATTTTACTCTGACCGGTCAACTCATTCATAGCTGTCAGAAGCTAACTTGGAATGATCTGGATAATGAATATGAAGGTAAGCCAGAAGCGGAAGTGCGTGCCGTGGCTTTTAAGTCGATGCTACGATACTGGTTTCGATCACTGGCTTTAGGGGTGTTACCCGTGGAAAAAGTTTATAAGTGCTTAGAACCTCGCTTATTCGGTTCCCTACAACCTCAAACACAGGGATGGCTCAAATGTCGGGTCGAGGAAACCAGTAATCCTAAACCGCGTAACAACACCCCGAGACTAACGGGTGATTGTCTTTCTCAAGCGGGTCAACTCAAACTCTATTTTTCGGCAGAGGTTCCCGAAGCGGAACAGGACACAATTCGACAGTTATTTGAAAATCTAACTTGGCTGATGTTTCATCTCGGTGGGGTGGGGCAGGGGGCAAGGCGACCTCTGTATTCTCGCCAAAATAGACCCGATCCCAAACCACCTTATCGAGGTACTCGATTGAGAGCCACTAGCATCATACCCGATGTAGAAAATGGTTGGGAACTGCCAGACCTCACCGACTTTCAGGGACGATTTCGAGTGAGGTTGCGGGGTTTTTATGGGGCGTTAGCTAGATTAAACTTGGAGAATATCGACCCTCGATCGCCTTATCCTGTAAATCCTCGATTTCGAGAGGTTGTCGGTCAACACTGCACGATCGTGGTTTGTTCTGGCAAGTCAAACTCCGAGAAGCCTTTCGCTCTCGATATTTTACACAGATTAGCCTTTCGGGGGAAGGATAAATACGATTCCGAACTCTGCGGTGATCCTAAGGGTAATCCCTCACCTATATGGGTAGTAGATCTAGAAGAATATCAAGTGGTCACTATTTTCGATATTCAGAACGGTAAACGTCGAGAATTTTTAAATAATCTCCGCCAATCTGCTACAAAATATGAAGTTTTATGGGATAGTAATGGTTTGGAGTTGAATCAATCTTGATGCTTTTGTTTTTCCAATTATGAATAGGGCTATTTTTATGCAAATTCTCGTTGCCAATATTGGGACATCCGATCTCGCTGTGAAACCGCTAGGAATTGACTATTATTTACCGATCGGCTTCGATCGAAATGAGCCGAACGAGGATCGGCAGGGGTTAACCACCGATGAACTGGAACTATGGAATAATCGAGATCAATATATTGAATTACTTTGCAATGAATTAGGAGAGGAAGTTAAAAAAATAGCGCAAGGGGATAAACAGTTTTTTCAGGTTTCTTTTCGGGGATTAACAAAGAAAATTCTGAGAGCGTATCGCGCCGATCTTGATGTATGGGATTCTCGTCTCTGTCCAGGACGAATCGGTGGGGTTTTGCAAGAAGCTAGAGAAAAGCATGGTGTTACGGATGCTTACTTTTTCGTAACGAATCATAAACCCGAGCAAAAAGGAGATTCTATTTTTCTGTATGAAATTCTCACATTATGGTTAAAGCGAAAAAATTGGAAGTTAACTCCTCATCCAATCTTTCTCGATCCTGATAAACCCGCTAACGATCAGGATAAAATGTTAGAAGAGTACAATAAATTTTTATGTACCTTACCATCTAATTCAGAAGTTTACGTCAGCATCAAAGGAGGAACGCCGCAGATGATAACTGCTCTAAAGATACAAACCTTTTCTATCTCCTTTAAACAACATCTATTTTTAGAGCCACGGTTAAATATTAAGAAATTATTGGCAGGTGAATTTTCTGATTGTCAGGTGTCTTCTTACTGGCAGTCCCGCCGCCAGCAAAAGTATCAAGTTATTGATCTATTGCTCAAGCGTTGGGATTTTGATGGTGCTAGTCAAGTGCTAGAAGATTGGCGAGGAACGATTCAATACTTAATAGACAAGAAAGTGACTGAAGATAATATCTCTGAGTATCAAAAAGTGATCGATTCGGTAAATTCTGCTTTAAAGGTAGCGATTGGCTCTCTAAATCTAGATAAGACTCATGCTGAAGCACAGAGAGAACATTTAGCACCTAAACTAACTGATTTAATCGATCATTACGATCACTTACTGAATCTCTACACTCAATGCTGTATTTTCTGGCAATTAGATCGAATCGCCGACTTTCTCACTCGAATGGGTTCATTTTACGAGGAAACACTACATGAACTGATTCGAGGCTTGGGAGGAGAACAATACTTCGATCGAGTGAATTATCCAGATGATTGGTATCTCGATACTGGAAAACTACTGAGTGATAGAGTTTTATTGAATAATTTTTATAACTTAGAAAAAAAGATTAATGCTAAATTTAAAAGCTGGAATTGTGTTTATCCAATGGATGATTTATACAAACTTCTAGGTCGTCCTAGTAAAGCTAATTTCGTGGGAGCTTTAGTTCAAACTTATAAGGCTAAAGATTTAAACGTATGCGAGCAATTAATAAAGGCGATGAAACAGCTAGATTATTGGGCTGAAAAACGTAACATCCTGATTCATAGCGCGCGAGGAGTTTCTCGACAACGTATGCTGGAGGTGCGAGTTGACGATAACCGACTCGTACAACTACGCGAGATGAAAAATCAGAAGATCGAGCGGTCTGTCGGTAATTCTTGTCTACCTGAAGAAATCCGATACCAAATGGCCACGATCGCTCAGTGTACTTTAGAGTTGATGGGAATTTCTCAACTTTCCTCGATTACCGCGGAAAAGCGAAACTATTTACAAGATCCAGATAAAGAACCCTATTACCTTTACTCCGAAATTCGGGATTGGGTGATCGATCGATTGAATCAAGACTTATAGCCAACCCCCGATTTTTGTCATCAATCGGGGGTTAGTGGTTATTCTTCGCGCTTTTTCAGCTTGAGCAGGTTTTTGGTTTTCCGCAAGTGTTTTCGAGTGAAGCCTTCCAGTTGCTCAAAGTTTTCTTGATCGGCTACAAGGACTATTGCCCCTTGTAGCCACGTACTGACCGCAGGTTGCTGAATACTCCAAGCGATGAGTCCGCAGAGGAAGATGGCGACGATTTGTAAGAGGATGACTTGACGACGATCGAGCTTTTTGGGTGCGGTCATTCGGTTCTTGCTCCAAGCGAGACCAAATATTGCTGTCTTGCTCAGGTTGACTGACGCACTTTCCCAAAGGTTTTTTGACCTTCTCTAGCATACACATCGGTTGCTTCAGTTGTCAAGCGAGTGCGGTCGCTGAAAGCGCGCCCTTAGAGACCAGTCGGTACGATCGCACCCCTCGATTGCTATTAATTTATCTCCACAGGAGAGATTGCGAGGCTCGCGATCCCTGTTCTCGAAAGTCTCGAAACTGGTTTCCATTAATTCATCTCCACAAGAGAGATTGCGAGCGGAGTTTAATAAATTAAACCCTGATAACCCAGAAGTTTCCATTAATTCATCTCCACAAGAGAGATTGCGAGTTTTATCTCTGGTACTTATGGGTTCGGGGAAGACCCGTTTCCATTAATTCATCTCCACAAGAGAGATTGCGAGCCCGTATGACTTGGTTGGCTTGGCGCGGTTACAAGTTTCCATTAATTCATCTCCACAAGAGAGATTGCGAGAACGCCACGTCAAAGCCTTATAGGATAAGGGTTCTGAAGCTGAACTGCGCCCGCCTGTCAATCTTGGCACGATCAATCTCAAGCTGTCAAGGCAAAAATCGCTGAAACCCTTGCCCTGTATGATGCGCCCGTATCTCTACCCCTAAATTCCCCGAAACATCGCGGCTTGACTTTGAGCCTTAGCCCTCCAACTTGTCTTGGTAACAGCTACGATGAGGCGCAAACGGGGATCGATCTCGTACATCCGATACGTGAGATCTGTTCTGACGATTCTCCACAGAGAAAAATCCTCTGACTCCAACAGCCAGAGAATTCCTCGATTTAATGCAACTTATTAGAAATAAGTGGTTTTCATTAATTCGACTTCTAAAAGAAGCTGAGAAAAGGGATTGATCGATCTCTTTTCTGTCGTTAGAGTACCGAAGAAGGCGGGGACGAAAATAGGTCAGCCCGATCTTGACTTTTTAGCGATTTCGTGGGAGTGAATCGAGTGATGGGCAAAGCTGTTTCCAAAGTGTCGCGGGAATCTCCTCGAAATGTTCCAGCAAGAAGTTCATCAAAGCCAGATGGCGCACATCGGTTGGAGTTGGGTGACGGTAGTGACGGCCTCGTTTAAACCACCCTCGAACGGTGGACAGAGATCGATCGCAAATTTCCGCCATTTGTTCGTGAGTTACTTCCCACTTCTCATAGAATTGCCGGGGGGTCATTCCCAACTCGCACTGACAGTAGAGTGCGATTAGTTTATGTTCTCGCGGTTGTAGTTGGTGCGGTTTATTCATCTTCCAAAAGTTCTAGATCGCATTCCCAAGCGGTATCCACGGTACACCAGCGAGCCGAGGGGGAATCGGGATCTAGCAGTAGTAAATAGCACCATAGCCAGCGTCCGCTTTCGGGAGCATAACCGTAAAAGCGACCGATGACGATCCCCCAGTCCGTCAACACCAGATCGTCGAGCGGTAGCCAGCGCAGACGGGAACCGAAGGGAAAGCGGGGAGGTCGAGCGTCTAGAAAGAAGGAGGGAGAATCGGACGGAAGCGGTAACTGTCGTGCGAGATCGAGACATTGAGAGAGATGATCGCCTTTTCCCTGACGGATAGCGTTCAAAAACGCCTCCAAAAAATCGAGACCGAGAAGATTGGTTAACTGTCGGATGAGTAGGGTAGCCAACGTTTCTAAGTCACCTGCTCCTAGGTCTTTCCCGGTCAGTGCGGCCAATTTATGGAGTAATTCGATCACTCCAAAATCATCGAGAGCTTTCCGATAATTGGGTGGTTCTAGTTGTAGATAGTTTTTTTCGGGAGTAAGCATGGCTGTTAATAAAGCGAGAAAGTATTTAGAGCGATAAAAGCGGGGGGATTAATGAGAATCTAACCTCACGACCACGATCGTTTTTTTTTCTTGAAAATACCAGTAAAATCTCAGGGACATGGAAGCGGAAGATCCCCATAGCTTTCCCCCTCGCTCGTGATAGCGATGAGTTCTCAAGCTCCTGTATTCTGGTCCGAGCGAAGTGATTAAGTAAAAAGCTTTACAATACCTATCACGAGTTTTCAATGGCAGGGAATTCAACTGTTCTGTAACCCGAGCGCTCAAGATTAGAGAGAATTGCAATTCAGATCAGATAATAGGCTATCGAGCAAAGGTATAGGTAGAAGCTCGGTAGTCCGGGGGAGAGCGTATTCGACAATAGATGAGCATCATCCTTTTAAATAATTAAAGCTGGGTCGTCGATTTGAAAATCGGGCTGTATACCGAGAACGATTACTTTATTCCGACAGTGTTCGGATAGAGGATAAAAGCGCAGTTGATCTTCTCGCCGCTCAAGTAATTGGAGTAGTCTCGCTTGTAACTTTTCGTACTGAGCGGGATTGAGAACCGACTCGAACACGGATTTTTGGATTCTTACTCCGTAAGCTTCCAAGAGACGAGCGACTCTCGTGCGGCGGCGATCATCGACAATATCGTAACAGATGAGATAAAACATAGTTGCGATAGCGATAGAGTTCGGAATTTACCATTTCATTAATAAGGGGAGGTAACTATCGCTCGCTCCTTGTAAATGGGAAATGTATTGCTGAACTTGCCACTCTAACGCTTGATGGTAGGTCATGTTTCCCGCGAGCCAATGACAGACTATTGTTTGTAGTTTCGATTCCCAACAGTCAATAAACTTTGCGATACCGAGCGGGGAAAGTAAGCCGTGATCCCTTGTATCGTTCTCGATAAAATCTTCCCGAGTTAGTTGGCGGAAGTGAAGTGATTCGACGATTAGTTCTTCCACAAGTTGAGGGCGAAATTGCTCCATTAAATCGCAAACTAAAGGAGTATGATTGGAGCAACTCGTGTGAAAGTGTCCGATCTCTGGATCAAGTCCAGAGCGTGTGATTAGATGATAGAGACTTTGAGAGAGGAAAGCGTAACCCAGGTTCAGTAGCGTGTTAACCGACGAATTTCGCGGCAAAGTCGGCGAGGGTTGAATTTGAAAACTATCAGGAAGCAGGAAAGGAAAAGCTCGTCGGTAAAAGTAAGAGGCTTGTTTCTCGATACGCCACAGAGTTTGAACCGTTTTTGCACTGGGTAAATCCCCTTTTAATAGGGTTAATTTGTCTAGTGCTTGCCGAATAGCTAGACAATAGGTATTAGACGTTAAGGACTGCAAAAGTATTGTCTGGCGATTGTGGATTTTCGCTCGCAATAATGTTCGAGCGAAAGCCCGGCTAAATGCCTGATCTTGCTGACATTGTTTTTGTCGATCGATATGTTTACCGCTTAGAGGTTTTCCTCGATCGCAGTGAACTAATATCTGTCCCTGTTCAGCAATAAATAAGATAGGAATTCGATAATGCTTAACAGCATTTTCGGACTGACGGGATACTTGGACTCCGGGAAAGAGGATGATTTGTTTAACGGATTCTATGGGAATTTTCCTGAATATCTTCTGTTGTTTGAATATCTGAAAATTTTTCGAGTCTGCTTTTAAAATTGAAGGAGTCTCGGTAAGGTAAAGGGTGAACATAAGAGGTCCTCTTGGTTGAAGGATCGAGATATTGATTCTGGCTAGGTTTTTCGCCTTACGTCTATGTTAGAGAGGGGAATACAAGTTACGATTTGAGAACGGAGAAAAATTATATGAGTTTCTATATAACTTTTCGTCCAGTGATATGATTTTAGCTGTCGTGGTTTCTTCTCCACCAGCGATCTAGAGCCGCTTCTCGATCGAGAAGCGGATCGAAGTTACGCGACTTGAAATCGGAAGTGATCTCTTTTATTTAACGTGAGTTCGAGATAAACTGAACTCCCGATAAGTCGAGAGTTAAAATCTCGATTTTCTTGTCGAGATCGTGGCTAAATTCCCTTGACCCGAACTAAGATTTTCACCATTTGTTCGGTGATTGTAGCGGTCGATAAACTTCCCTTTCTCCAAGAAGACAAGCGATATACTCCCCGATTTGTAACTCGAAGCACCGATAGTAAGTGACTTTGGTTTTGGTGTAGGGATGGGTGATTTCCGATTGTAACTTCTGTTGCCAGTGCTTGAGAAAAATCTTGAGAGCCTTAGAGGTTAGATAAACTCCCCCTCGGGCATCGGGAGGAGTAAAATCCTCGACTTGAAAAATACGACCGTTGATTAGAGAAACTACCAGCGAATCAACGAGTGGCGCGCGGAACTCCTCTACTAAATCCGATACCAACGCCGGGTGATTGTCGCGGGGGGTATGGAGATGCCCGAAGTGGGGGTGTAGTCCGAGTGATCCGACCAGAGAATAGATATTTTGAGAGACCAGAGTGTAACCGAGACTTAACAAACTGTTGACTGGATCGGCGGGGGGACGGCGAGTTCGTTTGTCGAACGCGAAGGGCGGTTGAATTAACCGTCCTAAAGCTTCAAAATAGACCCGCGCGCACTGCCCCTCGCAACCGAGTAAACTCTCCACCGAAGGAGCGGTCTGGATTTTCTCTCGCCAGTCGCCCAACGTCGCGATCGCCTCGATTACCGATTCGTTCCTGCGGCGGCGGTTCAATCGACGCAATAAAATCTGGCTGTTATGCCGTTTGGCTTCCACAATACTCTTGGCCTGTCGTAGGGTAAACTCCTGGTCACGGGAACGATGTACCTGTCGGATCAGATAGTCGATCTCGGCGGTTTCTCCCTGCAAGCGTCCGAAATAGCGTCCCCGCCCGGAGAGAAACATCACCGGTATCTGTCGTCGCAAGGCTAGATTGACCGCGCCGTGGGAGAGAGCGCCAGAACCGAACAGGACAACGTGACTGACTTGATTGACGGGAACAGAGATTTCTAGAACACCCTCTCGGTAAACCTGAAATTGCTGGTGCTTGACCTTTAGGCAAGCTCTCTCTTCGGTGACGTAGAGTATCGCCATCGTTTTTCTCCGTGAAATGTTACTTCCTATTGTTCACGGGGGGATATAAGTTACTAGCCGAGAATCGAGGAGGACATAAGAGTTGATATATGACTTCGATCTCCGATTGTTCGGGCGGTACTCGTGCTAAGGTGGAGAAAAATCGGCACCGACCCGTTTCGATCGCCGATAACTACGAGTCAAGATCGAAAAAGACCGATGGGAAAGCGATCGCTGGTGGCCTCGATTACTGGAATCAAGGTGGCCAAGCTAAAGTTAGAAGGCAGAAATTTGAGCCAGAAAGCATTGGGGGAAGAACTCGGGATTTCTTGGTCAACTATTAGCAAGTTTTTCAATGGAAAACCCGTAGATCGTCCTATTTTTGTCGAGATTTGCGAGTTTCTATCTTTGGAATGGGAAGATGTTGCCCTGTTTCCAGAAAGGAGTGGTGAGGCAGGGGAGGAACATCCCCGCCCCGCTCCCGAACCTCCCGTGAGCGAAGCGCTGCTGCAAGCAGATCGACCTATCGAGAGGTTCGGGGCGTTAATCGCCGATAAAACCGAGGGTTTCGTCGGGAGGGAATACGTCTTCGAGGCGATCTCCGAATTCTTGACCGTTCACCCCAAAGGTTACTTTATCCTGCAAGCCGATCCGGGCATGGGAAAAAGTGCCATTCTCGCCAGATACGTTCAGCGTTACCCTTGTCTCGCCTATTTCAATGTCAGAGCGCAGGGAATTAACCGCGCCGGGCAATTTCTAGAAAGCATCTGTACCCAATTGATCCGGCGTTACGACCTACCCTACCCCGTTTTACCCCAGGGTGCCACGTCCGACGGCGATTTCTTCGCCCGATTGCTAGTCGAGGCGAGCGGGCGATTGGAGAACGGGGAAAAACTAGCGATCGTTATCGATGCCCTAGACGAAGTAGACACGGCTGGTCAAGACCCCGGAGCTAATCTCCTCTACCTTCCCGCCCATTTACCCGGCGGGGTGTACTTGATTCTCTCCCAACGCCCGATCACTCTTCCTTTAACGATTCACGCGCCCGAATACCGGTTCGATTTGAAGCAGTACGAACGGGAGAGTTCGCAGGATGTACGGGACTACCTTCACGGCGCGACCGAACGGGAGAAACTTCGGGACTGGATCGAGGGGAAGCGGTTGTCGATCGAGGAATTCGTTTCCCGTCTCGCCCACCTGAGCGAGAATAACTTCATGTACTTGCGTTACGTCTTACCGCAAATCGAGGCGGGATTCTATCGGGATTTTAAAATTGACGGTTTACCGAAAGGGTTAGAGGGCTACTACGAGGATCACTGGCGACGCATGGGGATGAATGTCAAACCCATACCGCACCTCAAGCTAAAAATCATTTATATTTTAGGGGAGATCCGCCAACCCGTTTCCCGACAGTTGCTCGCAGAATATGCCAGAGAGGGGCAGTTGACCGTTCAAGAGGTACTGGACGATTGGGAGCAGTTTCTACACGAGCGGGAAATCGAGGAGCAAAATTGCTACAGCATCTATCACACCAGCTTTCTGGATTTTCTCCACCGTAAAGATATCGTGCGGGCGGCTGGAATCGATCTGGTCAAGATTAACACCTTGATCGCCGATCGCCTGTGGGCGGGGTTATTCGATGATGACTGATCTCGGGGCGAAATTGCGTCGGATGCCGCCTGATCGACGGCGCGCGACCCTGGCTAACTTGCCCTCTCATCTAGCCAACGCGGACGAGAGCGATCGTCTATACTTTCTACTGATGAATTTTGCCTTTATCGAGGCCAAGATTTTTGAATTGGAGTTACGGTCACTCGTTGAAGATTATGTTTTAGCGGTACAATCCCCCCTAAACATTCCGGAAGAAAAAAAAGGAACTCTGAGATTACTTCAACGCGCTATTCAACTTTCAGCGCATATTTTAGAGCGAGATAAAACTCAACTAGCGTCACAGTTAATCGGGCGTTTATTCTCTTTTCCAGAAATAGAAATTCAAAACCTTTTGGAGTGCGTCAAATCCAGTCAATCGCGGACTTGGATACGTCCTTTAACCCCAACGCTAACCCCTCCCGACGATACTTTAACGGGTACTCTTGTCGGACATAGAGGGCCGGTTCAAGCGGTCACGATAGTGGCCGATGGCCGAAGAGCGATCTCTGGGGGAGAGGACAAAGATCTTTACGTTTGGGACTTGGCTGCCGGAACCCGGATTCATCATCTTTCGGGCCATCATCAGGGAATCCTCGCGGTTGCCGTCACTCCCGATGGTCAAAAAGCGGTTTCCGCCTCTAGAGATACCACTCTAAAGATCTGGGATTTAATGAACGGGAGGGAGATAAAGACTCTGAGTGGTCATACCGCCCCGGTGTTGTCGGTAGCCATCACTCCCGACGGAGCGAGGGTGATTTCGATTTCGGCGGACAGAAGCCTGAAAATCTGGGATTTACGGGATGGTACGGGCATACCGCATCCCTTGCTCTCTCCTCTAGGGAGACTAGCGATCGCCATCACGCCCGATGGAAAGTATCTTCTTTCCTCTAGGGAGGATAATACGATCGGGTTAGAGGAATTGGCAACGGGAAGGGAAGTTCATCGGCTAGTCGGGCATCATGGTTTTTGTTTCGGGTTGGCTCTGACTCCCGATGGAAAATACGCGGTTTCCGCTTCCGTCGATACTACCTTAAAGGTTTGGGATCTAACCAGTGGTAAAGAAGTTTATACCTTGACCGGGCATAGTAGCTTGGTGAGAGCGGTCGCGATGACTCCCGATGGAAAAAAAGCGATCTCTGCCTCGGATGACAAAACGATCAAGGTTTGGGATCTAGCCCTAGGGAAAGAGTTATCTATATTTTCAGGACACAGTGGATGGATACATACGGTCGCCGTAACTTCGGACGGACAAACAGTGATTTCAGGTTCTGAAGATCGAACTTTAAAAGTTTGGAATTTGTGCGGTTTTAATACAGCAAGAAATATTCCTCGTCATTCCGATCGAGTGGTATCAATTACCACGACTCCCGATGCAACTTTAGCGATTTCTAGCTCGGTAGATTGTACCGTGAAAGTTTGGAATTTGTTCAATGGTAATCCAGTATATGATTTCACTAGCCATAAGGATTGGGTTCTCAATGTAGTGGTCGATCGAGAAGGAAAAAGAATGCTCTCCGCTTCTAAAATGGAAATCAAAATCTGGGATTTATGTAAGGGTACCGAGTTGGGATCTCTTCGCGGACATGAAGATTGGGTTTTAGCGGTCGTGATTAGTCCAGATGGACATTTTGCTGTTTCGGCTTCTAGAGATAAAACATTGATAGTTTGGAATTTGGAAAATCGGCAAAAAGTTTTTTCCTTAACAGGACATACCGAGTGGATAGAATCGGTCAATTTTATCCCCAATACAAAACAAGTGATTTCTTTTTCTGGTGACTCTTCTCTCAAAGTTTGGGACTGGGAAACTGGAAAAGAAATGTATTCTCTAACCGGACATTCCGCCCCCGTATTAGCCGTAGCTGTTACTCCCGATGGACAACAAGCGATCTCGGCTTCAAGAGATTCGACTTTAAAAGTTTGGGATCTGACAACAGCCCGAGAACGATTCAGTCTTGAAGGTCATACTAATGTGGTGAATCGTGTGGTTCTCGTGTCGGGAAAGTGGTTGGCAGTTTCCTCTTCTTGGGATGGAACCTTAAAAGTATGGGATCTTAAAAATGGTCTTGAACTGCGTACTTTAGTTGGGCATAACCAACGCGTAAATTCAGTTATTGTTACTCATCATGAAGATCTTATAATTTCTATATCTGCGGACACAACTTTTAAAGTTTGGAATATTCAAACTGGTCAAATTATTACTAGCTTTACGGGAGAAGCGGAATTAATTTCTTGTTCTTTTTCAGAAATTAGTAAAATAATTATAGTTGGAGATGTTTTAGGAAACTTGTATTTTTTACAATTAGAAATACTCTAGTTTTTATCGATAGAAAATTTTTGTATCGTAAGTTATAAGTACCTAGTCAAAATTATTTACACATGATAATCACTGCCTCGTAAAGATTTTAGCTCTCTCGGATGGGTAATTAATTCTGCCTACCTACTTAAATAAAGTTACGGGAAAGTCAGAATTGACTCAGCAAAAAGGAAATTCTGGCAGGCTTTTAGGTTTCCATTAATTCAACTTCCGAGGAAATCAGAAGCAATTCGTTCTTTTTTTTATTGACGAGGAAGATTAATGTTTCCATTAATTCAACTTCCGAGGAAGTCAGAAGCTTTACTGTTCGATGTTGAACCTTTCGGGGGAAACGTTTCCATTAATTCAACTTCCGAGGAAGTCAGAAGGCGGCAACCTCCAGCCTCCCCAACACCCCCTCGGGTTTGGGTTTCCATTAATTCAACTTCCGAGGAAGTCAGAAGTTTGGGTGAGGTTGGAAACGAGGCAAGCCCCCCCTTGTTTCCATTAATTCAACTTCCGAGGAAGTCAGAAGCAATGCTATTTCGCCCTCGCCCATAGAAACACTCTAGTTTCCATTAATTCAACTTCCGAGGAAGTCAGAAGCTCGTGGTTTCAGTACTACGAAGACGGAACTTGGTACGTTTCCATTAATTCAACTTCCGAGGAAGTCAGAAGCAAAAAAGCTGTTCTCGTGTCTTTCAAGAAAAAAGAAAGTTTCCATTAATTCAACTTCCGAGGAAGTCAGAAGCCGGAATTGGCGGTTTCCAAAACGAAGTGCAACACGTTTCCATTAATTCAACTTCCGAGGAAGTCAGAAGAATGGGGATGATATTCCTGCTGTACGATATAGTGCAGTTTCCATTAATTCAACTTCCGAGGAAGTCAGAAGAAAAACTCGTCTTGCAACCGTGGAAACCGATAGTTTCCATTAATTCAACTTCCGAGGAAGTCAGAAGTTTCTTTTTTTCTTCTATTCCTTCTTCTTTTCCGTTTCCATTAATTCAACTTCCGAGGAAGTCAGAAGATACATTTTGTTTTTTGTTAACAATAGGTTTTATAAGGTTTCCATTAATTCAACTTCCGAGGAAGTCAGAAGCGATCCGTTTAACACCCCGGATAAGTGTATCCGCTTGTTTCCATTAATTCAACTTCCGAGGAAGTCAGAAGACTTCTGTGCAATTACTGTAGAGAAACAATTTAAAACGTTTCCATTAATTCAACTTCCGAGGAAGTCAGAAGTTCCCATGATTGTTTTGACGAGTTCAATTTCTGAGGACGAGTTTCCATTAATTCAACTTCCGAGGAAGTCAGAAGCACATGTCCGGGAAAAATCCGTTTCCGGACTCTCCATGTTTCCATTAATTCAACTTCCGAGGAAGTCAGAAGAAACCTTCAAAGATCTGGTCGCAATAGCGTTAAGCGTTTCCATTAATTCAACTTCCGAGGAAGTCAGAAGCCGTAACCTTTTTTAAAGGTGATTCAATCACCTTCAAGTTTCCATTAATTCAACTTCCGAGGAAGTCAGAAGCTTTTTTCCGGAACAGATACTTCTGTTGCACTGAACGTAGGTTTCCATTAATTCAACTTCCGAGGAAGTCAGAAGACTTCTTCTTCTTCTAACCTCCCCCTAGTCCCCGTGTTTCCATTAATTCAACTTCCGAGGAAGTCAGAAGAGCCGTCTTGCCACCGTAGAGGCTGAACTCGCATCGTTTCCATTAATTCAACTTCCGAGGAAGTCAGAAGAGGACGCCGCCAGTAAGGACGCCGCCATCTTTAGTGTTTCCATTAATTCAACTTCCGAGGAAGTCAGAAGAGTATGGATAGAAGAGGCTAGCCGCCGCTAGTTCTTTTAGTTTCCATTAATTCAACTTCCGAGGAAGTCAGAAGATTAGAAGAACAACCAGTATCCTTAGAAGACCAAAAGTTTCCATTAATTCAACTTCCGAGGAAGTCAGAAGCCCGCTGCGTAGGAGTTGACTTAAAAAACGATCTCCTGTTTCCATTAATTCAACTTCCGAGGAAGTCAGAAGAATAATGTTGAAAACATTACGACGGATGATTTCAAAAGTTTCCATTAATTCAACTTCCGAGGAAGTCAGAAGCGAGAATAGAGCATATCCTCATCGGATCAAATCAAAAGTTTCCATTAATTCAACTTCCGAGGAAGTCAGAAGTCGGCAACACAGGATGGAAAGCTCCTGGCGTCTTGAGTTTCCATTAATTCAACTTCCGAGGAAGTCAGAAGCTGTTGTCGTATTAGTTTATACGGCCATAGTCTGGTGTTTCCATTAATTCAACTTCCGAGGAAGTCAGAAGCAGTGGTTCCGCCGGCAGCAATTAACGAGCCCTCAACTGTTTCCATTAATTCAACTTCCGAGGAAGTCAGAAGCACAATACTATGTGATATTCTCGTTTCGTGAGGACTCGTTTCCATTAATTCAACTTCCGAGGAAGTCAGAAGATTCGACAATGTGGAAGGGGTCTGCCAGTATCGGTTTTGGGATACGTTTCCATTAATTCAACTTCCGAGGAAGTCAGAAGCCAACCCTGGTGGAGCTATAGCGGACCGCTCTGCTTGTTTCCATTAATTCAACTTCCGAGGAAGTCAGAAGCGGATAATTTTCTTTCAAGAAACAAATATAACTCTTACGGTTTCCATTAATTCAACTTCCGAGGAAGTCAGAAGGTCATTATAGGTTTGGCTCTTTGGATTGTAAGAACAGTTTCCATTAATTCAACTTCCGAGGAAGTCAGAAGAAGACCTCACGACATCCATCGTAGAAGGTTTTATCATGTTTCCATTAATTCAACTTCCGAGGAAGTCAGAAGTCACCGAATACTCGAATCCTTCATCAAATGAAGGAACCGAAGTAGAGTTTCCATTAATTCAACTTCCGAGGAAGTCAGAAGTTTCTATGATACAGAACTAGCTGTAGTAGCCCTAGCTGGGTTTCCATTAATTCAACTTCCGAGGAAGTCAGAAGTGGTAACACAGTTTCTGTTCGTCAAAAGGGTGCAAGCGTTTCCATTAATTCAACTTCCGAGGAAGTCAGAAGTTGCTAACAACCCCACTGAAGCAGCGGAAGCGATTCAGGTTTCCATTAATTCAACTTCCGAGGAAGTCAGAAGTCTCGCCCTCGGGGGCGTGAAGGGATGTGAGGTGATGGTTTCCATTAATTCAACTTCCGAGGAAGTCAGAAGAGTGGGGTTCTGAAAACCTTGCTCCGAGAGGATTGTAACCCATCGAATCTGGGGGGGTCAACTGGCGGGTCGAATAATCGCGAAGATTTCTCGATAACTACCCTACCGGAAAGCCTCAAACCCTTACCTCGTCCTAGCTCCGTAGGGGTCAACGGAAAAATGGGGGTTCGCGGGATCGCTTGACCCCTACGGAAAGTAAAGAAGCCCACTCCCGATTAATCGGACAGAAGCAGAGGATGGTAGACCTCGCTCTCTCCCGTCAGACAGGCGATGTATTCCCAGACCTGTAACTCCAGACAGCGATGGTAAGCTAAAACGCACTTAAACCACCTAAAATAGAAATAGTAACTTGAGAAAAATCCTACTTATGCCAGCCAAAGATTTCCTAGACTTAGAAGAAAAGAAAAACTTACAAAA
>VYKQ01000066.1_pt1 | contig 22718 bp, 19 predicted proteins | sample 5114541 | NCBI WGS metagenome assembly VYKQ01 (sample SAMN12291801, study PRJNA351875) | freshwater metagenome | isolation source: freshwater lake | place: USA: Michigan, Baseline Lake | collected 2013-08-09
TTTGTGTAAGACAGTACATGGTTTTTTAACCGTGGTATGCAACGGTGGTTGAAGCAGAAACTTAAATCGTGAGGTTTAGGAATCACCGTCCGTTTACGGCGGTGAGGATGTCAACATAACCCCCCGTCAAGCCTTAGATATTCTTCAACAGCTTATCCCTACCTAGGATGAAAATAATTATAAATTTCCTTAGCTAATTGTTCCCCAATTCCTGTCACCTGTTGCAATTGTTCTAGGGAAGCTTCGCGAATATAATCCAGAGAATGAAAATGAGCTAATAACTCTTTTTGTCGCTTAAAACCTAACCCCGGTATCTCATCAAGACGGGAACGGCGACTTTTTTGCATCCTTTGTTGTCGGTGAAAGCTAACAGCAAAGCGATGCGCTTCATCCCTGACTCGACGCAATAATTGCACTCCGGGTTGTTCCTTATCTGTCTCTAAAGGAGAGGATTCCCCCGGTAAAAAAATCTCCTCTCTCTGTTTAGCTAAACTAACAACTTTTACCTGTTCTAATAAATTCATCTCCCCTAAAACTGTCACCACTGCTGATAATTGTCCTTTTCCCCCATCAATCATGACCAAATCGGGAAAATCATCACTTTCGGCAATAGTATCGGGATTTTCGGCATAAAGACGGAAACGCCGGCGAATTACTTCTGCTAAACTGGCAAAATCATCGGAATGACCGCTTTTAACCTCGGGATTTTTGATTTTATAGTGACGATAATGTTGATTAGCGGCCACCCCATCGATAAACACCACTCCCGACGCGACTGCATTAGAACCCTGAATATGAGAAATATCATAACCCTCAATGCGGTGGGGCAGCGCTGGTAAATCGAGAATTACCGCTAAATCCTGCAAAGACTGTAAATCCCGGTCAGCGCTTCTTTTCGTCTTTTCTAACTCATAAAGAGCGTTTTTCTCGACCATAGCTAATAAATCCGCTTTACTTTGCCGTTGGGGGACAGTTAACTCGACTTTGCGACCTTTTTTTTCCCTTAACCACCCCGCTAACACCTCACCTTCCGGTAATTCGCAGGGTAACAGGATTTCGCTGGGAATTTCCACCCCTTCCACCGATAAATAATGTTCTTCCAGGACTTTTTGCAGGATTTCTCCCTCGTTTGCGGACTGACTATCGGCAAAAAATCCCAAACGTCCCACCAAACGACCGGAACGCACTTGAAATAATTGTATGCAACAATGCTGCTCGTCTTTAGCTAAAGCGATCGCGTCCCGGGATACGGTATCATCAGGTAAAGAGACTTTTTGATCGGTATTAAGGGCCTGTAATCCGCGAATTTGATCCCTAATCGTGGCCGCTTGTTCAAAATCTAGGTTTTCCGACGCTGCGAGCATCTTTGTCGCTAATTTCTCTAATAATTCTCCCGTCCTTCCCTGAAAAATCATCGCTACTTTCTGCAAGGTTTCTCGATAATCTTGGGGACTGATTAGTTTTTGACAAACCCCCGGACAACGACCGATATCATAATTTAAACAGGGACGGTCTTTAAAAAGAGGTTGGGGACGTTGACGCAGGGGAAAAGTGCGTTTAATTAGGTGTAAAGTGTGGCGCAGCAGCCTGGTATCGACGTAGGGACCATAATAACGGTCTTTTTGGTTATTTATGCCACGTTTGCGGGTAATAAAAATGCGCGGGTAGGTTTCCGACCAAGTAATACAAATGTATGGATATTTTTTATCGTCCTTGAGGAGAGTATTAAAATGGGGTTGATGTTGTTTAATTAGATTAGCTTCCAGGGCCAAAGATTCTGCTTCCGTGTCGGTGACGATAAATTCAATTTCTGTCACCTGTCGCACCATCAAAGCAATGCGGGGACTGAGGGGTTGACTGGGACGAAAATAGGAACGGACTCTAGACCGGAGTTTTTTGGATTTACCGATGTAGAGAATTTCGCCATTTTGGTCGCGCAGGAAGTACACCCCCGGTTCGAGGGGAATTTCCTGAAGACGATTTTCTAGGCGATCGAGGTCTTGGATTAGGGTAGAGTTAAGATTATTCTCGAACATCCTTCTATATTAGACAAAAAAATTACGCCAGTGGGTATTAGCTGACGTTTGGCAAGATATTCAGGGCAAATCTTCACAAAAATTAATAGGCTTCCGATTCGATTTGCTTAATCGGGACGAAACATTCTCCGGGGAGAAGAATCGGTTTATTGTTAAAAATCAATTGGCCCCGATGATTGTCGCGGTTAATAGCGACACCGAAAGGACGTTTACTAACTCTGCTATTGAGGGTACAGTAGATGCGATAAATGCGTCTGGCTGCCCGTAAGACAGTAGGATCTAATAAAATTGGGATTTCCATATCGACACGCTGTTGTTCTGTGTTCTGGGATAGGGCTACCATATAAGTCGTCTCCCCACGATTAAATTGACATATTTATTAAATCAATGTTATACGACGATTTCCGATTATGCCACTTTTGTTAGGATTCTAAAACTTTCAGGATGGCCTGGCCCATAGCTTGGCATCCCACTAAGGTCATACCTTCCGAGAAAATATCTCCGGTACGATAACCGAACTCTAAGACTTTTTCTACGGCTTTTTCCAGCGCTGCTGCCGCTAAAGGCTGATTTAGCCCATATTTTAACATCATAGCAGCGCTGAGAATCTGGGCGATCGGATTGGCTTTATCTTGGCCGGCGATATCCGGGGCCGAACCGTGGACGGGTTCAAAAACTCCCACTCCAGCAGTCCCTAGACTAGCGGAGGGTAACATTCCGATACTACCGGTTAACATGGCCGCTTCATCGGAGAGAATATCACCGAATAAATTGCCCGTGACGATAGTATCAAATTGTTTGGGGGCCCGGACTAACTGCATGGCTGCGTTATCGACGTAGAGATGGGAAAGTTCCACATCGGGATAATTAGCGGCCATTTTCGTCACCCGGTCGCGCCAAAGTTGGGAAACATCAAGAACATTAGCTTTATCGACGGAACAGAGTTTATGGCCGCGTTTTTGGGCAATTTCAAAGGCTACCTTAGCGATGCGGTCCACCTCCGACTCCGAGTAAACCATGCTATTTAAACCGCGTTTTTCTCCCGTTTCTGTCTCAAAAATCCCCTTCGGTTGACCGAAGTAGATACCCCCGGTCAATTCCCGGACCACCATGATATCCACTCCCTCGATAATCTCCCGTTTGAGACTAGAAGCGTCGATTAATTGCGGAAAAATGGTGGCAGGACGCAAATTAGCAAAAAGACCTAAGCCAGATCTTAAGCCTAATAATCCCGTTTCTGGCCTTTGCTGCCGGGGTAAATTATCCCATTTATAACCCCCGATAGCGGCCAAGAGAACAGCATCACTATTTTTACAGGCGCTCAGGGTTGCTTCGGGGAGGGGACTGCCGGTTTCATCAATGGCTGCCCCTCCAATTAAAGCGGTTTGGAAGTCAAACTGGAGGTCAAATTTTTTACCGATGACTTTCAGTATCTCTACGGTGACAGCGAGGATTTCCGGCCCGATGCCATCGCCTGGTAGTAGGGTAATGCGATACTGTTGCGTCATAGTTCTAGAACGGTAAAATAGGTCAGCCTTGTCATTATAGCATAGTTAGGGCGGCTTTTTTCTCCTGAAAATGTCAATCTTTGCCAGAAAAACTGGGAAACTGCCGCCGAATTAGCTAGGGAAATTCTCGATCTTCCGGTATTAATTAAAGGGGCAGTTAATCCCCGATAACTACACTAATTCTACATGGGAATCATCCCCGATCATAAAGCGTAAAGCTTTTGGACGTTGGGGGGCAATTTCTAATTTTGCCCGTCGTCCGATAACACTATCAACTATGCGCTGATGAATGCCAATAATCGTGGCATCTTTGAGAATAACACTGTGTTCTATGTCGGCATCGATTAATTTTACTCCATTAGCCACACTACTGTAGGGACCGATAAAACAATTCTCAATGTGACAATTTTCTCCAATAATGACAGGGCCGCGAATGGTACTATTAATAATTTTACTACCCTGACCAATTTGTACCCGTCCGATTACCTGACTATTAGCATCAATTTCTCCCTGCAAAGCGATTTCTAGACTGGTATCAAGGATAATCCGATTGGCTTCTAATAAATCATCTTTTTTCCCCGTATCTAACCACCAACCCAGCAGTTTATTCGCTTCTACTGCTTTATTTTGATTGATTAATTCTTGGATAGCGTCGGTAATTTCTAACTCACCCCGGGCTGAAGGTTGAATAGATGCGATCGCTTGATGAATGGTGGGGGCAAAAAAATAAATCCCTACCAAAGCTAAATTTGAGGGGGGGTCTTTGGGTTTTTCGACTAAGTATAAAACTTTGCCGGTTTCATCTACTTTTGCCACCCCAAAAGCACTAGGATTAGACACTTTTCGCAGGAGAATTAAAGCAGCAAGGGACTGTTTTTGGAAAGAGTCTAAAAAGGGCGATAAATCATCCTCAATTAGGTTATCACCCAAGTACATAATAAAGGGGGAATCTGCTAGGAAAGATTGGGCAGTTTTAACCGCGTGAGCTAATCCAGCTGGTTGATCTTGGTGAATATAAGTTATCTTAGCCCCAAACTGTTCACCATTGCCCGTAGTCTGACGAATTTCTTCCCCGGTTTCGGGACTGATAATAATGCCAATATCAGTAATTCCTGCGGCGACAATTGACTCGATTCCATACCATAAAATCGGTTTATTAGCCACGGGAACTAACTGTTTTGCCCCAGTATAAGTTAGGGGACGTAACCTCGTACCTTTACCACCAGATAAAATTAGTGCTTTCATAGTTTTAAAGATTAAATAGTTGGTTGAGCATAGCTTTGAGAGAATCCCGCCAATAGGAAGGAATATAACCCAATTGTTGCGAGATTTTTTGACCGGAAAGAACCGAGTAGGCCGGACGCGCCGCCGGGGTAGGATATTCAGCAGTAGTAATGGGAATTACTCTCTGAATTTTTAAGGGAATACCGCTTATTTTTGCCTCCTCAAAAATCGCTTTAGTTAAATCAAACCAGCTGGCGACACCGCTATTAGTAAAATTATAGATTCCTGCGGGATTATCGGCATTAATTAAAAGCTGAGTAATTGCCGCGGCGATATCTTTGGCCCAAGTGGGACTTCCCACCTGATCAACAACTACTTTTAACTCCTCTCTTTCCTTGCCTAATCTCAGCATGGTTTTGACAAAATTACTTTTGCCATAACTGCCGTAAACCCAAGCAGTCCGCAGGATAATTGCCTGAGAATTAACAGTCTTAATCTCCTCTTCTCCCCTTAACTTTGATTGTCCATAAACCCCTAAAGGATTAGTTAGATCGGTTTCTAGATAGGGGGTATTTTTTCGACCATCAAACACATAATCGGTGGAAATATGGAGAAATTTAGCTTTAATTTTCTCGGCAGATTCCGCCATGATTTTCGGGGCTGTAGCATTGATAGAATAGGCTAATTCGGGCTCGGTTTCGGCTTTATCCACTGCCGTATAAGCGGCGGCATTAACCAGATAATCGGGGTGAATTTCCCTAATTAACTGGCCGATTTTTTCCGAGTTAGTTAAATCTAGTTCTTCTCGACTGATACTAATAACTTCACCTAGCTGGGGTAAAGTTAATTGTAACTCTTGTCCTACTTGACCTTTAGCACCAATTAGTAAAACTTTTGTCATTGTCTTTAGGGGAAAACTTCCACGGATTTAAAGGGTTGTCCAGCTTGGTCTTTAGGGGAGAGAATCGGGGGGGTCTCTAGAGGCCAGTCAATCCCTAAATCGGCATCATTCCAGGCAATGGTTTTTTCGTATTGGGGATAATAATAATTAGTGGTTTTGTAGAGAAATTCGGCTCGGTCGGAGAGGACTAGAAAACCATGGGCAAAACCTTCGGGAACCCAGAAAATACGTTTATTTTCCGCACTTAAAACACAGCCTACCCATTGCCCAAAAGTGGGAGAACTTTTACGCGCATCCACTGCCACATCAAAAACACTACCGCTCACTACTCGCACCAGTTTACCCTGGGGATTGGGGATTTGATAGTGCAATCCTCGCAGGACATTTTTTAAGGACATAGAGTGATTATCCTGGACAAAAGTGGTATTAACACCAGCTTTTTCTCGAAAATCTTTCTGATTAAAACTCTCCAAGAAAAAACCTCGATCGTCTCCGTAAACTTGCGGTTCAATGATTAAAACATCAGGAATTTCCGTCGGAATAACTTTCATAAAATCGGAGACAATATAACTTTTGCGGGTAGTCTAGCACAAAAGGGTATTTTTTTCTAAATTTTTTTATTAATCTTTCCTCGGTAACTGAATAATGATAAGATGAGCCTAACTTAGTCAGAGCATAAACGACGTGGTACAAGTCTCTACACACACCGCTACTCAATCTATCCCCGTGGAGGGAGAAGCCTTAAAAAACTGGTTACAGACTAGGGCTAATCAGATTATCGCCGGCGATCGACTCAGTCAGCAAGAGGCCCTAGCTTTAACTGCGATCGAAGGTCAGGAAAATATTTTCAGCTTATGTGAGGCTGCCGATCGCATTCGTCAGGCCTGTTGTGGTAATACGGTGGATTTATGTAGCATTATCAACATAAAATCGGGAAGTTGTTCGGAAAATTGTAGTTTTTGTTCCCAATCCGTCCACCATCCCGGTCAAGATTCGCCTATCTACGGTTTAAAAAGTCGCGAGGAAATCGTCAGCCATGCGAAAGCGGCAGCCGACGCGGGGGCCAAACGCTTCTGTTTAGTTAGTCAAGGACGGGGATTAAAGTACAATAGCCCCAAATCGAAGGAATTCGAGGAAATACTGGCCACAGTTCAAGAAATCATCGAAACGGCCAAGATTAAACCCTGTTGCGCTCTGGGAGAATTAACCCTTGCCCAAGCGCAAGCCTTAAAAGAAGCCGGAGTTACCCGTTATAATCACAATCTGGAGGCTGCCGAGAATTTTTATCCTAACGTGGTCTCCACCCACAGTTGGCAGGATCGGGTAGAAACGGTAAAAAACCTGAAAGCGGCGGGAATTCAAGCTTGTACGGGCGGAATTATCGGTATGGGCGAAAGTTGGCAGGACAGGATCGATTTAGCTTTTTCCCTAGCGGAATTAGAGGTGGAATCAGTGCCGATTAACCTATTAAACCCCAGAAGTGGCACCCCTCTAGGTCATTTACCCAAACTGGACCCCTTTACTGCCTTAAAAGCGATCGCTATTTTCCGGTTTATTTTACCCCAACAAATCCTCCGTTATGCCGGGGGACGAGAGGCGGTGATGGGAGAATTGCAAAATCTGGGGCTAAAATCGGGAATTAATGCTATGCTAATTGGGCATTATTTGACCACTCTAGGACAACCCCCCCAACAGGATCAGGCGATGTTGGCTGATCTTAGTTTAATAGGAGGAGAAGCCCCCATCCCCGGTGAATACCAACCCCAACAGGCAACCTAAATCACGTCGAGGACGAGAATCTCCGCCGCGGCGCGCTTCCGTATCGGTTCCCAATGAGTTACTCTGGGCTTTGATTGGTTTGTTGCTGACAATCTTTAGTACGTTTGTTCCAGTAAGCCTAGCTAGTTGGTCGGCTACGGGTCTATCCTCGCAAAAACTAGGCATAACTTACCAAATTGGGGCAGTATTGTTAACGGGCTGTCTGGGGGGCAAAAATGCCGGGCTTCTTGCCCAGGTGGCCTATATTTTTCTCGGTTTAACTTGGTTGCCCGTGTTTGCCCAGGGTGGGGGAATGGGTTATCTGAAAGAAGCCAGTTTTGGCTATATTTTAGGCTTTATGCCGGGGGCATGGCTGTGTGGTTGGCTGGCTTTTCGCTGGCGCGCCAAGATAGAAACCCTGGCTTTAAGTGCTTTTGCCGGTTTGTTAGTGATTCATCTGTGCGGTTTATTATATATGCTGGGATTGTCGATTTTTCAGCCCCAAGCCGGTCAAATCACCTTTCCCGATAGTTTGCCCACCCTATTTATGAATTATTCAGTCTGGCCATTTTTAGGGCAGTTAGTAGTAATTTGTGTGGTGGTAATTATTGCCTTTTTCTTCCGTAAATTATTATTTTATTGATGCCACAGCCAATGTTAAAAAAGAATCGCTGGTTTTGGATAGTGGCGGTGATTGGTCTAATTTTAGACCAAGTAACTAAGTATATAACCGTGCAGAGTTTTGAGCAAATTGGTGATACTTTCCCGATTATTCCGGGGGTTTTTCATTTTACCTATGTGATTAATACTGGGGCGGCTTTTAGTGCTTTTCGGGGCGGTGTTGGTTGGCTAAAATGGCTATCCTTATTAGTTAGTTTGGGATTAATGGCTTTTGCTTACTTTGGACCGCATTTAAATCGTTGGGAACAATTGGCCTACGGTTTTATTTTAGCAGGAGCTTTCGGCAATGGTATTGATCGCTTTTTGTTTGGTTATGTGGTGGATTTTCTCGATTTTCGATTGATTAATTTTCCTGTTTTTAATCTGGCTGATGTCTTTATCAATATCGGGATTATTTGCCTATTAATTTCTACCTTTCCCCACAAGTCGCCTCGTTCTAAGTAGTGCCTTGCGATGAGATAAAATACCCGATAATTAATCATAGTGTTTAGGTTATTTCATAATAACTATGCCCGCTCCTTACTCAAGGTAATTTCTAATTTTATTGCCATCTACAACAGCCATTTTCCCTATTCCTGCGGTTGTTCAAGCAAATAATAAACGTCCTTTAGGTTCAGGAATTTCTCGGACTAATTCCTGTGCTGTTTCAATCCATTGTTGAATAATGATTTCAGCATTTTGCACAGCTTCTTGATAAGTTTCTCCATCAGCCATACATCCTGCAAGTTCTGGAACTTCAACGATAAATAGTTGCTCTTCATTACTCCAGTAAATAATCAGTTCATAACGAATTTTCATCCTGTTTACTCATACATCCAATAAGTAGGGAGGGACAATTATTTGTAGGATGGGTTAGCGGTAGCGTAAACTATGCGGGCGTTGGGTTTCATGCTTCAACCCAACCTACGTTCATCTTATATTTAATTCCACTTTTGCCTCTCCTCATAACTAGCCTGTACTCAACGGATTTAGTATAACACGATTATTTATCCTCGATCGGGTGAGCAATGCCCACCCGAAAAACTATGCTTCTGTTTCAGAATTAGAGCGATCGAATTTACTAACTAACTGAGGATTTTCTGACCAAGCATCGATAATACTCATATTACCATTGAGAAAATTCTGTTTAATAGCGCGACGTTGAATTTTGCCACTGGCAGTTTTGAGAATTGTTCCCGATTTGGCCAAAACAATGGCATGGGTCATAATTTCGTGTTCTTCGGCGATTTCTTGACGGATATCGGCAATTAATTTGGCCGTATCTAATGCCCCGCTGCGACGTTCTAATTCCTGGACAATAACTAACTGTTCCTCACCGTTATCTTCAATGGAAAAAGCTGCGCCATAATCGGGACGAAAAACCTCATTAAGATGCTGTACTGACCATTCTAAATCTTGGGGATAATGATTACTGCCACGGACAATAATTAAATCCTTAATCCGTCCCGTGATATGTAATTCCCCATCGAGAAGAAAACCTAAATCTCCGGTGCGTAAAAACGGTCCTTCTCCTGTATCGGCAAGATAAGCTTGAAAAGTCTCTTTAGTTGCGTCTTCCCGTTGCCAATATCCAGCGGCCATACTGGGGTCACTGGCCCAAATTTCGCCCACTTCATCGGCTGCACAAAGGGTGAAAGTATCGGGATTAACGATAGCTATACGGGTATCACAGACGCGACGACCACAACTGGGGACGTATCTAACTCCAGTGGTTCGATCGGAACCTACAGGGACAATTTTACCGCGTTCGTAGGCGGTTGTATCCAAAGCGGTGATAATTGGGGTGGTTCCCTTGGGTTTATTGGAAATCAAGAGGGTATATTCAGCTAATCCGTAGGCAGGGGCGAAAGTTGACCAAGAAAAGCTGTAATCTGCAAAAGTATCGACAAATTTGGTCATTACCTTTGGATTAATCGGTTCGGCGGCATTTCCCGCGGCCTGCCAACTGCTCAGGTCTAATTCCGCTAAATCGGCAGCTTTAATCCTGCGAGTACAAAGATCATAGGCGAAGTTGGGCGCTTGACTATGAGTAACTTTGTACTTAGTAATATTTTTTAACCACTGCATCGGACGCTTAATAAAAGCAAAGGGAGACATGAGATAGCAGGGTGTCCCGTTGTAGAGGGGGACGGTGATACCTTCGACTAACCCGTAATCGTGGAAATAGGGCATCCAAGTTAGGGTAACGCTATCCGGTTCGTAACCACAAGCTTTTTGCAAGTAACCGCAATGGTGCATCAGGTTAAAATGACTTAACATCACCCCTTTGGGGATATTAGTCGAACCGGAGGTATATTGCAGATAAGCAAGCGCCGATTTATCCACCTGGGGATCTTGCCATTGGTCCGCCAGGGAAATATCAATGCTTTCGGTGGTAATCCATTTCATTTGGTCGAATTCTGGAAATTCTTCCTTCACACCTTCAATAAGAGTCAGAATACTTTCGGTAACTAGGGCAAAGGTGGCATTAGCATCCTTGACAATTGCCCGCAAACGGGGCAAAGTGCGCTTAAGTCGTCCCGATTCCGGTGGGGGGACGGGAATGGCAATCACTCCCGCGTAGAGACAACCACAAAAAGCGGCCACTACTTCTAAACTTTGAGGATACAGTAATAGGGCGCGTTCTCCTTGGGCCTGGTATTTTTGCAGATGGGCTGCGATTGCTCTTGCTTGGCGATCGAGTTCACTGTAGGTTAAAGGTGGGGTTTCTTTTTTACCATCGATAAGAAAAGTGTAGGCATGGCCCTCTGGTTGTGCCGTGGCGCGGTAACGTAAGAGTTCTACTAGGGTTGCGGGTTGAATTAGGGTTTCAGTCATCGTTGTTATCGGGCTTATTGGGGCTATTGTATAGAAGTTTTAACATATTTGCCGATGGCGCTAGGATAAAGTGCCGAAGGCGATCGGTCAAGGGTGTAGGATTAAGTTAGGGGCAAAAATCCCCCAGCACCATCTCTAAAGTAGTGGGAAAAAGCTACAATTAATTAACTCTAAAATACCGGGAAAAAGTCATGACAGCCCTAGACATTATCCCAGATGTCACCTATCCCCCCACAGATTTATGGAGTGATGAACCGCCCTTGGAAAGTGATCTACACCTGCAACAGATCATCATTCTCCTTAGTTGTCTAGAATTATTATGGCGCGAGAGGAGTGATTACTACGCTTCGGGAAATCTGACCATCTACTACAACGAGGAACAACTAAAAAAGCGTGATTTCTGTGGTCCAGATTTTTTTGTGGTTTTAGATACCGAAAAGCGTCCCCGCAAAAGTTGGGTGGTTTGGGGAGAACAGGGTAAATATCCAGATATAATTGTCGAGATTCTTTCCGATTCTACGGCCAATATTGACCGCAATAACAAGAAAATTCTCTATCAGAATATCTTTCGCACTCCTAATTATTTTTGGTTCGATCCTAATAGTTTAGAATTGCAGGGATTTAGACTAATTGAGGGACAATATCAAGCTATTGCTGCCAATGAACAGGGTTATCTATGGAGTGAACAGTTAGGATTATATTTAGGGATATTTGACCGTAAACTGCGTTATTTTACCGTCGATGGTCAATTAGTCCCCACTCCTCAAGAAGCGGAATTACAGCAACGACAGGCAAAAGAAGAGGCTATTTTAGAAAAAGAACAGGCTCTTTTAGAGAAAGAAAGGGAACGTCAGGCTAAGGAAAAATTAGCACAAAAACTGCGAGAATTAGGCATCGATCCCGATACAATTTAGCTAAACCTAAATGAGAGGTCATGTAAAAAGTTATGAGTGATATTGAACTTCGGCAGTCAGTTTATGACCTTCTTTCATCCCTGAGAGGATTGGATACGCTCAAAAAATTATTCTGGTCTGAGTTAAATTACGAGCGAGAAAATCAAACCCTGTCCCGACGCAATTGGACAGAGAAAGCAGTAGAAGCATTAGCAGAAGATCCAATCTTGTTAGCTTCTGGGGGGGAAGATTTTCGGGTTATTTATGCTCGTCTCAACTCCAATCAACTGCCGCTCAATTTAGAGCGTCTTGTGGTCACTCAACTGCTAAAAGACTATCCCTACGCGCTCTTTATTTTCTCTAATGCTAACCAAGAAAAGTGGCATTTTCTTAATGTTAAATATGATGTTAAACAAGATAAACGCCAAGTTTTTCGACGCATTCAAGTCAGTCCGGGAGAGCAGTTACGAACCGCCACAGAGAGCCTAAGTTTACTAGATTTAGATAATATTAGTTCCCAGTCTCCTTTAGCGATTCAGGAACGTCATGATGAGGCTTTTGATGTTGAGAAAGTTACTAAGAAATTCTTTGAAAAGTATCGCTTGGTTTTTGAAAAAGTTGAGCAATTAATTAGCCAAACTCTCCCTAATGCTGACCAAAGAAGACTATTTACTCAGAAGCTATTTAACCGACTGATGTTCATTGTTTTTATTCAAAAGAAGGGATGGCTGAAGTTTAACGAACAAACAGACTATCTAGAAACATTATGGCAGGATTATCGAAATGATAACAGTAAATCGGACAAAAACTTTTATAGAGATCGTCTGACTCATCTGTTTTTTATGGGACTAAATAATCCCCAACCAACGGATATTATTGGTATCAATAACGGTGGTTTTCTTCGGCAATTAATTGGCACAGTTCCCTATCTAAATGGGGGGTTATTTGAACAAGATGAAGATGATCGCAATCCTAAGATAATAGTACCCGATCAGGCGATCAATGTTATTTTTCAGGGCCTTTTTAGTAATTTTAATTTCACGGTGACTGAGAGTACACCCCTTGATGCGGAGGTAGCAGTTGATCCAGAAATGTTGGGAAAAGTGTTTGAAGAATTAGTCACTGGGAGACATGAATCAGGCAGTTATTATACACCTAAACCGATTGTTTCTTTCATGTGTCGGGAAGCATTGAAGGGATATTTAGGAGGCTATGAAGCCTTAGTTGATGAACATAATGTAGAGCAGATAAACGTTTCAAAAGCTCGTGATCTTTTGCAGAAACTGAGCGAAGTGAAAATAGTAGATCCTGCTTGTGGAAGTGGCGCTTATCTATTAGGTATGCTGCATGAACTACATTCGCTTACTCGTTTGCTTGACACCCGCGCTCAACCGGAAAATGCTCGTGATGATTACCACCGTAAACTCAATATTATTCAAAATAATCTCTATGGTGTAGATATTGATGAATTTGCGGTAAATATTGCTCGATTACGTCTTTGGCTATCACTAACTGTAGAATTTGACGGTGAGCATCCTGAACCTTTACCTAACTTAGATTTTAAGATTGAATCTGGTGATAGTCTCACTGCTCCTAATCCAGAGAATGTAGGACAGTACACTCTTCGAGGCCAGATAATTCGCCAATATAGAGAGGCAAAAAACTCTTATCTGACAATGAGTGAAGGAGTTCAAAAGCAAATTTTAAAACAAAAAATCAATGAATTTAAAGCTGAAATTGCTTTGATAACCCATGGAAGTAATAAGGTTAACGGATTTGATTGGGCCGTAGAATTTGCTGAAGTTTTTTCACAAAAGGGGTTTGATATTGTCTTAGCTAATCCACCTTATGGTGCGACTGTTGGTGACAGGGTGCGCGATCTCTATTTTGACCGTCGGACTGATGGCGCACAATCCAAAGATACTTATGGTTTATTCATGGCCCGTGGCTTGCAGTTGCTACGTTCTGGCGGTCAATTATGTTACATAGTTTCTGATACTTGGCGGACTATTAAAACTCACAAACCTTTAAGAAAGCTATTTCTTGAAAAGACCACTATTGCTCATTTTATCGATCTGCCTTCTTGGGTTTTTGATGCTACAGTTAATACTTGTATTTTAACCGTTGCTAAAAATACGGCATCTGAAAGCCATGATCTAATCGCCGCAGATTTGCGTAGCCTTCAAATCGGGGACTGGAATAAACTAACTGAGAACCTAGATGCGATCGCTGCTCATAGTGTGGATTTACAAACGATAGATTATGCTCGTTATACTTATCCCCAATCTTTGATAGCTACTTATGATAACTTGTCACTTTTCATCGGTTCACCCAAGCTTTATCAGTTGTTGAGCAATAGTAATTTTTCTCGCTTGGGGACAATAGCTGATGTAAAAGTAGGACTTCAAACGAGTGACAATGATTACTATCTTCGTAAACGTAGAGGAGCAAGGGGAAGTTATGAAATATTAGACGAGAGTCAATTACTTACTGATGCTGATATTGCAGGCTTAAGTGATGATGAAAAACTAAATGGAGTAACTCCCAATAAGTATAATAATCGCTGTTTTCTGCCCTTTGATAAAGGCGGCGAAAGTAATACTGATGAAGGTTGGCTTCCCAATTACTATGTACCGACACAATATTTGATAGATTGGTCAAGAGATGCTGTTCATCGCCTCCGCACTGCTACTCTTGCTGATGTTAAACGGCGAAAAAAAGAATTCAATAAGATTGAACCACAAGAGGAACACAGGATTGCCTCTCGTTTTCAAAACTCAGAATATTATTTTCAAGAGGGGATAACATTTTCGCCTACTGGTATTTATAGTCCTACTTTTCGATTGGGAAGTGGCTGTATTTTTGGCAATAAAGGTTCAACTATTTTTGTTAGAGGGATTGAACCAAGAATTTTACTAGGATTTTTAACTTCTATTGTCTCTCGTTATTTACTCAAGAGCTATCTATCCCATACAGTTGAAACAGGGGAAGAAGTTTTAACACGACTGATATTACCTTCATTAAGTCCTGATTTGCACGAGAGAATCAAAACTTTAGTTGAAAGTATTATTAATCAACAAAAGCATAATCAAAGCTATCCCTATCATTTACATGAACAAAAAGAAATTGATGCCATTATTTATCAACTCTATGAATTAGACTATGAGGATATTCGTGAAATAGAACTTTGGTACTGTCGCCGCTATCCTAAACTAGCAAAAGCTCAGGGAGTATTAGCCGAAGTAAAAGAAAAGTATGAAAGACATATAGAACACTGTAGTCGAGTTTTGACAAAGCCTCCTACTTACTGGAAATCTCATCCAATTCTGAGTCTGATTGCTCAAGGTGAAGGAAGCAAACTAGAGTTCAAAGAAACTCTAAGAGTAGATATTAAGACAAATACAAAAAATAAAGATGTTCTTCTTGCATCCTTAAAAAACATTACAGCCTTTTTAAATACCGATGGTGGTACTCTTCTCATTGGAGTTTCTGATAATTTAGAAATAAAAGGACTTGAGCCAGATTATACTGTTGGAAAAGGAAAAAATAAGGATGCTTTTGAGAATAATTTACGGCAAATTATGGAGTCAAAAATTATACCTTATCCACTTCATCCTAATAAAGTTTTAGTGATGGTAGAATTTTTTACGCTTCCTGAAGGAGAAATTTGTCAGGTTGAAGTTAAGCCCCTGGATTTATCAGAAATTGCTTATCTAGAAGGTAAAATTTTCATTAGAGATGGAAATAGAACTAAGGAATTGAAAGGCGACACTCTAGAATCTTGGAAACAGAAAAGAAACCCATCATTAAATTAGTACAAAAATGCTTAGATGCCAAAGGGGTTAACTGTGAAGAATGGGAAAAAGAGATAGATGAGAGAGTAGCTGCGTTGTATGGATTGTAAGGGGTTAGATACCCGACTTCTTAAAGAAGTCGGGTATCTGAAATCAAGATATAATTATTAAAACCCCCAAGAGAATGAAACCATGACACAAGCAACCACTCACTCACAAACCATTCTAGAAAAACTGCAAACCCTCACCCCCCAACAACAGCAATCAGTAATAGATTTTATTGAATTCTTGCAATTTAAGGCAGAGAAGACAGAAATTACTGAAGAAGAAGAACCGATTTCATTCTATGAAGCAGCCAAAGAATATATTGGTTGTGTTGATGGGGGACCGGGGGACTTAGCCACCAATAAAGACTATCTTCGAGGTATTGGCAGCAAATGAAGTCAACTTCTTTAAGAAGTCGGGTATCTGAAATCAAGATATAATTATTAAAAACCCCAAGAGAATTAAACCATGACACAAGCAATCACTGACGAAAAAACCATTTTAGAAAAACTACAAACCCTCACCCCCCAACAACAGCAATCAGTAATAGATTTTATTGAATTCTTGCAATTTAAGGCAGAGAAGACAGAAATTACTGAAGAAGAAGAACCGATTTATGCTTATGAATCAGCTAAAGATTTAGTCGGGTCTGTGGAAAGTGGACCGGGGGACTTAGCCACCAATAAAGAAAAAATGGCATGGGAACAACTAGAAACTCTTATTGGAGTCTGGAAAAATCAACCAGAACTCGATGATATCTTTTCTGAAATTGACCGAGAATGCCATGCCGATCTACATTAACCAAATTTGCCAACCAGTTACCGATAATACTCGTCATTTTGAAAATATTTCTAATCTAGTAATAGAAAACTGGTTACAGCCCTAAAATTCAAAAATTGAACTATGCCTACCCACGACATCATCGACAATCGCCAGCAAAAATTAGTCGATAACATCAACCAAATTCTCCACTCCTCAGAAGCCGCTCATTTTGCCGTCGGTTACTTCTTCCTCTCCGGCTTTACTGCGATCGCACCTCGTCTCGCCACCATCCCACAAATGCGCCTCCTGATTGGCAACACCAGCAACCGGGAAACCATCGAACAACTAGCAGAAGGCTACCGCCGCTTAGAACTAATTAAAGACCATCTAGAGGCACAAGAATACCCCAAACGGACAGAACGCAAGCAGATGGCAACAGAAACCGCCGAAAATATTCGTTCCAGCGTCGAACTAATGGACCAAACAGATGAAGCAGAAACCTTAGTAAAAAATCTGGTTCAAATGATTGAAGAAAAACGCCTTCAGGTGCGAGTTTATACTAAAGGGCGACTCCATGCTAAAGCTTATATCTTTGACTACGGGACAATTTATAACCAGCAGGGACAACCCCTAGAACGTCAAGAAAAAGGCCTTGCTATCGTTGGTTCTTCCAACCTTACTTTATCAGGAATTTCCCACAATACCGAACTTAATGTTATCGTTCACGGTAATGAAAATCATACCAGTTTAACAGAATGGTTCAATCAACTTTGGGACGAAGCAACAGAATTTGATCAAACACTGATGCAGTCTTTAAAACAGTCTTGGGCGATGATTCCAGTACGTCCCTACGACATCTATATGAAAACTCTCTATATGCTCGTGCGCGATCGATTGACAGAAGAAACTGCCAGCGAAATCATGATAGATAACGAAATTACCGAGAAACTAGCAGACTTTCAAAAAGTAGCCGTTGAACACGCGATCAAACTCATCCGCGAGTATGGAGGTTGTTTCGTTTCCGATGTGGTAGGACTAGGAAAAAGCTTTATTGGTGCTGCCATTGTCAAACGTTTTGAACAAGTGGAAAAAGCCCGCCCCTTAATTATTTGTCCAGCGCCACTGCTGGAAATGTGGGAACGCTACAACGAAATTTATCAACTTAACGCCCGTATTTTATCGATGGGATTGCTGCGGGAAAATGATATAAGTGGCATCAGGGTTTTATTAGAAGATTTTAAATACAAAGATCGAGATTTTGTCTTAATTGATGAAAGTCATAACCTGCGGAATGACGCAACCCAAAGATATAAAATCGTCGAAGCCTTTTTAGCAGCTGGGAGACAATGCTGTTTTTTAACAGCAACTCCTCGTAATAAAAGTGCTTGGGATATTTATCATCAGATTAAGCTCTTTCATCAAGATGATAAGACAGATTTACCCATAGATCCGCCCGATCTAAAAGAATATTTTCGATTAGTAGAGAAAGGCGAAAAACAGTTACCTGACTTGTTATCTAACATCTTAATCCGGCGCACTCGCAACCATATTTTACGCTGGTACGGCTTTGATGCCAAGACTCATAAACCCGTAGATGCAGACAATTTCAAGGATTATTTAAACGGAAATCAACGCGCTTACGTTATTGTGGGCGGTAAGCATCAGTTTTTTCCCAAAAGAGAACTACAAACTATTGAATATAGTATTGAAGATACCTATCAAGGACTTTACCAAGAACTGCGCCAATATTTAGGGAAATCTCGCCAACGGCAACCAGCCAACCCTCGTAAAAATGAACTTTGCTATGCTCGTTATGGTTTGGGAAATTATGTATTACCAAATAAGCGCAAACAAGAACCATTACTCAGTTTACAAACTGGGGGAGCAAATTTAAGAGGACTGATGCGAGTCCTCTTATTCAAACGCTTTGAATCTAGCGTTTATGCCTTCCAAGAAACTGTTAAGAAATTACTGCAAGTCCATCAACGCTTTCGAGAAGCTTTACGCCAAGGAATTATCCCCGCCGGGGAAGAAGCTCAGGCAATTCTCTATGAGCCAAACAATGGGGAAGAACAAGACATTATCGATGCTTTGCGTCAGGCATCGGGAAAGTATAATATAGCTGATTTTGATGCCCCAAGATTGCAGAAACACCTCGAACATGACATCCAATTGCTAGAGAAAATTTTGTACTTAGTTGAGCCAATTACTCCAGAAAAAGATGCGAAATTACAAACCCTCAAAAGCTGGTTGAATAAACCGCCGCTGCAAGAGAGCAAGTGCCTCATTTTTACTCAGTATGCTGATACTGCCTATTACTTGTATCAAAACCTCAATCCTAACGGCGATCGAGAGGATATAGAAGTCATCTACAGTGGCGATAAAAATAAGGCGCGGGTAGTGGGTAGATTTGCCCCCAAAGCCAACAAATACTATAAATTTCAACAGGGAGAGTCGGAAATCAATACTTTAATTTCTACCGATGTTTTAGCCGAAGGTTTAAACCTACAAGATGGCAACCTGATTATTAATTATGACCTGCATTGGAATCCCGTCCGACTTATTCAAAGATTTGGTCGGATTGATCGGATTGGCAGCGAGAATGATGTGGTTTACGGCTTTAATTTTCTCCCAGAGACGGGATTAGAGCGGAATCTAGGATTACGGCAAAAACTCAAAAACCGCATTCAAGAAATTCATGAAACTATCGGTGAGGATGCGGCAATTCTTGACCCCACAGAACAGCTTAACGAAGAGGCTATGTATGCAATTTATGAAACAAGTGGCAGCAATCAATTAAGTTTGTTTGAAAATGAGGGAGAATTTCTCGACCTCAACGAAGCGGAAGAAATTCTCAGACAACTCCAGCGAGAAAATCCGGCTGAATACGAACGGATAGCTAACCTGCCTCACGGCATCCGCACGGCTCGCTTTTCTCTCAATAAGGGCATAATTGTCTTCTGTGAAGCTTCTTATCCTAACCGCAAAGATTGGAAGGCCTACCAGCAATTATATTGGCTCGATGAACGGGGAGAGATCATATCCAAAGATATTGCCCGCATTTTAGGGATGCTCAAAAGTAACCGAGAAGAAGCCGGACTGCCGCTGCCCAAAAATTACAACCAAGCAGTCATGCAAGTCAAGGTTAAATTTGCCCAAGAAGTCCAACACCGCCAATCTGAACGGGAGTACAGCCGTTCTCTGACTCAAGCACAGCGATACATCTTGCGAGAATTGGGACTGCTGTTCAAAACCACTCAGGATGAAGAAATCCGTAAGCAGGTTAACCTATTAGAACAGGCCTTTCGCCAACCGATTACCACTGTACTGAAGCGCGAGTTAAACCTGATTAAGCGCCGTAGCCTAACAGGAGAAACTTTGTTTAGCGAACTAAAGAAACTATACACCCAACACGAGATGCGGGACTGGTTAGATCGCCGCCGCTTGCAAGGTGAGGAGCAACCAATTCCCATCATTATTTGCAGTCAGGCTTTAGTTTAGAAACGGCGTTAGCGATCGCCCTGTCCCTTACCCCCTCAGAAAAGGTGGGGGTTTCTTTTCTACCACCGATAAGTGTCGATGGCGCTAGGATAAAGTGCCGAAGGCGATCGGTCAAGGGTGTAGGATTAAGTTAGGGGCTAAAGTCCCCCAGCACCATCTCTAAAGTAGTGAGAAAAAAGCTACAATTAATCAATCCTAAAATACCGGGAAAAAGTCATGACAGCCCTAGACATTATCCCAGATGTCACCTATCCCCCCACAGATTTATGGAGTGATGAACCACCATTGGAAAGTGATCTACATCTGCAACAGATCATCATTCTCCTTAGTTGTCTAGAATTATTATGGCGCGAGAGGAGTGACTACTACGCTTCGGGAAATCTAACCATCTACTACAACGAGGAACAACTGAAAAAGCGTGATTTCTGTGGTCCAGATTTTTTTGTGGTTTTAGATACCGAAAAACGTCCCCGCAAAAGTTGGGTGGTTTGGGGAGAACAGGGTAAATATCCCGATGTAATTGTCGAGATTCTTTCCGATTCTACGGCCAATATTGACCGCAATAACAAGAAAATTCTCTATCAAAATACCTTTCGCACTCCTAATTATTTTTGGTTCGATCCCAATAGTTTAGAATTGCAAGGATTTAGACTAATTGAGGGACAATATCAAGCCATTTTTCCCAATGACCAAGGTTATTTGTGGAGTGAACAGTTAGGATTATATTTAGGCATATTTGACCGTAAACTGCGTTATTTTAGCGCCGATGGTCAATTAGTCCCCACTCCTCAAGAAGCCGAATTACAGCAACGACAGGCAAAAGAACAGGCTCTTTTAGAGAAAGAACAGGCTCTTTTAGAGAAAGAACAGGCTCTTTTAGAGAAAGAAAGGGAACGACAAGCTAAAGAAAAATTGGCCCAAAAATTGCGAGAATTAGGCATCGATCCCGATACAGTTTAGGGGAAATCTGATCAGTAGGGTTTGAAGACAAAATAACAAACCCTGCTATAAGATTAAAAAACAAAATTATTTTCTAGCAGTTATGGTGACAGCAGCGCCCCTAGTGGGTGTAATTATGGGCAGTGATTCCGACTTACCCACCATGAAAGAAGCGATCGCAGTTTTAGAGGTTTTTCAGATTAGCCACGAAGTCGCCATTGTCTCGGCCCATCGTACCCCCGAAAAAATGTTTGAATACGGCAAAAACGCTCATTTACGGGGAATAAAAGTGATTATCGCTGGAGCCGGTGGCGCTGCCCATTTACCCGGAATGGTAGCATCTTTAACCCCCTTACCCGTGATTGGAGTTCCCGTAGTCACGCGCACTTTACAAGGGTTAGACTCTCTCTATTCAATTGTACAGATGCCCGCAGGCATTCCCGTGGCCACGGTGGCGATCGGTAATGCCAAAAATGCCGGACTTTTAGCGGTTCAAATTCTCGCCACCGGTAATATTGATCTTTTAGAGCAAGTTATCGCCTATCGTCAATCCCTCAGCGATTCCGTCCTCGAAAAACAAAGCAATCTCGAACGACTAGGCTATCAAGACTATCTAGAGCAGAGTTCACCTAAGTAGGGTAGATTGAGAAAAGATTAAGTAACAAATTATGAAGTAATTATGCGTTGGATCACCGCTTGTGTATTGAGTCTGTTACTCTTTTTTGCCCTACCCATAGCGGCTTATGCCGATACCCCGACTATTAGCGAAGAACAGATTAGAGAAGGGGAAGTTATCGCCGAAAAAGCCCTAGAAGCCACAGAAAAAGGGGATTACGTCCAGGCCGAAAGCTATTGGACCGAATTAGTCGCCAAATTCCCCACTAATCCCGCCGTCTGGAGTAATCGCGGCAATGCCAGAGTTAGTCTCAATAAATTAGAGGATGCGATCGCTGATTTCAACCAAGCGATCGCCATTGCCCCCGATGCCCCCGATCCCTACCTCAATCGCGGCACCGCTTTAGAGGGAGAAGGCAAATATCAAGAAGCGATCGCCGATTATAATAAAGTTTTAGAATTGGCTCCCAATGATGCCTTTGCCTATAACAATCGCGGCAACGCCGAGGGCGGTTTAGGAGACTGGGAAGCCGCCGTCAAAGACTATCGCCAAGCTACTCAACTAGCCCCGAATTTTGCCTGGGCGCAAGCTAATCTGGCTCTGGCCCTGTACGAATTGGGCAGATATCCGGAAGCAGTCCAAAAAATGCGGAATATTGCCCGCAAATACCCCATGTTTCCCGATGTCAGAGCCGCCTTAAGCGCCGTTTTATGGACCCAAGGCCAACAGGGAGAAGCAGAAAGCAATTGGGTAGCCGCCGTCGGCATGGATACCCGCTATCAAGACCTCGATTGGGTAAAAAGCGTGCGCCGTTGGCCGCCAAATATGGTTCTAGCCTTAGATAAGTTTCTTAACTTAAAGTAAAGAAGGACTAAATAGTAATTTTTCTGGCAGTAGCGGGACTGAGGGGCAAATTATCCAGAAATCGGCGACTAAGATACAATTGTGATGTGCTGGGTTGTACTGCATTTAAACTGCGGCGGGGAATTTTTAGGACAATTGATCAGACTTCCTCGACCCAGATCTGGTTAAATTATCGTTTCTGGACGACCAGCTACTCTTCCCCGTTCCCCAAAAAGAAAACTTTGTACCTTACCATTAAGATAACTGCTGTATCTGCAATTGCCTTTTTTACCAAAATTTTGGGTTAAAGCCCCGTCCTTTTAGGACGGCTTTATGTGAAAATGAAATTGGTTTGAATCCCCTGAGTGGGCGGTAGTGAATGGCTCGATTGAGTTGAACC